>Ga0224501_10000309_pt1 | contig 42799 bp, 41 predicted proteins | sample SF_Oct11_sed_USG_4_FD_169105 | JGI IMG/M metagenome (GOLD analysis project Ga0224501, IMG submission 169105) | Sediment microbial communities from San Francisco Bay, California, United States - SF_Oct11_sed_USGS_8_1 | ecosystem: Environmental > Aquatic > Marine > Sediment | place: USA... | reverse complement strand
TATGCCAAGTTCTAATGCTTTGTTTTCAATAATAGAGAATTTTTCATCTGGTATTTCTAACGTTAATTTCATTAATAACAAAATAATTTTAAAAATATACTTTGGCAACTCTTTTTTGGCCGTAATTTTTTATTCTGTTAGAGGCGGGTTTCACCGGCTATGCCGGTACGAGCAACCCGCCTCAAGTTTCTCATTCTGTTAGCCATACGTTTAAACGTGTGGCTAACAGAATGAGAGATAAAATCTCTAATCGAATGGTCGCCGTTAGCGACGCTACCTGTAGGCTTGTGCTTTGAGCGAAGCGAAAAATGTAACGAGGCGACAAAATAAATATCACTGTATTTACTTGACTCTGTATTGTATATTTAATATTATAATATAGACAGATATAATTATGGATAAAGATTTAATTACAACAGATAAAGACATTCTTGGGGGTACTCCTGTTTTTAAAGGCACCAGAGTGCCTGTTCAAGCTTTATTTGATTATTTAGAGGCTGGCGATTCTATAAATACTTTTCTGGCAGATTTTCCGACTGTTAGCAAAGAGCAGGCTTTGAATCTTTTAAAATCGGCAGAAAAATCTTTATTATCAGTGAGTTAAATTTGAAAATTCTTTTAGATGAGTGTATACCGAAAAGATTATATTCCGAAATCGCCCGATACTCGCACAACATTCCTGCCGATTAACCCTTTTGAAAGACAATAGAAAATCGCTATGACCAAAGGTCACACAAACAAAAAGGAGATAATAATGTAATCGATATAAATGAAGCTAATTTTTTATCTCAAAAAAACTCCATCGCAGCCACAATCGCACGGCCGGTTTTGAAGTCAAATTATACATCTACCTTATACTTAAGTTTTAATTCATCGCCGCAAAAGCCTCGTATACCCCAGTTCTCTTTTGGCGTCTCAATAATAGTTATTTCAACGTCATTTGGATGAATGCTGGCCTGATTTTTAATATTGGTAAAAATTGTCTGAATAAGTTTTTTCTTTGCCGCTTTTGAGCGGCCCTCAAACATTGATATTTCAATAATTATATAATTGTCAGTTCGTTCCTTTGAAAAAATGAAATTTTCTTTTTCAAGAGATATGAACCTGTGAAACTTTTTTTCAACAGGATATTCAAGAGCCGTTATTACAGAGTCATGAATCGCTTTTGAAATAGCCTTTCTATTTTTATTTATATTTTCTTTTAATCCGTATATTTTTATCTGCGCCATGATATCTCCTTATTTCAATTTATTTTCTCTATAAATTCTTTTGCGGTAAAAAGCTGTACACCTATACTTTCGAGCTCTTTTTTGCCTCTTTGATAAATTCCTGATATCGCGTCAGAAATTGCGTAAACATTATAATCCCTTTCACTGGCTTCATAAATAGATGTTCTGGGACAATTGGGAAAGTTTACGCCCATAAAGGATAATGATTTAATACCTTTTACCTGAAGAATTTTATGCAGTTTCGTATTATAAAAAGCTCCCCAGCGCGGTTTATATAAAATTATTTCATCGTCTCTGATTTTCTGAGGTTCACCTGATAACAATAGATTACAATTTAAATTTATATTTTCATTGGGAAGAGCTTCTTTAAAAATCTCTGTGCCTTCATCGCCGGGAGAAAGTATTTTATTGCCCGCCTTTATTATTTTTTTTCTTACCGGTTCTGCGTTAGAGCCGTCTTCAAGATAAATTCTAACAATATGAATAATGGGTATATTTTTTTTTCGCGCAAGACTTAAAATAGCCTTTAGGTTATTCAATATTTTATTGGTACCCGGTATTTCAAGTTTTCGACCTTTAAGAGTGTCTCTTTGAAGATCAATGGTAATAATTGCCAGATTTCTCTTCACATTAAATATTGCTTTGCGGTTTTCTTCTTTGTATAATTTCATGTAATTTTATAGTGTCAGGTGTTTGAATATTGAATTCTTTTCCCAGCTTGATTATAGAACTTGAAAATAAGTCTCTTTCATCTTTTTTATTCTGTATTTCAAAATCTCTCTGAAAAGATGTTTTGGCCCCAAAAGGAAAATCATTTGCCTTATTAAAAGAAAAATTTATAATATCAGAAGGCAGGTTTATATTTTTCTTTTTAGAAAGCTCATAAATTTCATTCATAACAGAATGTATCATTGAACTTAATTCGTTTGATTTTAGTACTTCACCCAGAGTTTTTTCATAGGCGGCGGTGACCAATCCGAAAGCCGCGATAAAGATATATTTTTTCCAGATTTCGTTATAGATATTATTAGTATTTTCAAATTTAATCATACTTTGATTAAAAAGATTGATCATATTATCTAATGAAATTATTTTATTATCAGGATGATTACCAAATAATATTTTGCATGCGCCGCCTTTTTGAATAATTTTACCGGGAGAATCAATATGGGTTCCCACATAAACACAGGCCGGTATAATTATTCTATTTTTTAATATTTCATTTATACGTTCATATATATCAATTCCGTTAAGTAAAGGCAAAACGATAGAATTTGAATGTAGTTTTTTATCAACAGAGATCATAATATCTTTTAAATCATAAGATTTTACGCAAACAATGGCTAAATCTAATTCAGGAAGTTCATTGATGTTATCTGTGGCCACAGCCGACCGGCAAACAAAATCGCCGTCAGTTTGCGTTGAAAGATGCAGACCATTTCTTTGAATTTCTTTTAAATGATCGCCTCGGGCAATAAAAAAAACTTTTATAGCCTTGTTGCTTTTCATATAATGACATATCTTACCTCCAAAGTATCCGCCAACTGCGCCCGTACCTATAATACCTATTTTTTTTATTTTCATAATTTTTTACGCGGCAGAAATTTGTAACATTTCATTGGCCCCTTTTTGAAATTCATAGTCTACTCTTTTTATGTTTTGTCATAATACTATTGAAGTTCGCTGGCCCGTCTGCGCAGCCTAAAATATTTTTCTTTAAATCATCTTTTTTCAAAGAAAACATTTTTATATATTCTTCATATGATCTACCCCAGGGGACGATGCTTTTTAATTTAAATTTCATTTTTTATTAATATAATATATTTTCTATAAAGAAAAATTGTATCATACTTAATTTTAAAAGCTTTTAAAAATCGATGATTTATTTTTAAAAATCGCTTTTTTTCTAAAATCAGAAAGCAAAACAAAAACTTCAGGTTAAGCAGCTACAAAAAGAGATTGTCACTATATTTAGTTATATGTAATTAACTATTTAGGGAAAAAAATGAATAATTGGCTTGAAAATAATGAAGAACAAATTGAATATTTTATAAAATCTAATGATATTATATTAGTTGGTAGAAAATACCATATTGATCTTTTATTAAAATTAATTATTTTTTATAACAAAACTAAGAATTCGAATTTTTTAGACCTTGGTTGTGGAGATGGAAGTATTTCAAAAATAATTCAATCAAAATTTCCAAATAATACAATTGATTTGTTAGATGGTTCAAATATGATGATTCAAATACTTCAAAATAAATTTAAAAGTAATAATTCAAATATTATAAATATGAATTTTAATGAATGGATGAATCTAAATGTTGAGAAAAAATATGATCTTATATTTTCTTCAATGGCAATACACCATCTGGATTATTATAATAAAAATAAACTCTTTACAAAAATATATACAGCATTAAAATATGATGGTCTATTTGTAAATATAGATGTAGTTAAACCGGTAACTAAAGATATTGAAGATTTTCATTTCATGATGTGGGAAAATTCAATTATAGAAAAAACTAATAATATTGATGAATCAAAAAAACATGAAAATTTACCATCAAATTATAAAAATAAAACAGAAAATAAGCCATCAACTTTAAAAAGTCAGCTTTACTTACTTGAGAATATTGGTTTTGAAGATGTTGACTGTCATCATAAAGATGGTATTTTCGCGATGTTTTCAGGAGTGAAAAAATGAAAAACTTATTTAGATATTTGTTATTATTTTTAGTTTCAACCGTTCTCATTTTTTCAGGTTGTACCAACGAGCCATCAGAAGAGTCCAATGTACAAACACCCAAAATCTGCGGAAACGGAATCGTTGAATCAGGTGAGGCCTGTGATGACGGAAATACCTTAGAAACTGATTCTTGCTTGAGCACGTGCGTAGCGGCTTCATGTGGTGACAATTATGTTCAGGCCGGCGTAGAAGAATGTGATGACGGCAATACCGTAGAAACTGATTCATGTTTGAGCACGTGCGTAGCAGCTTTCTGTGGTGACAATTATATTCAAGCCGGTATAGAAGAATGTGATGACGGCAATTTAACAGACGGTGACGGTTGTGAGTCAACCTGTATTTTACCCAGATGCGGTAACGGAATTCTTGATATAGGCGAAGGCTGTGATGACGGTAATGTTACAAATGGTGACGGATGCGAATCAAACTGTGCGTTACCTACATGCGGTGACAGCATTGTTGATGCCGGTGAAGGTTGTGATGACGGCAATGCTGATGATACAGATTTCTGCTTAAGTACCTGTGTATCGGCTTCCTGCGGTGACAATTATGTTCAGGCTGGCGTAGAAGAATGTGATGACGGAAATTTAACAGACGCAGACACTTGCCAGTCAACATGCCTTTTACCCGTATGTGGTGATGGTATTCTTGATGCAGGTGAAGGCTGTGATGACGGAAATTTAATAGACGCAGACACATGCCAGTCAACCTGCGCGCTGCCTACATGCGGCGATGGTATTCTTGATGCAGGTGAAGATTGTGATGATGGCAATTCAGATGACACAGATTCTTGCTTAAGTACCTGTGTCACGGCCTTCTGCGGCGACAATTATGTTTGGGCAGGACTAGAAGATTGTGATGACGGTGGTATTCAAAGTGCTGCCTGTGAAGCCAATTGTACCCTGCCTGTTTGTGGAGACGGTATAATTAATGAATATATTAGTGAAGTTTGTGATGATAATAATAACATAGACGGCGATGGATGCAGCGCGGCATGTACAGCAATTACTGTTACAGAACCTGATGTATTCGAAACAGATAACACCCCGGCTACTGCCAGTGCAATAGCGCTTAATAGCAGCCAATTTCACACAATACATATAAGCGGAGATATTGACTATATTAGTGTAGTAATTACAGACACAAGCAAAGTATATACTTTTAAAACTACCGATGGAACAGGCTTATGTGACATGGATACGATAATTTACCTTTATGATACTAATGGTACAACGCTTTTGAAATCTGATGATGATTCCGGTTATGGTGGTTATGGTTCTTGCTCTCTGATTGTTTACCAGTTTTCAAATACGGGTACCTATTATATTAAAGCAAAAGGATTTGGAACCGAAACCGGCAATTATGTATTTGAAGTCTATGACTATGCTCGCTCAAATGGCAGTCCGACTGCTAGTACAACCGGCTCAATGAAGCTCGTAGGAGTAGGTAATTCCGCTTCACTGTTAGGTACTTCTTCATATGATTCAGATTCTGAGATATGCAGCGGATCGGGTATCACAGCCTACCAGTGGCAAATTATAAACGCGCCAGCGGGTTCTTCAGCGTCAATAATAAATGATACATTAGCTTCAGCAAGTTTTACGCCTGATCTTGCGGGAACTTACGAGATTCTGCTGACAGTAACCGATGATACAGGCCTTTGCGCCGGTGGGAATAAGACAAATACTGCAATCCATTATCTTGAAGCGGTGTCATGGCCGCCTGCGCCTGTAACACCAATAACCGAAAGTATGACAGCTACTTCAGGAGAAATCATTTCAGCCGGAGATAAAATATGGTATTCGTTTGAGGCGAACGCGGGGTCAATCTATGCTCTTTTCTGGAATGATGAATTTAAGGGTGATGGTACACAGACCGGCGATATTAGGGTTTCAGCTTTAAGTTCATCAGGTCCTTTTTTTGTTGCTTATGACAGCGGATACGCAAGACCCGGCGTTATTAACGCGGTATCGACTGAAACAATTTATGTTTTAGTCGAGGGTTTTCAATCCCACAATACAGGTACTTTTACCATAAAACTTCTTCCCACTGACGCAACCGGTAGAATATATAATAATAATTTTGATAATCCGTTGAATGTTAATTCTGATGCGGGAATATACATATCGCTTGAGGCAACTTCAGGAACCAGCTATACCGTATACTGGGATGACTTGATTGAGGGAAGCGGAACATATAGCCTTGATGCAACGGTTAGTGCCTATTATTATGACGGTTCTGTGCTGTTTTCAGGAGTAGATTCTGGTTATATCACGGGCCAGAGTTTTACAGCAAACCAAAATGGTCCTGTATTTATACACATAAGCCCGGCCGTCGGGGGATCTACCGGCACCGTTGGTCTCAAAGTTAGTACGCCCTAACACACATGCCTGTGTTGGTTTTTCAAAATAATAGCTTTAAAATAAAAACGAATGTAACTTAATAATATAAAGATTAAACATCCATTTTAGAAGGAGTTATCTGATGACAAAACATAAAAACAGTTCTCAGGATGACATATGTTGTCCCGAATTTCACCCTGAAAAATGGAATGAAAAGACTATCAAATGGAAAAATAAACCGTTTATTAAAGAAAGTATTCCCGCGTTTTTTCATATTCCCTTTCCTCCGATGATAGGAAGAAAGATAAAGAAAATGATGGCTCTGGCTGAAAAGGCAAATAAAGAAGAAAACGATAAAGAAAAGGTTCTCATAATGTTTACTGATCCTACTCCTTTTAAATCAGAAATTTATATTTCAGTAACCGGCGAAGTTGAAGGCGCCAATAACGCTCCATTGACGGGAACTTTTATAACCAAAGTTTTTGACGGCGGTTATAACCAAATACCAAAGTTCGTTAAAATCATGAATAAATATCTGGAAGAAAAATCAAAAAAGGCTAAAAATTATTATGTGCATTATGCTTACTGTCCGCGGTGTCTGAAAAAATTTGGACATAACTATATGATCTTATTTGCCAAAATAATTTAGGATAGTTGCCTCATGAATGAGAAAGCTCTGGAAAAAGAAATCTTTAAGACGGGCAATGAAATTTATGATTTGATAGAAGACAATGTTCCTTCTGTATTTGAAACAAAAACATGGGCCGGTAAACTCTTGAATTGGACCATGAAAAGAGAAGATTTCAAGATTGCCATTTTTCGTTTTATTGACGCTCTGCCTTCACTGAGAAATGATAAGGATGTTTCAAAATTATTTTTTGAATATATTCGTGAAATAGATTCGCCGCTGCCCCATTTTATTACTGAAGGCTTTTCAAAAGGCGGTATTATTCAGGCGGCAATCGGACGTAAAATAAGAGATTCCATTGAATCTTTGTCGAAAAGTTTTATCGGCGGATCAAATTATTCTGCGGTTCTGCAAACCCTACGAAAAATAAGAGAATCGAAAAGAGCATTTACTGTTGATCTTCTCGGCGAAGCCGTTTTAAGCGAACATGAATCTATACTTTATAAAAATAGATATTTAGAGCTCATTTTGAAGATTTCAGAAGAAACTTCAAAATACCAGAGAGACGGACTTTTAGACTACAGAAAAGATGTACAGATTCTACCTGCCGATATTTCTCTTAAGATTTCTTCATTTTTTTCCCGCATCGATGTTTGTAATTTCAAAGATTCTGTAGAGCAAATTGTGTCTTCGTTGAGAGATGTATTTGATTTGGCGATAAAACATAATACTTCGGTAACGTTAGACATGGAAAAATACTCACTAAAAGATATTACGTTATCAGTATTTCAGAAAATTTTATATTTATATCCCGAGTTTCATGATGTCGGCATTGCCATTCAGGCATACACTCTTGACGCAGAAGAAGATTTGAAGAATATTATCTCAATTGCAGAGAATAGAAAGAGAAAGGGAAATCCGGCATTGTCTGTTCGTCTGGTGAAGGGAGCCTACTATGATTATGAAAATGTTGTGCATAAAAGAGACGGCTGGCCGGTACCCTTGTTTACTGAAAAAAATGAGACTGACACAAACTATGAAAAGCTGACACGCCTTCTTCTCGATAATAGTGAAACAATAAATACAGCCATTGCCAGTCATAACATAAGAAGCATTGCTCATGCCATTGCTTATGCGCGGTACAAAAAAATAGAGGCAAACCGGTTTGAATTTCAGACTATATACGGAATGGCTGAACCTGTCAAAGCCGCTCTTACAAAAATGGGTTACCGGGTTAGAGAATATGTGCCAGTGGGCGAGTTTTTACCGGGGATGTCTTATTTTGTAAGAAGACTTCTTGAGAACACTTCGAATGAATCTTTTTTGCGAGATACATTTGTTGAAAAAAAAGAAAGAAAAACTCTGCTTCAAAAACCGGTATCAATATTTGTTGAAAAAAAAATCTTCGAAGTAACGGAAAAAAAAGAAAATGATTTTACGAATATGCCCTTGCTTGATTTTACTATTTTCAAAAATAGAGAATTATTTCAAACAGCCGTCGAAAAAACAATGCATCGTAAACATTATGAAATTTCACCTGTAATTAATGGCAAAAAAATTGAAACGAAACTAAAGTTTCATTCTGTTAATCCTGCTAATCCCGAACATATCATAGGGATTGTATCTGCCGCATCCAGAAAAGAAGCCCAAATGGCAGTTGAATCCGCAAACAAAACTTATCATAATTGGAGTAGTTTTTCGCCTGAAGAGAGAGCGTCAATATGCTTTAGAACAGCCCAAATCATGAGAAAAAAACGCTTTCATCTTGCTGCCCTTCAACTTGTTGAAGTGGGCAAAAATTATCACGAAGCCGATGCCGATGTTTGTGAGGCCGTTGACTTTTTAGAATATTACGGCAGACAAGCGATTGCTCTGTCTAAAAGAAAAAGCCTGGAACAGTATCCGGGAGAATCTAATTATATCGATTATATTCCAAAAGGGGTCTGTGCCGTTATATCGCCGTGGAACTTTCCGCTGGCGATAACAACAGGTATGACAACGGCCGCATTGGTTTCGGGTAATACCGTTATATTAAAGCCCTCGTCTTTATCGCCGGTAACAGCCTATGTGCTTTATGAAATTTTCAAAGAAGCCGGTTTGCCTGACGGAGTATTAAACTATCTTCCCGGTTCGGGTTCTAATATTGGCTCTTTTCTTTCTTCTCATCCCGATATCGATTGCATTGCTTTTACCGGATCAAAAGAGGCGGCCATTGATATTAAAAAGAAAGCTTCTGTCGTAAACAACCCCAAAAGAGGTGTTAAAAATGTGATTGCAGAGATGGGCGGTAAAAATGCCATAATCGTAGATGACAGCGCTGATTCTGACGAGGCCGTTTCAGGCATTATCAGTTCATTTTTAGGTTTTCAGGGACAAAAATGTTCTGCTTGTTCACGGCTGATTATTGTTGAAAACCGATATGACGAAATTATAAAAAGAATCATTCAAGTTATAAAAGAACTACCGGCAGGAAATCCGCAAAACCCCGCCAATATCATTGGTCCCTTAATCGATAAAAGCGCGGTACAAAAAGTAAAAAAATATATATCATTCGGTAAAAAAGAAGCGAAATTAATTTTTTCAAATATGAAAATGCCCAAAGAAGGTTTTTATGTATCGCCCGCTGTATTTACAGATGTAACTTCGAAAGCAAGAATTACAAGAGAAGAAATATTCGGTCCTGTTTTATCGGTAATGAAGGCCAAAGATATCGATGAGGCCATACAAATAGCAAATGACAGCCAGTATGCTTTGACAGGAGGTATTTATTCGAGAAGCCCGGAAAATATTGAAAAGGTCAGAAAATATTTTAAAGTGGGTAACTTATACATTAACCGCAAAATTACGGGTGCTCTGGTTTCTCGTCAGCCTTTTGGAGGTTTTAGAATGTCAGGATTGGGAACAAAAGCAGGCGGCAGCGATTATCTTAAAAATTTTATGAACGCAAGGGTTGTTTCTGAAAATACAATCCGTCGGGGATTCGCGCCTTAAATGATCAAAGAATTAAAAAACAATGCTTCATTTTTAAAAACCGCTTTTTTTTCTAAAATCAGAGGGTGAAATTGAAAATTCTTTTTGAAAAGCGGCAGCAAAATGAGAACTGCTTGAAAATCCGCATTCATATGCTATTTCTGTAAAATTTAATTTGCCTTCTTTTATAAGTCTTTGCGATTGATTAAGTCTTGTTATTAAAAGGTATCTGTGCGGAGATTCTTTTGTTTCACGGCGAAAAATCTGCGAAAAATGTGAAACAGAAAGATGAGCAATTGAGGCCAGCTCTTCAACGGTAATTTTTTTGCTTAAATTTTTGTAAATGTAATCAATGGTCTGATTAACATGAAAATTTTCTGTTATCGTTTCTGTTTTTTTCGATTGGTCCAAATTAATTTCAAAAAGCATTCTGATAAGAATATGTGTTATACGAAGACTAATTCCATAAATAATGTCTTTTTTCCCGGGCGCTTCATTTTTTACCTCTTCGGTAAAAACTTTTATGCTGTCTAACAACCTTGGCGGGGTAGAAAATAAATTTGATGCTGCTAGGTCTTTGAATGAACGATTGTATAAAGCAGCTATCTTTTGCAAAAATTCAAATGGTACAAACAAAGCTAAAAAACGGGACGGCCTTTTTGAAATCAATTCATGATGAGGCATATTTTCCCTTAGAAAAAAAATAGTATTGGGCTTTGAAGAAAAAACTTCTCCATTTAATTCAATCATCCCCAAATCATCAAAATGAACGGTAAACATTACCGTTGGATGCACATGATCTTTTGTGATGGAATATCCACAATACCCGCCTGCTGGCATAAATACCGCCATATCTTCTGAGACAAATTTTTCTACAAAAGTAAGCTCGTTTTCTTCAATTTCTCCGACAAAAGATTTTATTTTTTGTATATCTATTGAACGAGTCTTTTTCATTCATAAACAGAGCAATGAAAGAATATCATGATGTCAAATGAATAATACAGTAGAAATATTCGCAGAGGTATAAATAAAAGAAGTGCTCCGGTACAAACAGATGATAAAATTTCTACTTCTGTGGCTTTTGTTTTATAGATTATACTTTTTTTAATGTCATGATAGTTTTCTATATATCTTCAACAAAAAATAATTTTCTCTTGTCAATAATATATTCATTAGTACATTGATACTCATGCTTTCTTGAAATTGTACCCATATCAAAAATGATTTATATTTAATCATTTATTATTTATTCATATATCTCATTAACTTAATATCGCCTACGTTTTTAGAAAAGCCATGCTTTTCGTAATAAGCAAACATCTCTGGTAGACAATAAAGTTCAAAATGTTTTACGTGCAAAAGTTTTGGATGATTTTGAATGGCTATCATTAATTTATCTCCCCATCCTTTTTTTCGATTGGGTGTAGAAACAATTACATCAAAAATTAACGCTTTGAAAATGTAATCTGTAAGAACCCGCGCGAAACCTTGTAAATTGTTTTGTTTATCTATTAAAGCAAGGCATATTTGTGAACCTAAAACGCATAATCTCGTCTCTTCCAATGTTCGATTTTTTGTAAACCATTCATTTTGGTATAGAACGTGTAATTGTTTAATATGGGTTTCGTTAAGTTCATGAATTATTTTCATATAAATGGATTTATCATTTTTTAACTGCCCCATAAGCGGCAAAGCAGATATTTTTATGCAAGAGTTCTATATGCTTAAACCCAGCTTTTCGTAATAATTCTAATTGATACGTTACCGGTCGCGGCGAATCTTCTTTTTCTATATAGTTAAAAACCTTTTGTTTATATTCTTCACCGCCCATCGTTTTTAAATATTCCCCATATTTTTGCTGCATAAGCTCTTGAACCCCTATTGTTTCATGCGCCACAAGATCAGTTATCCATACGCTGCCACCGGGTGCTGTTAATTCATAAATTTTATGAAAAGCAGTTTCCCAGTCTTTATCGTCGCGCAGATGATGCAAAACAGCCGCAGCGATTATAACACTATATTTTTGTTTTTCAAGTTCTATGGCACGAAAATCACCCTGATATATTTTTATTTTGCCTGAATTGACCTTTGTAATTCTTTCTTTGGCTTTTTCAAGCATAGGGAGGCTTAAATCTATAAGATCAACATCAAAGACCGAAGCATACTGTAAAAGTTTTATTATATTATTTCCTGCGCCGCATCCTATATCTAAAACATTTTTTATATTGGGCGTACACGAGACAGCGGCCTGCGTTATTAGTTCCATTGCAAGGGGAGCGTCAACAGTTGAACTTTGTCCGGTTTCAAGATTTGAAAAACGATCAACATCATTATCAAATCTTTCGCGAATTTCTTCAATGGATGACTTGTTTGCAAAATCTGATTTCATAAAGCTTCGCTTTTAATTCAAATTTTTATTGTGTTCAGGTTTGTCTATAAATTTATTGCATCATTTTACAAATTAGAATATATTTATTTAATACAATTTATTTTTCATCCGAATACTACACGATTTCGTCCCTTGTCTTTAGCTTGATAAAGAGCTTTATCTGCCCGCATTATCATCTCATCTAGATCGTATTTATCATTAATTTTAGCGGTGCCAATAGAAATTGTAACATATTTAGAAGCTGAATTTTTTTGATGTTCTATTTTTAAAGACGCAATGTCATCTTTAAGTTTCTTAGAAAAAAATTCAATTTGTTCCGGTGCTGAATTAAGCAAAAGAAAGGCAAACTCTTCGCCGCCTAGACGAAACGCATAATCACCTGCGCGTAAAGCAGTCTTGCGCATTACCGAGCCTACTTTTTCTAATACTTTATCACCTTTTTGGTGGCCGTATGTGTCATTGTAAAGTTTAAAATGATCGATATCAATCATAATGAAAGTGACCACGCTTTTCTCGCGTTTGGCCCGGCGAAGTTCACGATCTGAAATATCATTAAAATATCTACGGTTAAAAAGACCAGTTAATTCATCTGTAATAGATAGTTCTTCTACTTTCTTCTTATCTGTGATATCCTGACGAATAATGGTATACTCTTTTGTTTTATTATCATTGTTCAAATTGGGTGTAATTACAACATCTGTCCAGAATATTTCACCTTCTTTTGTTATGTTCTTTAACTCTCCATGCCAAATTGTATCTTTTTCAAGCGTTTTACGTATTTCAACAAGTGTTTCTTTATGAACGTCAGGATGAATAAGAACAATGTGGTTCTGGCCGATTAATTCTTCTTGTTTATAATCTGAAATATTACAAAGTGCTTCACTGGCCGAAAGAATAGTTCCATGTTCATCTATGGTTGTAACAAGAACGTTTTGATTGATTATTTCAAGATAGCGGGTCATTGTAATATAAGAATCTTCCAGTTTTTTTTGTATCTGACGAAGCTCGGTAATATCTTGAACGGTACCTATCATACGTAGTGGTTTTCCTGTTTGATCTCTTATTACTTCACCCATCTCATGAACAATTTTTTCTTTATCGTTTATTAACTTAACACGGTGATCTATACTGTAGGGTATATCTTGTTCTAGTGCTGCTTTTACGGCAGATTTTAGCCTTTCTCTATCGTCAGGATGAATAAATTCTAAAAAAGTTTCATATTTAGGGCTGAAAAATTTTGGTTCTATTTCAAAAATTTGATATATTTCATCGGACCACCAAAGTGTATTTGTTATAATGTTCCAGTCCCAGTTTCCTATATGAGCGATGTTTTGAGCACGGGTTAGACTTTCTTGGGTTCGGTTAATTTCTTTCTCTAGTTTTTTCTTTTCAGTTATGTCAACACCTATACATATAATATTACTTGATTTTTCATTTTCATCGCGAATACTTGTACCTGCCCAAGAAACGCATATCTTTTCTTTTTGTTTGGTTAGCCAATAACTTTCAAATTCTACGGTATTTTTTATTTTTAATAGGTTATCAAAGTTTTTTTTAACTATAGATTTCTCTTTTTCTAAAATAAAGAGGTCAAAAATATTTTTATTAATTATCTCTTCTTGCTGGTATCCACTTATTTTTTCGGCGGTTTTATTGATTCTAATTATTTTTCCATCTGGTTTTAAAACGACTATAATTGTTCCCGCAGAATCAACTATAGCCGTAGAAAAGTCACGCTCTCTTTTCAAGTTGCGTTCTATTTTCTTGCGTTCAGTAATATCAGTTGAAATGCTGCATAATGCATAAACAGATCCATCAGGTTTAAAAAGCGGAAATTTTAATGAGAGGTATTGATATAATTTATTGTCAATAGGCAATACCTCTTCAAAAGAAGATGATTTACCTTCTTCAAGTACTGTTTTATCATTTTTCTGAAGATCTTGGGCAATTTCTAGTGAAAATATATCATTATCAGTTTTTCCTATGACCCATTCATTAGCGACATGAAATAGTTTTTCATATTGTTTGTTAATTAGTAAATACTTACCTTCGATATCTTTTATAAAAATAACAGCTTCTGTATTGTCTAAAAGTGCCGTTAATTGATCCCGTGATTTACGCAGTTCTTCGGTCTGTTCTTTTATTTTTTTTTCAAGGTTTAAGTTTAAGTTTTCAATTTCAGAACGCTGAACATTAAGAGTACTCGCCTGTAATTCAATTTCTTCAATATTATTTTTTATTTTTGAACTCATCTCATTAAAAGTATTTGCAAGAATACCAATTTCGTTTTCACTATCAACAAATATCTGACCGTGATTACGATCTTCGGCAAGATTTTTAGCCGCCTGTGTTAACATATATAAGGGGCGTGTTAATGTTCGTGAAACTCTGTATGATAAAAAAAGTATTATAAAACCAATTAGAAAAAACAGGAAAAAAACAAATCTCGTTTGCCGTTCTAAAGGAGAAAAAACTTCATCTATATCTATTTTAACTACCATAAACCAGTTTAATGAAGGTATTTCTGTTAAAAAGGCGAGAACTTCTTTTTCACGGTAATCGTGATCAACGACAATACCCCGTTCGCCGCGTATAGCACGTAATAGAGGAATAGGTGTAGCATAATTTTCAATTGGTTTTTCTTTTTCAGAATGGTATCGCAGTGGAGTTGTAAAAATCGGTTTGTTGTCTCTAAGCACACCTGTTACTACTTCTCCCGTTAAACCTAAACCGGTATAGTCTTTGATTATCTTAAACAATTCAACTATATTTATTTGAACTGCCATAACACCTATAATTTGATTATTTTTTAACACAGGCACCGCGATAAATGCAGCTTCTGCATTTGAAGGTTCATAAAATTTGTAATCAGACACTTTTGGCTCTTTTCTCAAAAGAGCATTTTTAAAAACATTCATCAAGCCAGAATTTATAAAATCGGTATCGTACAAATTTTTATCTAGATCGTTTTCTTTAGCTACCGTATATATAATATCACCCTTTTTTGAGATAAGAAAAAAATCATAATATTCATGATATTTAATAAAATCTTCAGTAATTGGCCTGATTATGTTTTCTGTCTTTTGATAATTCTTAGACAATATTCCTTCTGAAGAAGCTGCTTTTTCGAGAGTACTGAAATATTCGACTATGGTAGAATTCATAGACATAAATTTTGCCTCTCTTAACTTGCTGTAAATATATTCATTAATACGTATTACTTTATGTTGAGCAATAACTTCAAGATTTGATTTTATTTGTGAAGCTATAATTTCACGATCATTATTATAAGTAAGATAAGTGATACTTGTCAACGGAATTAATCCTATTATCAGAAACCACACTGTAATCTGATAAAATATTTTAGATGATAATATTTTTGCCAAATTGTATTTCATATTGTCTCTTATTTCATTATATACAAATTAATTATAATAAAAAATTAATTTGTATATAATTTTTTATCTGTTTATTTTTTATTATTCAATTTCTAAAAAAACCGATTTTACAGTATGTCATTACATTTGATATCAAAAATTAAAAAACAGTTGATTTGAATTCATAAAAGAATTTGTTATCCTACTTCTAAATGAAAAAAGTTAAATTTAAAAAATATTCAGATTTATATTACTTATTTATATTGTTTTTTATAATCATTATTTCTGTTTATCTGGTTCTGGGGCATATAGAAAAAAATGAAACATACCAGATTAAAGAAAATCTTGAATCTATATTAAGAATAACGCATGACAATATAAACAGATGGAAAAAACACCGTATTTACAAAATTGAAATAATCGCTTCATCCCATGAAATAAAATCATTAACTCAAACTTTAATTAAAACTTCGAGACAAAGTAAAATTTATAAATCGGCAGTAGATAAAATACAGGTTTATTTACAACCAAAGCTGAATGAACTTAACGATGATAATTATTATATTCTTTCGCCAACATTGGTAAATCTTGCTTCGTTTGATACCGGTACTATTGGTAAAGAATATTTTAATAAAGAAAAATTAGAGAAAATACATAATATTTTTACGGGTAATTCTATATTAACAACGCCTTATTTTTCAAAATTTTCAAAAAAAGCAGAAATGATTTTGGGAACGCCTATAAAAGATAATTCTGGTAATATTATAGCCGCCTTGTTATTTTTAGTTCCTCCTGAAAATGAATTTACGCAAATTCTGCAACTGGGCAAGGTTGCTATGACAGGCGAAACTTATGCCTTTGATAGAAACGGCAAACTAATTAGCGAAAGCCGGTTTAATAATCAGTTAAGAAAAATTGGTCTTATTAAAGAAAATGAAAAAGGGATATTAAATATAAAAATTGAGGACCCTGGCTATAATTTGCTTGAAAATTCTGAAAAAAGTCATGAAGGCAGCGTGAAATCTTTTACGAAGATGGTAAAAAGCGCTCTTTCTGAAAAATCGGGCATAAATCTTGAAGGTTATCGTGACTATAGAGGAGTAATGGTAGTAGGAACATGGCTTTGGGATAATTATTTAAATATGGGTATTGCAACAGAGGTAGACAAAAGTGAAATATACAGACATTCTTATGAAACTTATTTTCTTATAACCGCTCTAGTTTGTATTATAACTTTACTGTCTTTACTATATGGGAATCGATTAAAAAAATCATTAAAAAACCTTGATATTTTAAGACATAAACTGGAAAAAAACAACGAAGAGCTTGAAAAAGCCAATTATGAACTTTCGCAGTATGCTTCGGTCGTATCTCACGATTTAAAAACTCCTTTGCGGGCCATTCATAGTTATTCTGATTTTTTAATGGAAGATTTAATAGATAGTCTCGAAGAAGAACAAAAAAATTATTTATTGGGTTTAGGTAAGGCGGTTAAACAATCTGAAGCCTTAGTTAATGATATGCTTGATTATTACAGACTGGGTAAATTAAATGTAAAAATAAATAACATTAATGTAAACACTTTTCTTGATGAGTTGAAAACCATGATTCATCCGTCAGAAAAAGAAAAAATTATATTTGAAACAGATATTCAAACATTAAATTCTGAAATTGTTCTTTTGCGGCACATTTTACAAAATCTTATTTCAAACGGTTTTAAATATAATCAATCTAATGAAAAAATTGTAGAAGTAAAAATTATAAATTATGACGAAAATAATATACGAATTACAGTAAGCGATAATGGCATAGGTATAGAACCCGAATACCATGAAAAAATATTCGGTATATTTCAGCGTTTACATCCTAGTGATGAATATGAAGGTACCGGCATTGGTCTGGCTGTAGTTAAAAAAGCGATAGACAAATTAGGCGGTAATATCAAATTAGAATCGAAAATTAACGAGGGAGCGAAGTTTATCATTATACTGCCAAAAAACGAAAGCAAAGGATAAAAAATGAAGACAAATATATGTAGAATATTACTTGCTGAAGATAATGAACACGATATTATATCTATAAAGCGGGCATTTAAAAAAAATAATATTACAAATCCTTTGTATGTAGTTAGAAATGGTCTTGAATGCCTTGATTTTCTTTTTAGAAAAAACCAATACGAAGATCCCGAAACTTCACCCACACCTAATCTTATTTTATTAGATATTAAAATGCCCAAGATGGATGGTATAACCGCCTTAAAAGAAATAAGAGAAAATAAAAATACAAGAAGAATACCGGTGATTATGCTCACGACATCAAAAGATCAGAAAGACGTGGCCGAAAGTTATGATCTTGGGGTAAACGCATATATAGTAAAACCGGTTGGTCTTGATAATCTTTCTGCAGCAATAGGTAAAATAAATCTTTTTTGGCAAATTGTAGAAAAACCTCCTATAGTATAATTTTATGCCTAAAAAAGAAAAGTCTATTAAATTACTTCTAATTGAAGATAATGAACATGATACACTAATTATTTCTAAAACTCTTAAAAGCTCAGAAATTATTTTTGATATAAGAAGCTGCCGGTCGGCAGAAGAAGCAATCAGTATTATTGAAAAGAATCCTGAAGAATTTGAAGTTTTGCTGGTAGATTATTTACTGCCGGGTAAAAATGGTCTTGAGTTTTGCAAAATAATTATAGAAAAAAAACTCGAAATTCCTATAGTTATACTAACCGGCAAAGGTACTCTTGAAGTCGCTGTATCTGCCATAAAAGCGGGTGTCTCTGATTATATTATTAAAGATAACCAATTAAATTTTTTAGAATTTTTACCTTACACCCTAAGAAACGCGTACGCAAAACAGCAAGAAATAAATGCGCGAATATCGGCTGAAAAAGAACTGCTTAAAAACCAGAGAGAATTAAAAATAATAGTAGAAGAAAAAACATCTGATTTATCAGCTACTGTAAAAAAACTTTCAGAAGAAATATCAAAGCATAAAAAAACACAAAAGCAGCTAAGAAATCTGATAAGAGCCAGTCAAAATGATAGAGAAAACGAAAGAATAAAAATTGCAAGAGATATTCATGACGATCTAGGACAAATTCTGGCCTTATTAAAATTAAATCTTTCTATGGTAAAAAGCAATATCCCACCGTCTGAAAAAAATTCTCATGAGACTTTGAATGAATCTTTAAATCTTATTGAAGGCGTCATAAAAACTGTTCAACAAATAGCTGTAGAACTAAGGCCAACAATGTTAGATACATTAGGCCTAAAGGATGCTCTTTTATGGCAGTGCGATAATTTTAAGGAAAAAACGGGTATAAAATATGAAATGAACTTTAATAAAAAAACAATTAATTTAAATAAAGAATTATCTATAGATATTTTTAGAATATTTCAAGAAGCTCTTACTAATATCGTGCGGCACTCTAAAGCTGATAAAGTATCAGCTTCTTTCACTGAAGATAAAAATAGTATAACTCTTAATATTGAAGATAATGGCATAGGTATTAAAGAAAGCAGTATAAACAACATTCACTCGGTAGGGCTAACAGGTATGCGCGAAAGAGTTCATTCGTGGGGCGGCAAAATTAATATTCAGGGCAAAAAAAACAAAGGCAGTATTTTAAATATTATTATACCCGTAAAATAACTAATCATCATGTTTTATGTAAAAATCGCGCTTCTTAAAACGCAAAGAATATACTTTATTCTTTTCATGCTCTTACTGTACGGCACAAAAAAACAAAAGTCAATTGATATCAAACAAACGGTATTAGAATGAAATAAACGCTATACAGCATTGATGAAGGGGGCCTATAAATAAATATTCCTATTTTAAAAAAGACTTGACCTATGTTAAGAGATATTTTTATTGTCAAGTGTTTATTTAATAATATATAATTTTAGAACTTGAAGATGTATTCTGGCGCTTTATATGTTATAGCATATTTTTTTCTTATGAACAGCCTTTTTTATATCTGGCGCGTTAGAGATTTAATAGGTACCACATTAGGATTTTATTATGTTTTTCTGGCATATCATATCTTTTATACCGCTCTAATATACTCTGGTCATATTCTAAGTGTTCCATACCTGATGGGAACAGATACTATTATTGTATCTTTTATTGTTGTTCTGTTATTTTTTAATTTGCAGGCAACTGTAATACCAAAATACAAGTGGCGAAAATCATACTGGCTGTTTTTTTTATATCCTCTGGCACAGTTATTACTATTTTTGCCTTATTTGTTTTTCAATGAAAACACTCAAATTGAAATTATCAAACAAGCCATTAACCAAGAGCAAGTTACTTATTACAATTTTGCATTTATAAAATATCTAAGTTTAACAGGAAATATATCATTAACAATATACGCGACAATTATGATACTTAAAAAATACCGACCTGAAAAAACAGCGCCAAAGCATAAAAAACACGCTCTTTATGCAGGTATTGTTATTTATTTTATACTTTTTCTTCTGACATACCTTTTTTATAAAACTCTGTTAATCTCTTTTTATTTAACCAAAATATCTTTGGTCGAATATTTTTTTCTTTATTCTACTTTATTTCTTTTATATCTTTACTACCAAATATTGCCATACTACGCAAAGCATGGAGGGGTTTATCTGACAACAACAACTTTTAATTTAGAAAAATATTTCAGCCAGTATTTAAATAAGACTGATATTCATAATATTGAAAAATCTTTAAGCGAATTATTTGAAAAAAAACAAATACATAGAATCGAAAATATAAAATTGGGCGATGTCGCCAAGGCGGCAAAAATTACAACTCATCAACTATCAACTTTTATAAATGAACATCTAAATCAAACTTTTGCAGAATTCATTAATACCAAAAGAATTGAAGAAGCTATAAGAATTTTAAGAGAAAAACCTGAAAGCAATATTCTAAATGTATGTTATGATACCGGTTTTAACAGTCCCTCTGTTTTTTATAAGGCATTTAAAAAAGAAACCGGTATGGTCCCCAAAGACTGGTTAAAAAAAAACAAGTGAAAGCAAAAATATTTGGTCAGAGTTAAAATATATCTTCCTGAAAACCAAAAAAGACTTGACCTATGTTAACAGATGTGCTGATTATCAAGTATTTATTTAATAACATATAATTTTAGAATTTACAAATGTATTCTGGCGCTTTATACGTAATTGCATATTTCTTTCTTATGAATAGCCTTTTCTATTTTTGGCGCATAAGAGATATAACCGGTTTTACTTTAGGCGTATATTTCTTTTTTCTCGCGTATAATATTTTTTATATAGTACTTATAAAATCTGGCGCTATTTATGAGGTCCCATACCTTTTGGGAACAGATACTATTGCTGTATCTATTATTATTATTTCTCTTTTTTTACATTTGCAAAGTATGTTTATACCAAAATATAGTTGGAAAAAAATACACTTGCTGTTTTTGTTATACCCCTTGGCACATATATTATTATTTTTTCCTTATTTGTTTTTAGACGAGAAAACTCAAATTGAAATAATAAGAGAAGTTATTTCTAAAGAACAGATTACTTATTATTATTTTTCAACTGTAAAATATCTGAGTTTATTTGGAAACATGTCGTTAACGACTTATGGCACATTTATGATTTCTAGAAAATATCGTCCATCAAAAACAGCGCCAAAATATAAAAAACAAGCAATATTTGCTATAATACTTCTATATTTCTTAGTTCTTCTTTTAACATATCTTTTTTACAAGGTTCTGTTTATTTCATTTGATTTAACAAATATCTCTACAGGTGAATTTATTTTTCTTTATTCCTCATTATTTCTTCTCGAACTACACTATCAGGCTTGGCCATATTACGCAAAGTATGGCAGGGTTTACCTTACAACAACAACTTTTCATTTTGAAAAATATTTTAGCCAGTATTTAGAAAAAGCGGATATTCAACATATTGAAAAATCTTTGAGCGAATTATTTGAAAAAAAACAAATACATAGAATCGAAAATATAAAATTGGGCGATGTCGCCAAGGCGGCAAAAATTACAACTCATCAACTATCAACTTTTATAAATGAACATCTAAATCAAACTTTTGCAGAATTCATTAATACCAAAAGAATTGAAGAAGCTATAAAAATTTTAAAAGAAAAACCTGAAAGCAATATTCTAAATGTATGCTATGATACTGGTTTTAACAGTCCCTCGGTTTTTTATAAGACCTTTAAAAAAGAAACTGGTATGGTTCCCAAAGACTGGTTAAAAAGCACATTAAAATATTAATTACTGTATTCAGGCTAAGGCTTTTTAATAATTTCATTACAAAGGCAATTTCTAAAGTTTTTTATTTCACTTTTATAAAAACGGAAGACAACAAGAAAAAAATATGCTATAAATTTGTTGCGATAAAAAGCAATAGAATGTTTACTAAATAGTAAACTAAATAAATCAAAAAGAAGAAAAGAAGAGGAGAATAAAAAAATGAAAAACAAAAATATAGTAAAACTTTTGGTTATTTGTATTCTTTTAGTTGTTGGGCATTGCGCCAGCGAACCCGAAACCACAACAACTACTGAAAATACAAATAATACAGATACCACAAGTACGACAGATAACACAACAACCACAACAACCACAACAACGACTACTGCCGCAACTGGTGTTTGTATTGTGTCGGGAGTAACAGGTGACTCAAACTGCCCAACCGAAAGTGGAATTAAATATTGTATGAACAATGTACCAGAGGCAGATTGTAATAATTTAGCTGTATTTACATGTGACGGCTCTTTCTCAATTGGCGGCATGTTAAGTAAAGATTATTTTGGTGCCAATGAAACATGCTCAAGTAATTCAAGCTCGTGGTATGACCCATGTACCGCAAATTCAGAAAGCTTTGATTTCATTATCAATGGAACAAATTACAGCGTAACCAGCTGTGGATACTAAATAATAATTGTCTGAAAGAATTAAAAACAATATAAAGGCAAGCTTAAATTTCAGCTTGCCTTTTTTATTCGCCCAACTATGAGCCTAAAAAGAAAGGGTGCCTCGCACCTCTACGGTGTACGAGCAAGGCGAAAGCCTAGATCGGGGTATGCTAAACTTGGTGAAAGGCTAAACATCACATCGCCAACTTGTAACGCAATAGCCGAAGCTCCATAGCTACCGCCGCGTATCATACGTTTAGACCCAACATAAGAAAAATGCCAGTCAAACACCCATTCCCAAACATTCCCGCTCATATCATATAAACCCAGTGTATTGGCTGTTTTGGCGGCCACTATATGGGTAATTATGCCACTATTATCATAATACCACGCGACTAGCCCCGTGGCTGTTGCATTGTTGTAATCGGTGGTGGCTCCGCTTGCGTAATTGCCCAGATAATATTCTCCTGAATCTAGAATATCACCGTCGTTGTTTGCATCGGCAACATATCTTGCCGCCAGTTCCCATTCGTTCATTGTAGGCAGCCTAAAACCTTTCGCGTTCGGGTTTACGTAAGGATCATCTTCACTGCCCAAGGTGCCATATGTAGATGCTCCATTTGTACTTGCTTTTTTGCAAGTCGTATAAGCCGCGTCTATTGTATAAACACATTCAAAAGAAGTACCATTTTGCGCGTTGTAATATTCTGTAAGCGCGTTTGAAAATACCATCGCGTCACGCCAATTAATATGTGTTACTGGTTCCTGATCTGCCTCTGTTGCCGAAGCACCAATACTACCATCATTGCCTTCTCTTCCCGGGTTTGCAACATTATATCCATTGGAATATGCCCAGTTTATAACCGTATACCAAAGTTCATAGGTCACTTCTGTTTCGTTAATTAAATAACCGGTTGAAACAGTTGCTGTTCCACCAAGATCATTTGTGCGTGTAGGAAAGCTTTTAGACGGCACGAAAACTTCAGCAAGTCGTATACCATTTAAAGAATGAATTCTTTTACTGGCGGCGGCAACTACTGAATGAGGCTGAGCGTCTCTTGTAATACCCCCTGAAACATTACCCGAAGCATCAACCGCCGAGATTGAGAATGTATAAACTGTGCCGTTGGTCAAGCCTGTCGCTGTGAAGGTCTGCGTACCAGCAGTTGCCATATCTGCAGCCACATCTGTGCCGTTTGACCATATTATTTCTATATAATCTAAATCACTATCAACAGGATCGATCCAGCTTAAAATTACCTGAGAATCTTCGGCATTGGCGCTAATATAAGTTACATCTTCAGGCGGTTCGGTATCGCTTTGTTCCGCTTCAATAATGGTTACCAGAAAAACTTTGGTATCTGAAGCGCCGTTTATTTCTATTGTCGCAATTAAAAAAACAGAGATATTGCCGCTGCCAAAAGCCGGTCTTGTTACCGTTGCAGTACCTTCTGCAAATGAAATTGCGGGGTTATCACTCGCCCATGTTATAGTCGTTCCGTTTGAACCGCTTGTAGGTACAGTAAAATTTTGCGTGACAGATGTTTCGCTGTCGCCCGCGGCAAAGGTAAAATCTGTAAAATCAAGCTCTGTTTTGTCGGCGGCTATCGCTTCGGCGTCGGTTTGACCTTTTTTTGAACACCATACAAGAGTCATCGAAAGTATCAAAATTGTAATTACTTTCTTTTTCATAAACACCTTTTATAATTCTATTTTAAGATACTATTAAATTAATTTTATGAAAATGTCAATTACATTATTCTATATGTTTTCCAGCTTATTTTTCACAAACGGAGCAGGGCATAACAAAATTTTTATGCGCCGCGAGATGGTTCAAACGGAAAATCCATAACAACAAGCAGAATTTTATATTCTATCAAGACAACGAATAAATGTTTCAATATCTCTTTCTGTAATATGCAAATGGGGTGAAATTCTTAGGGCATTGCCCCGTCTCGATATGAATACATTGTTTTCTGTCAGATTTTTTATAATACCAGAGATTCGGTCTTCTTCGGTATATACCCCAAACATATGCGTACTTAAATATTTTCTGGCGGGCACCATAAATCCTTTTTGTTCAAATTTTTGAATGATTTGCCCATTAATAGCTTTCAGATGATTGCTGATATTTTTTATACCCCATTCGTTTATCTGCTCAAACGCGGTTATTACCGCGGGCAAAATTGTGGCCGTATTTTTTTCGCCCATGTCATATCTTCTGGCACCGGGTAAATAGTTATCATTATAGTTAATCAAATTCGCGAAATCTTCAGAATTTTCTCTGGCCAGCCAAGATTCTTCAAGAGGTCTTTCACCGCGCATTCTTTTACTAACATACATCAGCGAAAATCCATAAGGCGACAAAAGCCATTTGTATCCCGCAGCCACTAAAAAATCAGGATCAATCTTTTCAATATCGATAGGTGAAGCCCCTAACATTTGTGTCGCGTCAAGAACCAGTAAGCTGTTTATCTGTTCACATTTTAATTTGATTTTGTGTAAATCTACAATGGTACCGTCTGTCCAATGGCAGGGTGAAATAGCGGTTACTTTAGTTTCATTTGTAATGCCGGCTAATATTGCTCTTGTCCAGTTATTATCTTTGGGCCTTTGGATGGTTTTTATTTTAGCGCCGGTTTCTTTTGAGACCCGTCGCCACGGCAGTACATTACTGGGGAATTCTTCTTCCATTAGAATAATATTTTCATTCGGCTTAATTGTTTTCTCGATAATTCTGGCTGCTGTACTTATGCCATAACTGGCCGATGGAACTATCGCGTAACCTTGAGACTTGCCGCCGAAAGTTTTAGAAGCGAGAACTCTTATTTTTTCGGCAAGATCAAAAAATTGGCTGGGTTTTTTGTTCCATGGATTTGCTTTTTCAACGACGCCATTAATTAGGGCCTCGGTTGATTTTTTAAGCTGGGGCGAATTACCTGCAACATTAAAGTAAGCAATATCTTCTGGTATGTCAAAAAGGTTTCTGTAATTTTTATTCATAATATTTTTATTTTGAGAGTTCCTTTGCCAGCTCTCCCAGATTAGCGAAGGCGGCTCGGTTTTTTTCTGACCAGAGAGTTCCGCATGAAATTCTAAGACAATGCCGGTAATTTTTTGTGTTTGAAAAAATATGGCCCGGTATAAAACTTATGTTTTTGTTTAAGGCTCGTTTGTATAATGCAAATGTGTCTGTACCGGTTGAAAGCTCAATCCATAAAACCAGACCTCCCTGCGGACGGCTAACGCGCGTACCAGCAGGAAAATAACGGTTAATAAGTTCCTGCGCTATTTGTATTTGTTCCAATAAAATTTTTCTAAGTTTATGCAAATGCCGGTCGTATCCTCCTCTTGAAAGGTACTCGGCAATAATAAGCTGACCCATTGTGTTTGTAGAGCCTGTATTCATAAATTTAAGTTTTTCTAACTGGCCCTTATATCTTCCAGCAGATGTATAGCCTATTCGGTAGCCCGGCGCAATTGATTTTGTAAAAGAGGAACATAATAAAACGATCCCCTTTTTATCAAAAGATTTTACTGTTAAGGGGCGCGATTTTGTAAAATATAAATCGCCATAAATATCGTCTTCAATAAACGGTTTGTCATAACGTTTTAATAACCCGTATAGTTTTTGCTTGTTTTCGTCAGACATTAGAGAACCAAGAGGATTATTAAAATTAGGAGCAAGAAGGCAGGCATCAATGCTTCCATTTTTAAGATGCTTTTCAAGTTCAGAAAGTATCACGCCATCGCGCGGATGCGTGGGAAGCTCTAAAGTTTTTAATCCCAGACCAGCGATAGTCATTAAAACCCCGTAATAAGCGGGCGACTCTACTGCCACAGTGCCGCCATGACGAACCGCCGCTCGAAGAGAAAGACTTAACGCCTCTGTACATCCGCCTGTGATTATAAAATCACTAGGGCTTAAATGACATCCCCAGTCGGCCGCATATCGGCTAAGCTGTCTGCGCAGTTTAATAGAGCCTGTAGGCGATTCATATTTAAGGGGAGCATTATCGCTTCTGCGGCACAACTCGCCGGTTATTTTATTAAGCGCGTTTATGGGTAAAAGTTCAGCAGAAGGTAAGGCGGCCCCAAAGGGTACAATGTTTTCTGTATTTACGCCAGATAAAATTTCTGAAACCGTGTTTTCAATATTTACAAATGAAGCTGTAGAAGGCAGATGGTGAGTTTTAGGTTCAGGCATCGGCTCGCGCATTTTTTTAACAAAATACCCGCTTTGCGGTCGCGCCAAAATAAATCCTTTTTTTTCTAATAATTCATACGCGGCAAGAACTGTAGATACGCTTACTTTTTCCTGCGTACTTAAACGGCGCACAGATGGTAGTTTGTCTCCCGGCAAAAGACTGCCCTCGTTAATTTTATCGCTTATTTTTCCAGCGAGTATCTCATACCTAAGTTTTTGAAGACGCGTATTTAATTTCATACATCCAAAGAAATTTCAACTGTTATGATATCAAGATATTATATATAATCTGTTATGATAACAATTTGCAAAACTGTATCTTTACTTTTCATAATAGATGTGTATAATTTTATCATGAAATTTGCCAGACGATATTGATATAAAAATCTTTCAAAAAGAGGCTCTCAAAAAAGGCGTTGCCGTAATCTCGGGTTCAGCTTTTTATGATGGCGATGAGCCATCAAATTTTATAAGGCTTAATTTTTCAAACGCGTCGCATGAAAATATAAAACGCGGCATAATTGTATTAAAAGAAACCTACGAAAAAATTATACATGAAAACCGGGCAAAAAAAATGGTTAACTGCTTATAAAAAAGGAGAAAGTATGTGTTTCGAAAAACTTAAGAATCGTGAATATGAATTTTATACATGCGATGTATTTACAAATGAAAGATTCTGCGGTAACCAGCTTGCGGTTTTACCATGCGCTGAAGGTCTAAATGGTAAGACTATGCAGAAAATCGCGCGGGAGTTTAATTACTCTGAAACAACTTTTGTAACAAAATCTGAAAAGCCTGACTGCGATTTTAAGGTAAGAATTTTTACGCCGGCTGAAGAACTGCCCTTTGCCGGACACCCTACGCTGGGTACTGCATTTATACTGGCGAACAACATGATGATAAAATCTGAAAGTAAGACCTGTGAAATTACTTTTGAAATGGGAATTGGCCCCGTAAAGGTTCAGGTTAATTATGAAAATAAAAAACCGGTTTTTATGCGCTTTAGTCTTAATAACTTTGCTATTTCTGAAAAAACGTTATTAACAAATGGTGAAATCGCTTCGGCCATAAATTTACAAAAAAATAATATTGACGCGTTAGATCTCGTGCCCGTTAAAATAGATTTTGGAGCCGTAATGTTAATGGTGCCTCTTAAAAGTATTGCCGCTCTTGAAAGAGCAAGAATAAACCACCAGAAATGGGATAGTGTAATTTCAAGTCAAAACATAAAAGTACTCTATTTATTTAATCAAAATAATAAAGGCAAGAGAGGAGAATATTCTTCACGAATGTTCGCACCTGAGCTTGGCGTATATGAAGATCCTGCCACAGGAGCCCAGCGGCAGCTTTGGCTATGGTTCTCGCGAATTATGATGCCGCAATACGCAAGCAAACAAATGGTCATTTTGAGTTGACTATTCATCAGGGTGTTCAAATAGGACGTCCCAGCCGACTTGAAGTTTCTATATTTAAAAAAGATAATCATTTAAGTAAAATAGAAGTAGGGGGCAGCGCGGTTCTTGTAAGCAGCGGAAAGTGTATAACCGATTAATTTCATATTTTTAGCCTAAAGTCTTGCTATAGGTTAGTGTAATTGTGGTACATTTCTTAATTCTCAACTTAACTCAAACTTCAATGGCATCTCCATAACAATTGATACTTTCTTGCCATCAATAATGGGAGGGCTAAACCGAGCTTGTTTCATGATAGTAACAGCGGCATTGGCGAATTTATTTTTTAAAGAAGTCGCGATATCATCGGGTAGGGGTTTGCTTAAACGTGTTCTTAAAATATTCACGCCCAGAACATTACCTTCTTTGCCTATCACAATACTTACAAAAACAACGGCTTCAACTTCTCGCTGTCTTGCTTCTTGCGGATATATTTTCTTTAAGCGTCCGATTGGCCTTGGCGGCACAATATTCGGATAAAAAGAAAGATCGATTGCTTCATCAGATTCGCTTAAACCCTCGGCGCGGTCAACTTCGGGTTCGGGTGAAATATCGTCAGAATTTATATCTATCTCTTTTTTTGTGACATGCTTCGGTAAAACTATTTTATCGATATCCATTAACTGAAAAGTTTCTACCTTTTCTTTCATTTCAGTTGTGCCTTCTGATGCCGTGTAAAAAAGTGAAAAGGCCATAATCACAAAAGATATTACAAACGAAATAACAAACGGATGCTTGTCAGAAAACTGAATTGAGTTTATTATCTTCTTTTTCTCTGCTGGTACCAGTAGTTCCATTATAGTTCTCCTGCATTTTTTGAATTCATTGAAAGATCTGTTGATTTTTCTTCGGCCATAAAAGTTACATTTAAAAAATCGCCCTCTTGAAGCGTTTTTAAAAGCTCAGAGATATATTGATATTTCAAATTTTTATCTGCCGTTATCGATACCGGTGTTTCTTTTTCATAAGATCTAAGGGCCAGAATATCTTTTATTCTTTCAAGCGTAACCGGCTCGCCGTCGCAATAATATTGGCCGAACTTTGATACGGTAATGTATAAACTTTCCTGCTCGGCAGATTTTACAATTCCGGCTGGCGGGTCAAGTTCTACCCCCTGTGGAGGCTCTGTTGTCGTGGTTGTCATAAAAAAAATCAGAAGCAGCATGGCCATATCGGCCATGGCCGCCCCCACAGAAACCGACTTTACCTTTATCTTTTTAAATTCTTTTTTTATCATGGTTTATCCTTTTATTTCTTCTGCGTTTTTTACCGATATTTTCTTTATTTTCGCGCGGCTTGCTATACTTAAGGCGTCAATAAGCCTTTCGTACCGTACCGTCTGGTTCATATAAACCACGAAAATCACATCTTCTGTTTCTTCTTTTTTCGCGTTTAAAAGTTCAACGGCTTCTTGCTCATTTACGTTTTCACTGCCTATTTTATATTTATCTGCCAGCGGTGTTATCTCAAAAAGCTGCGACTCTTCTACCTTTGACGCGCCGCCTTCTTTTGAGGGCAGCGATAAAAAGATCCCCATTCTCATTAGAAATGAACTCGTCACGATAAAGAAAATGAGAAGTAAAAAAGCCATATCGCCAATGGCCGATGTTTCAAGCTCGTCGGTTTTCAAAAAACTTTTAAACTTCTTTTCTTTATTTAAATACAGGTTCATCATTTTTTAATCCTTTTCTGAATAAGGCGGCAGCTTTTCGGTTAACGCGGCTATCAGTTTATCTGCGTGAACATATTGTTTACTTACCACATGGGCAAACGCGTGATAAAAAGAGAGTGTTAAGACGGCAACGGCCAGCCCGCCTGCTGTTGTTATAAGAGCCACCTGTATGCCTACTGCCACAACTTTAGCGTTTACGACCGAGGCTGTGGCAATGGCGGCAAAGGCTTTTATCATACCGATAACGGTACCAAAAAAACCGATTAAAGGAGCAAGGTTGCCAATGCCGTGAATGAGGTTTAATCCGTTTTCAAGATCGCTAAAGTAAAGCTGCATGTCTTCGCGAAGGTCAGACTCAAGCTCTTCTTTATATCTTTTCTTATTATTTACCGATTTTTTATAGAGCCTTGTTTCTACCGTTTTTTTTTGCCAGGCTTTCTTTTTAAGATAGTACCAGCTTCTCTCTAACACAAGCGTCATGCCCAAAAGAAACATTCCCAAAAGAATATACATAATCCATCCGCCCTGCTTTATGGTTGTAAACAAATTTTCTTTTTCTGGTTCTGGCAGGGCCTCAGCTTCATTTGTATTTAAAGCTGAAGATGCTTTCTGGTTTTCATTCTCAGAAACTAAAGTTTCTGAATTTTTATTCATATTTGAAACTTCGTCTTTTACTTTTATGCTTTCTGTTTTTTCACTTTGGGCATAAAGCCCAAAAGCAAAAAGAAAACAGAAAGTGAACCCTAAGTTCAATATTTTTTTAACGTGCTTTCTCATTTTGTACTCCTTTTCTTAAAATTAAAATTTGAATTCAACCCCAAAATTTGGTATAAGCGCCAAAGCGGCGGTAGAACCATATGTAGGATTTTTACCATCAGCATACGGTTTATTATAGGCCCAGTTTTGCGAATCTTCGGGTTTGAAATTGTAGATATTCAAAAACTCAATGTACCATTTAATGTGTCCCCATTCATATTGTGACGTTCTCGAAAAGCGAACGTCAAGCTGGTGCTGTGGCGAACGAAAACGTGAATTCGATTCTCCATATGTGGGCGCGTAACGCGTTCGGCTTGTAACATCGTCAAGAGTATAAGCGATACCGCCGTCATCACCAATGATGGGAGTTTCTGGGTATGAGCTGTAATACTGAAAACGCAAACCTAACAGATTTAACCCATAGCGAATACCGCCTACCAGTTTTAATGAATGCGTTCTGTCAAAATCGCCTGAAATCCATTCATTGCCCAGCGGATCATTGGGCATATTTGACTTTGATTCAGATTTTCCATAGGTATAATTTATCCATCCATAACAATCAAATTTACCTGATGTACTTTCTTTTTTTAAAGAAACTTCAATACCGTGAATTCGACGCTCGCCAAGGTTATCTGCCAGAGTATTTGCATCCCCCACAAATTCAAGCATACGATCAAAATTATTCAAATAGCCCTCAAGCTTTACCGAATATTTTTCTTTGAATTTTTGTTCAATACCAAAAGAGCGATGAAAGCCCCTTTCGGCTTTTAGTTTCGTTTCAAAAAGCTGGGGAAAAAATTCAAAGTAATATACATTAGTCTGGACAAAAGAGCTATACTGCCCCCCCGCTAAAGAAATGCTCGTATCAAAAGGAGACGTATAAGTAAAGCGTCCCCGTGGATCTATGGTAGTTAGGTTTTGTTCATTCAAATGATCGACCCGAAAACCCCCAGCGAGTTCAAAACCTTCATATTGAAGCCGGTTTTGCATATACCCTCCGGCTCCCAAACTATTACTCTTTTGATTTGTATTTACAACTTCATATTTACTTTCGTCAGTAGGATTTGTTAAATCAATGTAGCCGCTGCCGTTAATTGAATGTTTTGGAACCATTGTTATGCCCTGCGCGAGAAAATCATAATAAGTAAGCTCAAGGCCGGTATTTAAAATGTAAAATTCTTCAAAAACAGAAAGCCTGAAATCATTTTTTGCCCCGTACATGTTTGGCTGTGTGATTACCCCATGATTCGCGGCCCAGCTTGCCACGCCCTCGGTTTTATTGTTGTATCTTAACTTGCTTTCATTTAATGAGGTATATACTTTGAAGTCATTTTTTATTTTAGAAGAGGGCAAATAAGTGTGCATCAATGACTGTGTGTGAAAATATGACTCTTGAACAGCCGCCACGTCAAGAGCAAAAGGGTCGGCGCCATCATCAATTAATTCTTCTTTGGTTTTCACTTCAAAATTGATATCAAAGTCTAACCCCTCTGCGCCGCCAAATAAAAACAAAGTTAACGCGTGATTTGTACTTAGAAAGTACTTACCTTTCAACTGGTAATCATAATAGCTGATGTCGAAATCGATTCCTTTATCGCCGGTCATTGCTTTTGCCAGTTTAGGCGCGAAAAGAGATAAATATCCATATCTGGCGCCGGCTATCCAGTAACCGATTGTTTTTGTTTTGGCAGATTTTTCTTTTTCATTAACACCCGGCTGCTCTTCTATTTGTACAGGCGAAAGTACCGTTGCGTTAGCCGAAAGCAAACTGATATCGGCAACCATTTGAAATTCTTTAACTTCGTCTATAGAATTAAATTCTAAAACAGAACCCGTTGCCGACCCGCGCATGACGGGAAAAGCTGAAGAAAAGACATCAATATCGCGCAGAACTTCATTATTAAAAATACTGTGCAAGGCTCCAAAATGCTGAACCTTTCGAACGGGAATACCATCTACATAAAAACGATGATCGTCAGGGCCCAAGCCCCTTATGGCCAGCCAGCCAAAGGGTCCCATCGTTTGGCCGCGTTCAATGCCCGCCATTGTCTCAACGGCTCTTAGAGAATCGCCAAAAGTACCCGGCACTTCTTTAATTTCTTCTTTAGGCATTGTATAACGCGATACCTTTTGAACATCCCTTTCGCCTTGTATTGTAATGGCGCTGCCTCCTATGGTAGTCGGTTCTAAAGCTATATCAAGAACAATGGCGCCGGTTATTCTAACCTTTTTTGTGACGCTTTTCATACCGGGTGAATTAAAAATCATTGTGTATTCGCCTGTGGGTAAATCAATTGTATATTCGCCGTTTTCATTGGCGTTTATTTTTTGCTTTATCTCGACTATGGCGACAGTCGCGAATTCTATAGACTTTCCCGAAATACTATCTGTAATGGTTCCGCTTAAAGAAAAACTTCCGTTTTCTTGTGCCCATGTATTTGCCGCTAAAATTGTCATGATAGCGTAAATAGTATATGCTATTTTCTTTTGAACTTTTTTAATATTCATTTTTTTCTCCTTTTAGGTTTGAAAATCATTATGCCCTCCCATGTTTTTTAAAGAAGGCATAATGATTTTTTCTTTATTACTTGCCCCTTTCGGCGCATCCGCATTTTATTTCGAAACCTCCCATAAACAGAAGAGGCATGCCGCCGCCACTTTTCTGAGAGTATTCGTTTATTTCGGGGTTGCTTTTGCAAATCGCGTTACAATTTGCCGCCCCTTCTTTTATTCTTTCTGTTTCAGTAGATTTACAGTTTATCATCAGCAAAACTACCAGAACCGTTAAAATCGTTTTCATATTTTATCTCCTTTTCTTGTAATTTTCAAAATACCTTTTGTTGTTATTTCTCTTCATATACCCCAAACAAGTCATAGGGTTTCTGAAGATAAAATTCATTAGCAAAATATGCCGTAAGAATAATTAGAATGATAAATACAAAAAGCGCTATAACCTGAGTTTTTGATATTCTTTGAATTTCTTGTTTTAATTTTTTATCGCATATTTCACCCGCGCAAAATTCTGCCTTATTTTTAAAAAACAAAGGGTAAAATTTACATCCTAAGCAAATACCAAACGAGGCCTCAAAAAACAAAAACATCATGCATATCATACACGTTATGCCCGTTATGGGGCTTTTTGCGTTAAGTAAAACCTGAAAAACAAATACGGGTGCTCCCATACAAATGCCAATAATCCACGCGAACTTTTTTTGTTTCGCGCCCACATATTCAGGAACCTGATTTTGAACAATTATCCGGCCCAGTATTAACGAAGGAGAAAACCGGGGATTTATAAAAACACGGATTATTAAATCTGCAAGAAAAATTGTAATTACATATTTCAGCATTACAAAGTTTCCCGTTAGAATACATAATAGAAAAGAAAGAAACATAAACAGGAATATAATTCCAGCGGCTGCTCTTATTTCTCTTTCATTTAAAACAGGAAAACTGTAACTTTCTACGAATTCTCCGAATTGCAATATTTTCATTTTAACTCTTCTCCTTTTCTTTTTTTAATTTTTGATTTTTGGCTTCGGCAGCTTCTGGCAGATTTATCTGGTTTACCGAAAGAAGCGTCATTCCTGAATTGCGTACTCTTTTTAACAAACCATGCAACGCGGCCTGATCGGCTACCTCGCCGGTTAAAATAGTATTGCCGCTCTCTTCAGTATTAATATGAAAACCGTCAAACCATCCGGCCCAGCTTGAATCTATATGACCCTTTATTTTAATTTGATAAAGATGTTCTTTTTTTATATTTTCATTTCTTTTCATGAAACTTTTATACACAAAAAAAAGTATGATCGTCAACCTACTAAAGTATGATTAGGGGTAGTAGTGGGGGGATTAAAACTTTTTATGAAAAAAGTTAGCACCAACTCCGCTGTTCATCCCCTCGACTTCGCATGGCTTACCCGCTTCGCGAGCACAAGTCGCCAACTAAGTAACGGGACAGGCGTGTGCAGAGTCGCTAAGGTGGCTAGGCATCCTTGTACGCACTCGGCGAGATGTGAGTTGTAAAATAAACAATAGTAGCGCCCTAATGGCTATATATGAGTGTAAAATTAGATTTGCGCTATGTAAAAATAATTGACAGGCAGATTTTATTAATTTCAGAGTATGAAAAAGATAATTATTTTGAAAAAATCTTTTAATATTAAGAAAATAATATGGAAATAAATTTCAAATGTAAAAAATGCAATGGCATCTTTGATTCAGATGTTGGTAAGATTTCTATCAATGAGCAAACAATGCGGCCTGATTTTGAAATTGATATCAATTGTCCTGATTGCGGTAAATTAACTATTGATGAAGCATTATTAACTGAATTGGGCCAAAGTCAAATGACAGAAGCTACAATGGATTAATAAAAAGAAGACCGATAAATATAATAATGAAGACCGAAAAGGCCACCCGAAAAGTGTATGTTGTCAAACGTATTTGAACAAATAGTGTAATTATTTAAGTTGCACTTTTTAACTTTTTTTGAATAACTTTTTCAAAAAAAGTTAATACCCCAAAAAACATATTGTCGAAAAAGTCGAGGCGATGAAAGCGGGGTATCAGAAAAGATTAAATGAACTGGAGAATTTATATGGTTCGTTGAGTCAGAGGGCTTTTAAGGGGGAGCTGGGATTTTAATTCACTGGCCCACGGCTATAGCCGTGGGTAATTAGAAATCTCTTAAAAAAATATAAAGAGACATAATAATTTTTAATGTTTTGGCTTTTGTTGTATATATATCTGTAAAGTACTATGTAATTCAGGAGGTGCTAGATGCCAAAAAATCATAATAAATCTTGGAGCAATGCAGATTTGAAAAAACTAAAATCTCTGGCAAACCGAGAAGAATCAACGCAAAAAATCGCAAAAGGACTAGGTAGAACAGAGGCTGCGATTTATAAAAAGGCCAGTGAGGAAAACATAAGTTTGAAACTAAAAGATAAATAAAAGTTTAATTGGAATTCGTAAAAATTTCACGAGCGGTAATTCTAATTGTCGCTGAGTGGACAGTCTAATTGTCGTTGATCACGATTGAAATCGGAAAAACTAATCAATTCAAAAAAGATATAAAAAAGTTCAACGCAGAGTGAAATACTTAGAAAAATTAAAAAGTTATTATAGACCATTTTCTAAATCTCGAAGAATTACCCAAAAAATATAAAGACCATAAACTAACTGGAAATTACATTGGCAGAAGAGAGTGTCATGTTGAACCTGATTGGCTTTTAATATATAAAAAAGAAAAAAGTAGAGTTGTTTTAGAAAGAACAGGCAGTCACTCAGATATATTCTTATAAAATATTTGCCGTTTATGTCTAATAGTATTATTTTTTATATGTACCCTAACAATGTTAGGCATTATGTGAAAGGATAAAACAATGAAATCAAAAGTGGTAAGCTCTTTTCTATTAGGAATACTATTTGGCTGCAAAACTCTAAACCCACAGAACCCGAATGAAATGGAAGATGTTTTACAACAAAATAAAAATTTTATTGGGTTACAATATGTTGTATTTAATAAAACAGAGATATTGTATTCAAAAGCTTTTGGCCTAAGTGATATTAAGCAGCAAAAAAAAATGGAAACCAACACGAGAATGATGGCCTATTCAATGTCTAAAACTTATACAGCCATCTTGGTATTGCTTCTCGCTCAGGAAAATTTAATTGATTTAGACGCGCCAGTAAGAGATTATCTGCCTTTGATACCCTATCCTGTTTCATTGAAAGTTCGCCATTTGATATGCCAAACATCAGGAATTCCTAACCCTATGCCATTAAAATGGGTACATCATACTAAAGAAGGTTTTGATTCTACATCAAAGTTATATGAATTGTTAGCTGAAAACGCAGATTTAGAATTTGAACCGGGAGAGAAATACGCCTACTCAAACCTATCATATTGGCTACTGGAAGAATTAATAAAGAAGGTTACAGGCAAACCATTTGAAGATGTAATGTATGAAAAGTTATTTAATAAAGCCGGGTTAACTGAGAGTCAAATAAGTTATGAGTACAAAGAAGATAACGTTGCTAAGGGCTATTTCTCAAAGAATTTTTTCATGAAATTGGTACTGCCTTTTCTGCTGAAAAAAAGTTTTATTGGTAGTGAAGAAAAAGACTGGCAATTGATTAAACCTCATATTTTATATTCGAAGGGAATGGGCGGAATTATTGCCTCAGGAGAATCGTTGGCCAAAGTAATGACAGAGATTGTTCGATCACATTCAAAGTTATTAGGAGCAAAGACAAAGAAGTTATTGTTTGATGTTCAGAAAGATTCAACGGGAAAATATCTTCCGATGACATATGGATTTCATGTCAAATTTGATGAAAATGGAAGTGTGAATTTTTATTACAAAGAAGGTGGCGGAGCATCATTTCACTCAGAAATAAGATATTATCCAAAAAATGAAATTGGAACTTTAGTTATGGCAAACTCAAACTTTTTCGACGTAAAAGAATTTTTAAATGACATTGATCCTTACTTTTTAAGAAAAGGAGATAAATGAAGTTAAGAAGTAAAACGAAAGATAGAATATTGCTCGAAGCCAGAAATATTATCTTAAATGAAGGCATTTCTGCTTTTACCTTAAGAAAGCTGGGCAAAGCATTAGGTATAAAAGCCTCTAGTATCTATGAGCATTATCAAAATAAAAAAGAAATTTTAAATGCTCTAAGAAACCAATGCCTAGAAGCATTATACTTAAAAATGAAAAAAGTTTTGGCCATGAAAAAAACTGAAAAAGAACAACTTTTATATCTTGGTGAAAGTTATATTGAATTTTCTATGGATGAAAAAGAGTTGTTTCAATTATTCTTCTCAAACTTCGAAACCAATAGAAAATCTATTTATGAAACGCATGACCTCAACTCTCCATATAAACTATTATTTGATATATTCTTAAAGATTCAGCCAAAACTAAGAAAAGAAAGACAAGAAGAATTAGCATTAGGGTACTGGTCGTTAATTCATGGCCTTGCGGTTTTAAGAAACAGCTTTTTGAGTTCATTTCAAGTTAAATGGAGAGAGCCTCAAAAAAGAATGCTTCTTATATATATTAATGGAGCTATAAATTTAGAAAATAATCCGTCGAGGATGCGCAATGATTTCAAAATTTGAATTATGGTTTATAATTGGTTTGTCTTGATATTTAATTTGCAATGCAGTATCAAATGAAATAGATCTTTTTTCATGAATTATTTGGTTAATTCTTGCGGGTTGGATATGTGTATCTTTAGCAAGTTTATATGCTGTAAGATTTAACGGAAGCATAAATTCTTCACGTAAAATTTCTCCCGGATGAATATTTCTAATTTATTTCTCGGTGGTGCTTTTAAATCATTAATATCGGCAGCTCGGTTTATCATAAAAAGCTTTCTAAGATCAACCTCAATCTTGGCGCGACTTGCTACTAATAAGAAGCCTTCTCTCACAGGTACTTGATTTGTTTCTATTGAAATCACTATCAAAAAAAACCATTTCATGATCAAACGATGCCAGGTTTCTTAGAGCGACAGGCAAATTTTAGCAGGTGCAAGTAATGTGCTTGCTTGGTGGTGTGTACTTGCTGACGTGTCTTAGAATGCCAAATACCAATGCTTTTAAGCGTGCAATCGTAACTCACGGCGGAGCGGGTTCAAACGTCGCAGATTCCGACAGGGCTGCATTCGCCGCCGCAGCGGGCATGAGCTTGATGAACGAGAACGGGTCAGCACTCGATGCGGTCGTTGAAGCCGTACGAAACCTCGAAGACGATCATCGCTTTAATGCCGGCTTGGGTTCGCGATTGAGAGCCGACGGCAAAACAATTCAAATGGATGCCTCTTGCATGACGAGTGATGGGAAATTTGGGGCCGTGGCCTGCGTTGAGCACTTGCAAAATCCCATTCTAGTAGCCAAAGAAGTGCTATTCGAAACAGCTGTAATTTTAATAACCGGGTATGGTGTTCACCTTTTTGCCCAAGAACATGCTCTTGAGTTACAAACCCTTCCCCAAGCTACCCTAACAACAAAAAAAAACTATGAAACGCCCTCTTGTGATACAGTAGGCGCCGTGGCCTTTGATGGCAAGATATATGCGGCCGCTCTAAGCACTGGCGGTTTAAGTGGGGCGCCCATTGGTCGAGTCGGCGATGTGCCCTTGCCGGGGTGTGGCTTGTTTTGTGGGCCGATGGGCGCGATAGCCTGTACCGGGGATGGCGAGAGCATTGCTCTCAAGCTTCTTGCTCGGCAGGTATATAGCCGACTCGAAGACAACATGAATGCCGATGTAGCTGCGAATGAAGCCTTGAGTTTGTTCGATGATACGGTTGACATAGGCATCATAGTATTGGGCCACACGGGTTTCAGCGCACGGGCGCGCAATGGTATGGCCTGGTCCCATGCTACGGTGAGCAATTAGCCGCATGCTAAAGCCAAATTTCAAAGGCCGACTGATCGCAATCGGCGGCAACGAAGACAAGGTGAATAACCTTGTAGTTCTTAAAAGGGTGGTACAAGAGATTGGAAAATCTGCTTATAAGGTCGTCGTCGTTACCACGGCAAGCGAAGTGCCCGAACAACGGGGCAAAGAGTATTCTAAGATATTTACCGACCTTGGGGCATATGAGGTTGAAACCCTCGACATTCAACAAAGGTTTGAGGCCAATGACCCAAATAATCTCAGCAAACTTGAAAATGTCGACTTGATCTTTTTCGTCGGCGGTGACCAGCTAAGGCTCACAACAATTGTCGGCGGCTCTAAGGTACTGAGTTCAATAAAATCTCATTTAGAAGCTGGTGCACTCATTGCCGGCACTAGTGCGGGCGCCGCCGCCTTTGCAGATGTGATGATCTACGAAGGCAAAAGTGAAGAAGCATTAATTAAGGGCAAAGTGCTTACGACCGCCGGTTTTGGTTTTGTTGAAAATGTGATCTTTGATACCCACTTCATGGCTCGGGGGCGCATTGGTCGCCTAATACAAATCGTATCGACCAACCCCGCCTGTATCGGCGTTGGTATCGGAGAAGATTCCGGAGTGATTTTGAAGGGAGAAGGCACCGTCGAAGTAATTGGCAGTGGACAAATCATTATCGTAGACGGTAGCCATATCGGTCATTCAAACATGATGAAAATCGAACCTGGAGCTTCAATTGCAGTAGAAAATATTATTATTCATTCTTTGGTCAATGGCTACCAATACGATTTTAAAAATAGGCTCTTCATCAGCCCACCTCAAAAAGGTAAACAAATATGATCGAAATGAAAGAACTCAGAGCCTTGCGTGGGCCCAATCGCTACTCGCACCACACGTCTATCTTCATGGTTCTTGATATCAAAGATTATGAACAACGACCTTCAGATAAGATACCCGGTTTCACTGAGAGACTGCTAGAGATATTGCCCACCCTTAGAGAACACGAGTGTTCGATAGGAGCCCCAGGCGGCTTTGTACAACGATTAAACAACGGCACTTGGGCGGGTCACATTATTGAACACATTGCTCTGGAGCTTCAGTGTCTTGCGGGTATGGAGGTCAGCTTTGGCAAAACTTTCGGTACCTCTATCGAGGGTGTTTATGTCGTAGTTTTTCGTTATCTGGTAGAATCGGCAGGGTTGAGGGCCGCAACCGAGGCCATAACCTTGTTTGAATCGGTAGCCGAACATTGTGTTTTCAATATCAATAAGGCAATTCTTGATCTAAAAATACTAAGAGAAGCAGATATGTTGGGACCAACCACTTGGAGTATTGTGAAAGAGGCTCAATCGCGAGGCATTCCCTACATAAGACTAAACGATGATAGCCATATTCAATTAGGATACGGAGCGTCTCAAAAACGAATTCAGGCTTCGATCACCAGCCAGACCTCGGCCATTGCCGTCGAAGAGGCAGATGAAAAGTCGCGATCAAAGAGCCATCTAGAAGAATCGGGCATTCCTGTTCCTCGAGGCCGCCTGGCTTCTTCAGAAGAAGAAGCAGTTGCTGCCTATCTAGAAATCGACGGACCGGTGGTCGTGAAACCGAACGTGGGCAACCATGGTAAAGGCGCGACAATCAACGTATTAGATCTAGAACACCTAAAAAAAGCCTACCACCTCGCATTTGAAAAGTACCCAGAGGTAATTGTTGAAGAATTCGTTGAAGGCCACGATTACAGACTATTGGTCATCGACGGTAAATTTATTGCTGCAGCGAAACGAGAGCCTGCTCATGTAATTGGTGACGGCCTCTCTACGATAGAGACTCTGGTTGATCAGGTTAATCGCGATCCAAGAAGAGGCTATGGTCACGAAAAGGTTCTAACGCAAATCATCATCGACGATATGACCCAAGCAGTTTTGGCAAGTAACACTCTTGATCGTCATTCGATTCCCACAAAAGGTGAAATCATTTACCTGAAAGCCACCGCCAATCTCAGTCAAGGTGGTACTGCCACCGATGTCACAGATGAAGTGAACCCTGAAATACGAATGATGGCCGAACGCACATCAAAAATTATCGGATTAGATTGCATTGGCGTCGATGCCCTGACTAAAGATATTTCTCTACCTTTATCAGAATCAGGGATTAAGGTTGTCGAGGTCAACGCAGCTCCAGGTTTTCGAATGCATCTTGAACCCACGAACGGTCAGGCGCGCAATGTAGCAAAGCCGATGGTTGACATGCTTTTTCCGGATGGCTACGTTCAAACGCCTATTGTGGGCGTGACTGGAACCAATGGAAAAACTACCACCTGCAAACTCATCGCCCACACCTTAAAGTATGCTGGTAAACTCGTGGGTTTGGCATGTACCACTGGTGTCGAGATCGACGGAATGGCAGTTATCTCCGGCGATTTTAGCGGCCCGGAAGGGGCTAAGATTGTCCTGCGGGAGCCTACGATTGATCACATTGTTCTCGAAATAGCTCGAGGAGGAATACAACGCCGCGGGTTAGGGGTCGAAGAATTGGATGTCGGCGTTTTGCTGAACATCGGTAGTGATCATATCGGTACCGATTGGATTGAATCGCAAGAAGATTTGATCTTGGTAAAATCGACAGTAATAGAGTCAGTGAAAATGTCGGGCGGCTCGATAATAAACGCCGACGATAGCTTTGTAATGGGCGTAATCGGGCGAGCCCGGGGTGAGGTTACGTTATTCTCGTTAGAAGCAAGTAACCCTCATCTGATACAACATGTTTCCGCTGGTGGTAGCGTTGTTACCCTAGAGAACCGAAACGTCATTTATAGAAGAAGTGAACTCGACATCGTTGTTTGTGCGCTCGAAGAAATTCCGATTACTTTTGGCGGCATTGTCGATTTCAATACCCAAAATGCGTTGGCTGCAATAGGGGCTCTGTTTAGCCTAAATCTGACAGCCGAACAAGTTCGCAGCGGTTTGACTACTTTTTATCCATCTCCCAATCAAAATCCGGGGCGCCTGAATCTCTTCGATTTTCAGACGTATAAGGTGTTGATAGACTATGGCCACAACGTCGAGGCTGCACGTGCGCTAGGCCAGTTATTACCACGCCTCTCTAAGGGGCGAAAAATCGCGCTCTGCCATGGTACAGGTAGCCGTAGCAATGAGCAAATCATAGGGTATGGCAAGGCTCTAGCGGCACTCTATGTGTTTGTTGTGATTGCCGATCTGGCTCCCCGAGATCGCCCATCTGGCGAAACTGCTGAACTATTACGAAGAGGTTTCCTCTTAGGCGGGTTTGATCCAAACGAGATTGAGCTCATTACCAATAAGGATGATGCTCTTGAGCGTATTTTTTCCAGGGCCCAGACCGGCGACCTAGTGGTCATTCATCCTGATAAGCTAGAACCGATAATGGACCAGGTAACCCGCCGCTACCAAGAAGCAATCGGGTCTATTGGTACGACCTAGTAAGCAGAACTCAAGGCGCGCTGCAAGGCTCAGATTTATAGGCTCGCTAATATTGCGAATAAACCGCCAGACCGTGTGGGAAGGAAAGCACACGGCGGCCAGCTTGTAAAATTAGTTAGGCGATGGAGGCAGGCAGATAGTATAAAAATAACCGGAGAGATAAAATAAAAAATATTGTCAACATATATTCCTTTCATTATATTATTTTTGTAAGGAATATAATTGTATAATATGAAATCAAAAA
>Ga0224501_10000307_pt1 | contig 43111 bp, 41 predicted proteins | sample SF_Oct11_sed_USG_4_FD_169105 | JGI IMG/M metagenome (GOLD analysis project Ga0224501, IMG submission 169105) | Sediment microbial communities from San Francisco Bay, California, United States - SF_Oct11_sed_USGS_8_1 | ecosystem: Environmental > Aquatic > Marine > Sediment | place: USA... | reverse complement strand
TTTGCCGCTGGTTAAAACCAACCTTACTGCTTCTTTCTTAAATTCATCTGTGTAATTTTCTTTCATGGTAAACTCCTCATATTAAGTTCACCTAAACATACTGTCCATTAAAACGGGGATGATTCAAACCGTTAAATTCTATAGTTGTATACTGAATAAAATCTGCAAACCTGTAATACCCGCAATCTAAATACACAGATTTTGGATTACCTAATATGGCCCCTAAAATAAAACCCCAGTTCGCACCATCTGTATCACCCAAGCCAATACCATTACCGGTATAAATAGTAAACCAACTGCCAGTACGAAGGCCAATTTGAAAAAAACCTTGTATAAAGTTAGGTTTTAATTTTTCTTTGACGCAAATATCCTTTTTTTGCAAATAATCACTTTCACATGATTCTATAAAAGTTTTACCATGACCTCCTTGAAAACCAAAGCTTATAAAATCTAATGCCATACCGCCTAAAATCTCTCTTATTTCTCTTTTATAATAAAATCGCGCTATTTGAAAAAAATCTTCTTCATTAAAATAAAAACCCCTGTTACTTATATTAATAAGGTTTGGATTTTCAACTTTTTTTGCTGGCTCTGTTTGGTACAAGTGTAAGTATCTTTTTTCTTCTCTTTCTAAAACCGGTCCTTTAAATTTAATATATTGCCCAACTTTTGCTTTACCAATTAAATTTTCGGGTAAAGCCACAATACTATAATTTGATTTTATACTTTTAATGGAAGCTGTACCAACAACGGTGTCAATTTCTATAACTTCTTTGGTAACAGGATGAATAATTCTTTCACCGGGCTGGTATATTTCTACTTCTTGATTGATAGTTATTTTTGAAAATGCCTTATCAAGAAAAGCTTCGTCATCTACAATTTTAATGATATACGATTTATCATCTAACTCAGTTTTATCTTGCGCAAAAATATTAAAATTATAAAAATAAATTAGTAAAAATACAATTTTAGCATAATTTTTCATTATGCGGATAGAGATAAATATATATTCTAAATTGCAACTATTTTTACAATTTTAATTAACTTAATATTTCAATTTTCATAAAATACCGTAACTTATTGGAATTTTATAAGAAATACAAAAATAAAATCTTGATATTTTATAAAAAATATTCATATTATTTTCTATCTGTTTTATTTTATATTGATATTCTTTTTGTCTCTCATCTGAAAGACCTTCAAAATAGGGTTTTTTATCATGTCTTTTAATAGAAATTGAATAACCAATATCAATATTAAACCTACTTTTCTCCCACCCCAAATAAACTGATATATCAGAAAGATTACTTTCACCTCTACTGCTATCTTTACTATATGAAATATATTTAGATGAAACACTTAATCCTATATATCTTAAAGGCATATCTAATAAAATGGAAAAAACTTTTAAGTTCATATACACTGAAGCTTCAGCATAAAAAAAATCGGTTAAACTCAATGAAATTCCCGCTCTCAGCCCAAAATTAAGAACCCAATTTGTATTTTGACCAATTCCTAAGCCAACTTGGGGTAGAATATTTAATGGTGTTGAAATATATGGTAAAAATAAATAATCAGAATTTTCAATCTCGTTAATAATTTCAATTTTTTTCTTTTTTTCTTTTTCTTTCTTTTTCTCTTCTAAAAGATTTTTAACAATAATAACTTCGCCACTATCATAGGATATTTTAATTAACTTATTTAAAGAGATATTTTCAATAGTATTTTTACCTTCTTCAATAAACTGAATTTCATTTTCTAAGATTTTTACAACTTTGACTTTTAAAGTATAATCAGGTAAGATTTTTCGATAAAATAAACCTGAACCGCGTGATTCACCTTTAACAAGCAGTTCGTCAGCTGCTATGCTGGTAACAGCAAGAAAAAAAATATTTATAATAATAAACACATTTATACGCATAAAATTTTAATTTTAACGGATAATTATGTTTGATATTTTGTTCTGTACAGAATTATTTTTCTGTAATGTTAAATCTTAAAAGAAATTATCAATCTACCCTTACAACTTCAACATTTTTAACGCCATAACTTGCGTCTAATTCTAGTATTAAAAAATGCCTGTTGATGCCGTCAAACTTTTGAGGGATGGCTCCGCCGCCGCCTGATATATAAGCTGGTATTCCAGCGTTTGTAAATTCATAGTACGAATGAATGTGGCCGTATAATGTTAAATCAACATTATATTCTGATAACATATTTAATAACTTTGAAGCTTCTATTCGGCTGGCAAATGAACCGTTTCTTATTCCCGAAGGATCAAAAGGCGGATAATGGGTAATAAAAATATTTGTGGAATCTTTTGAATCTTCAAGCCAGCCTGCGAGCCAATCGTAAACTACCGGCTCAATACCCGCTCTTGATGAATCTGCGAAAGTAAAGTAAACGCCTTTATATAAAAATTGAAAACTTCCGCGGCCAAAAATATTGGTGTAAGCCGTAAAATCATTAAAAGTTTCATGATTACCCAATGTACTGTAGAAGGGAATATTTAATTTATTTAACTCGCCCTGAAAAAATTCAAGTTCTTCAACACTACCCTGGCTTGTTAAATCACCGGCCGAGATAACAAAATCTAAAGATTCATTGTTATTCATGAGTAAAAAAATATCCTGAATTTTATCAACAGCGTCCTGAATATCACTAACAAGGGCTATTTTAAAAGTAGTCATTTCTTTTGAATTAGGGGCGCTAAGAGAAAAAGAGATTTTATTTAAATCTGCTGTTTCAACACTGTATTTTACTTTATCAGGTAAGATTTCATCTTCATAATTTACGGCAAGACTTTTATTTTTGTCATTAAAAGCCGTAAGTATTGAATTTTTAATTACGTTTGAAATTTCTATATTCCATAAAAAAGCGCTGCCTTGTTTTAAAACCAGTTCAAATTGATAATCAGGCGCTGATGAATATAGTTTTAGCTTTCCGTTTTCAAATGCTTGAACAACCGCTAAACCATTAGAAACTGAAACAGATGCTTCTGGAATTTCTGCATTGCCTACTAATAAATCTAACTCGTATCTATTTTCATTTTCACTGCTACAACATAAAGAACTTATGTAAAATATAATAACACCTATTATTTTTCTTTTCATTTTAATTACAGCCTGAATTCAGCGTTTATATTAAATATTGAAGCAATACCCTTAACAAATTTAAATTTAAACCCAAAATATTCTTTATAAATATATAAAGAAATTCCCATACTGCCGGTAAAACCTCCCTGCATACCCCCCGCGTAACCGTCACGTCTGTGATCGTAGAAAAGTAAAAATTCAAAATCGGCTTTTTTTGTTTGATATAAAATACCATAAGCCATATAAAGCAACATTTGTTCATTAGCGTCTTCATTATTAAAGCTATTATGATTGTATTTTGTAAAATCTATACTATATCCCAGGCCCGATTCTACAAATGTACCCGAAAGACTTTTTGAAAACCGTAATAAATCATACCTGCCTTTAACCATTACTTCTGCTGAAATTATTTGAAATTCTTCTGTATCAAAATTATAGTAAGAAAAAGCAGAGAGAATATTTATTTTAGAAAGGTCAATTTTTTCAAATGAATATAAACCTTCGCTGCCGAATAGCTCATAATCTGATGTAAGTTTATAATTCTGGTTTTTATCATCTAAAGCAAAACATAATAAAGGTATTAAAGTAAAATGAGAGAGATGAAAAGATGGTTCAAAAACAAGAAAATTTTCATACAAAAAATTATCATCAGATATATACATATAACCTGTACTTATTTTTAAGTTATTATGTTTTATATTTGAATATTGAACTCCCCCTATAAAAGATCCAAAAATATCTGAAAGAGATGAAAAAATAAACAAACCAAATCCTGCCATTATAACAGGCGCTGTAAAATAAATAAGCTTATCTGATGCTCCTGAAGCTGCTAAGGCCGCTCCTCCCGCAAAAAATAAGCCTAACCCAATGCCTTCAAAAAGTAGTAAATTTAAAGCAGTATCGGTATCGCCTGCGGCTAAATGTCCGCTGCCATGCAGTATAAACCCCGGAAATATAGATACAATACCCGGTAAAACTCCCGCGTTAATTTGATTATTTTTTTCGCTAAGTGTATTTTTATCACTAATTGCATCATTTAATACATCCGCCTGCTTTAAAGATTTATTATCAGATATATTTTTTGTTGATTCATTTTCTTTGCTAATGTTATTTTTCAATTTAACAACATTTTCTGCTTTTATCACCGAAAAAATAATTGATAAAAACAATACACAAATATTAACAATTTTTCTCATATTGTCGGTATTATAATTAATTATATATTAAATATTTTAAATTAACTATTGTTTTTATCTTATTAAAATTTAGAAAATAAATTGTAACTATGATTCAAAATTAAAAAATAACCAAATGTTTGCTTTAAAAAAGCAAAAACTAAACGGAAGTTCTTTTAATAACTTATTTAGAAAAACCGTTCAAAATTCAGGCACCTTAAAAGGCAAAGGATTGCATTCTGGTGAGCCTATTTCATTAACTGTTCATCCAGCTAAAAACGGCGAAGGAATATACTTTTTCAAAAAAAAAGGATTCGATACGGCTCGTCTTGAGGTAAAACTCGAAAATGTTATAGATACTTCATTAGCGGTAACAGTCGGGGCACACAAATTTTACATGCAGACAATTGAACATTTAATGTTCGCGATATTTGTATTGGGTATAACTGATTTAGCTATTGAAGTAAATGGCAGTTCAGAAATACCTATTATGGATGGTTCAGCTTTGCCTTTTATTGATTTTCTGGAAAATCTTGAATTTCATGAATTTGACACAAAAATAGAGCCAATTGAAATTAAAGAACCGGTTATGGTAACCGATGGAAACCGTTATTTAACCGCCATGCCTAGTGAGCATTTTCAGATATCATATAGTATTGATTATCAGCACCCCTTATTAAAAAATCAATCGGTTGAATTAAATTATAATAGTAATTATTTTAAGAAAAACATAGGCAAGGCTAGAACATTTGGTTTTTTAAAAGAAGTAGAAATTCTAAAGCAAAACGGATTAGGCAAAGGCGGCAATATCGAAAATGTTTTAATCTTCACGCATGATTCAACTCTTAATAAACCTAGATTTGAAAAAGAAGCTTTATATCATAAAATATTAGATTTAATTGGAGATCTAGCTTTAATTGGCAGACCATTAAGGGCGCATGTTATTGCCAGCCGCGCGGGACACGCTCTCGATGTGGCGTTTGGAAAAAAAGTATTGCAGACAATTTCACCAGAACAGAGTTTGCTAAACGTGTAACGTTTTCTTTATTGCATCTATTTGTTTTTCTGCTTCTTCAATACCCTTTTGAATAATGGCTTTGCGTTCATGAAAATCAAATAAGCTGAAAGATCTCACGTCAGGGTTTAATAGAATATCAAAGTTTGCTGTTTTTGATTTAACTAACTCTGCACCTTCAAGCATCATAGATCTGTTTGCTACCTGTAAAAGAGGCGGCCTTTTTATAAACGGGCGCCATTTAGTGAAAAATTTAAATATATTTCTAAAGAGCTTATGTCTAAAGTTTAAAAATTCAAAAAGATTATTATTTTTAATATAATTAACCAGCGAGTCATCTTCAAAAGGAGTACAGTTTATCCCTATTACTTTATGTATTTGCTCTTCTCTTAAAATATCGCCAGCTACATTGTTTAATATACCGCCATCGGCTAAATAATATTTTCTATATTTAACAGGCGGAAACAATACAGGAAGACTCATACTTGCACCCACCGCGCGCCATAAAAATCCTTTTTTTATTCTTACTTCTTTTCCTGAAAGTAAATCTACCGCTACACAAGTAAACGGCACGGACAAATCTTCAAACCTCGTTCTGCCTAATGCCTTACGAAGAAGTCTATTCATTTTACGTCCTCTAAAAAAAGAAATAAATGGCAGATTGTAATCCATAATTACTGAATCTTTAGGTAAAAGTTTAGCAAATATGGTTTCTATCTCATAACTGTTTTTTCCTATCGCGTAAAAAGCTCCAATTAAGGCGCCCATACTTGTACCCACAATACTATCTATTTGAATATTTTCACGCTCAAGAACTCTTAGAACGCCAATTTCGGCCATGGCTCTGGCACCGCCACCGCCTAAAGCGAGGCCTACGTTTCTATTGGCTAACCATCTGCCAAGAGAATTTAAAGATTGAAGAGCCTGGTTATTTATGTCTTTTAAGAAAAAAGGAACATATTCTTTTATATTATTTAATCTGCCGTATATTTTAAAATCGATTCGATGATTTAAAACTTTTTCAAGTTCACCATAGAAAATTCGTTTTTTATATACATTAGTACTAAACTTTTTAATTTTTTCTTCAATTAAAATTAAATTTTGATAGATGGCCGTCTTTTTTTCTAATTCTGGTATTTTCGAAATGAAATATTGATAGTCTTTCTGAAAACGCGTAACACTTTTCTTATAAACAGTTAATCCGGCAATTATCTGATCTGACTGTTTTAATATTTCAATTACTTTATTATTTCTTAATTCCTCCGAACCTAATTCCATAAAAATTATCGCGTATTTTTTAGATAAAAACCCTAACAATTTTGGAATATCTGCCGTATTTAAGTATTCAATTGGTAGTTTATTTTCTATGCAAGGCAAAAATGAAACTCCTGATTCATGTTTTTCAAAAAGCTCTTCAACATTAAATTGTTTATACTTTCTCATTTTATTTATTAATAATTTTTTGTTTGGCTTTTCTATTTTACAGTTTAATGTTTTCACAGGGGTTTCTTTACAATTTGAGAGGTGCAGGTATGCTACGGGTTTTGCAAGAGAAGAAGCAATGGTGACAGCAAGATTTAAACCTATATAATGAGATTCTAACTCGTTAAATGCTGAAAAATGTGTTATAAATCGCCTAATAGGCATTTGCGATCCTTTTACATTTATATTCTTCTGCAGCCTTTGCGCCTGAATAAAGCCTAGATTAAAAATAAGTTTTGGGTATTTTAAGAAAAGAAATTCAAGATGTTCTTTATGTATTCTTAAAACCTCTGAATCTAATATAGCGGTAACCTTTCCCGTGCGAAATTTTTCGCCGGCTAAAAGAGAAGTCTCCCCAATAATTTCTGAGGGGCCCGAGTAACCTAAAATTAAACTTTTATTACCTTCTCTTACTTCAATTCGAAATTCACCGTTTAAGACCAAATACAAATATATTACAACCTCTTTGGGTGAGTATAATGCCTGCCCCTTTTTAATTTTTATTTTTTCAAAATACGATAAAATTTTAGAGATTTGCCCATGTGGTATATCTCTAAATAGATATGATGAATAAACAGAATCATGCATAATTTATAATATAATAACTATATTCAAATATAAATTCTAAAATTTATAATTTTATTTGATTTAATTTTTATGACGTGTCAACTAAATTAAAGTTGTCTTAATAAATCTTTTTTTATTTCATGTCTAAAAACAAATAATGAAAATAAAAAACTTAGGAATAATCGCCGGCTCTGGAATTCTGCCTGCTATAACCGCAGATGAAGCGATAGCAAAAGGTATTAATGTAAAAATCTATATAATAAAAGAAGGCAATTTTGAATCTCTTGATATAGCGAGAAAATACAAAGACATATCAAAGTTTATATCAATAACAAAAGTGGGACATGCACTAAAAGAATTTAAGAAAGATAATATATCTCATTTAATAATGATAGGTAAAATTTCAAAGGAAAATTTATTTAAAAATTTAAAATTTGATTTAAAAACCCTTTGGATGTTAAAAAACTTAACCAATAGATCAGATAACACAATTTTTTACGCTTTAGCTGATGAATTTTTTAAATATGATATAGAATTTATCTCGCAAAAAATATTTCTAAAAAATCTTTTTTTACCGGTAAAAGTTTATTCGAAAAAAAAACCCTCTGCGCAAGACTTAAAAGATATAAACTATGGAATGTATTACGCGAAAAAAATTGGAAAACTTGACATAGGGCAGACTGTTGTTGTTCGTTATGAAAGCATACTTGCGGTTGAAGCCATCGAGGGAACTGACAAGTGTATAGAAAGAGCAGGTATTTTATCTAAAGGCAAAGGTGCCGTAGTATGTAAAACTGAAAAAGAAAAACAAGACTGCAGATTTGACGTACCGGCAATAGGTATAACTACTCTTGAAACTATGAAAAAAAGTGGAGCCCATTTATTGGCTTTTGAAGCAGAAAAAACACTTATAGTAACCCCAGAAGAAGTAATAAAAAAAGCAAATGAATTAAAACTTATTTTAGTTGGCACAAAAGTACCCAAAAATATAAGCCGAAAATAAAATATAGGTTAAACAAATTATACAATTATTATAAAATTGTATATCTTAATAAATAAGATTAAATTTTTATGGATTTGAACAGTTATTATAACTTAATATTTGCTGTGCTTACGGGAGCAGCAATAGGTATTGAAAGAGAATATGAAACTAGAAAAGATAAAAAGCAAGATAATTCTCTATCTCAACATAGAAAATCTTTTGGGGGGGCCAGAACTTTTCCTTTGGCTTCTATTTTAGGTTTTTTAGGTGTGCTTTTTCATCAAAAAGGATTTACTTGGATTTTTCCCGTAACAATGCTCGTTATAGGGTTTTTAATATTAGTAAGTCACTATAAAGAAAAAGATTCCATTGGTATTACAACAGAAATATCCTTTTTAGTAACTTATTTTATTGGCGCTTTATGCGCCTTAAATGAAGTATTTGCGTCGGCGTTTATTATGGTAATTACTGTTACTCTTCTTTCTTTAAAACCTGTTGTAAGAGAATGGGTACAAAAAGTTAAAGAAGAAGAGCTGGTAATAGCCACAAAATTTGCTGTAATCACGCTTGTTGTTCTGCCTTTATTACCAACTGCATTACCATTGCCTGAAGCTTTTTGGAATTTAATTCCCTATTTTCCCAGAAAGCTTATTAGTCCATATGAAATTTGGCTTGTTGTTGTTTTAGTAGCAGGCATTGGTTTTTTTGGTTATGTAATAAACCGACTATTAGGAGATAAAAGAGGAACTTTAATTACAGCCTTAGCCGGGGGGCTGGTGAGCAGCACTGCAGTTACAATGGACTATTCTCGAAGAGCGCAAAAACTGCAAAAATCAGCTTATTTATCAATGGGAATTATTATGGCTAATATGATAATGATACCAAGAATGTTGTTAGAAGCATCAATTTTTCATATGCCCCTGGCCCGTTTATTATTTTGGCCCCTATCTGGATTTTTTTTAGGCGGCGCTTTATATATCATATATGTATACATTAAAACAAAAGAAGAAGCAAAAGAACCCGCGGCCACAGTTATAATAGAAAATCCGATGCGCCTAAAAGATGGTTTAATTTTTGGGTCTTTATACTTGGCAATTAGAGTTTTATCTCATTTAGGTCATACTTATTTTGGCGATTGGGGAGCTTATATGGTGGGTTTTTTATCAGGTCTTACGGATGTAGACGCCATAACTATAAGCATGGCTAGATCAGCGGCTGATAATATGAATTTGAGCACAGCAGCTATAGCTACTTATCTGGCTGCTGTATCTAACACGTTTACAAAAGGATTACTCGTACTTATGCTTTCGCCCAAAAAATTCTCTGCGATTGTTTTTCCTGGTTTTTTATGCATGCTTTTATTAGGATTTTTAACTCTCTGGGCGGCTATATAGATTATAAAATATCAACTTCAAGAACAATAGGACAATGATCTGAACCCATTTGATTTTCAAGATGGTGTATATTTTTAATTTTCTTAATAATCTTTTTATCTGATAAAAAGTAATCAATGCGCCATCCAACGTTTCTTTCGCGTGCTTTCGTTTGAAGCTGCCACCAAGTATAACTTACTTTTTCAGGATAAAAATATCTAAAACAATCAATCCAATCATTTTTTGTTACTTTATTCATCCATTCTCTTTCTTCGGGACGAAAACCTATATTATTTTCATTTTCTTTGGGCCGCGCTAAATCAATTTCATTATGAGCCACATTTAAATCACCGGCCCAAATTATTGTCCTGCCTAACTTTCTTAAATCATTGATATAATTAAGATAATGATCATAAAATTTAAGTTTCTCAAGCCATGCCTCATGACTTTTACCTCCATTAGGAAAATAAATACCTAAAAAAGTATAATTTTTTATATCTACCCTAATTACTCTGCCTTCAGTATCTTTCCATTTGGGCATGCCTGAAATAATTTCATAATTTTCTGAGAATTTTTTTTTCAAAAGCCATACACCAACACCTGAATATCCTGGTTTTTCTGCCGAATGATAATGTTGAAAATATTCATTATGATTCGTCAAATTAGATGTTAGCTGATCAAATTTTGCCTTAATTTCTTGTAGAAATATCAATTCAGGCTTTTCTTTTTCAAGAAGAGCCTGAATCTCTCCTTTTCTTTCAACAGCTCTTATTCCATTGACATTCCAAGAAATTAGTTTCATTCTTTTTTATAAAGAATCTATAACTTTTTTTAATTTCTCCTGAACTTCGTTAGCAACAGGCACGAGCTCTGCATTTGTTACAGCCTGCATTGAAGCAACAGGATCAATTGCCGAAACAACTATTTTACCGTCTATTTCTTGAACAACAACATTACATGGCAGCATTAAACCAATTTGCTCTTCGGCTTGTAGGGCTTTATATGCGAATGGAGGATTACATGCTCCTAATATTAAATAGGGTTTAAAGTCTACATCTAGTTTATTTTTTAATGTTGTTTTAACATCAATTTCTGTTAAAACACCAAACCCTTCATTTTTTAATTCTTCGCGAACTTTCGCGACAGCTTCATCAAATTTTAAATTGACTTCTTTCTTGAAAAAGTAAGACATCTTTTTCTCCTTATTAAAAATTTTTTATATGTAAAGAATTACTTAAGAAATATTTTTTACTTAATATTCTTTTTAGCCGTATTAAAAAAATTATTTTTAAAATACTGACAACATATACATAAGAATATACTAATATATTAATATTTAAGCCAAATTATTTTTATTTAAAGCTTAGTAAAATATAATTAATATTACTGACAAGATTCTTTACTTACGGTCCCATACCGGCAAGTAGCGTCGGTATAATTATAAATTACAGTAACTTCTGTTTCAAAACCTTCATTATCAATACACATTGTGGCACACTCTGTATCACAATCATCTTCTGAGAAAGTACCATTAATTAAATCACATTCTTCAAGGGCGAGGTCTGCTGTCCATCTGCTGCCTGTAAAACGTATGCATTCTTCTTTGACACTTTCAGTAAAAAGGCAAACTCCTGGAGTATCTTCTTTATTAGAACAATTTAATAACCCAATTAAAATGAATGTAAAAAGAATTGTAATTGAATTTTGTTTTATCATATCTATATCTTTATACAAGAATGACAGAAACAGAAAAAAAGACCATATGTCATCTTCTTTTTATGATAAAAAAAGCGTTGACAACGCGTATAAAAGATTTTTTACAAAGATAAGAACAAAATGTCAAAAGAAGAAGCAATTAAAGTTGAGGGTGTAATAAGTAAAGCTTTACCAAATGCTATGTTTAATGTAAAACTTGATAATGGACATGAAATACTGGGCCATATATCAGGCAAAATGAGAAAACATTATATTCGATTAAATCCAGGTGATAGGGTTACTGTAGAACTTTCTCCATATGATTTAACACGGGGCCGAATAACATACCGAGCGAAATAATTATAAATATAAATTATATTTATATACATATATTCATATAACTATCATTTTAATTAAAAAATTATATGATACAAAGAATCAAATTAGAAACATATCTAAATAAAATATTAGAAATTGAAAAATTTCAAGACTACACGGTAAATGGTATTCAAATAGAAGGTTCTTCTGAAATAAATAAAATAATTACCTGTGTATCAATTAGTCAAAATATTATAGAACAAGCTGTCTATAAAAAAGCCAACGCTATAATAGCACATCATGGTTTTTTTTGGAAAAATGATCCTCCCCAAATAACCGGTATATTTAAAAATAAGTTAAATTTACTATTCAAAAATAATATCAATTTATTTGCCTATCACTTGCCTTTAGACGCCAGCATAAAATGGGGAAACAACTTTCCTATATTAAAAAAATTGCGTGCTGTACCAAAAGAAAATATCAGCAATATAGGTTATACGGGCATACTAAAACATCCAGTTACATATGAAGAATTTTTTAATACAATTGGCAAAATCTATAAAACCAAAGGCGTACATATAAAACCACAAAATAAAAAAATTGTAAAAAAAGTTGGGGTTATTGCGGGACGAGCGGTTGATTTTTTTAGAGAATCAATATTGCTTAATATAGACGCTTTTGTTACAGGTGAAGGCACAGAGTGGATTTATTCAATGGCTTTAGAAAATGAAATAAGTTTTTCTGCGATGGGTCATAACAAATCAGAAGAAATCGGCATAAAACTATTAAGTGAACATTTACAAAAAAAGTTTAAAATAAACACTGAATTTATTGCAGAAGATAATCCGTTTTAAAACTAATTAGGATTGCTTTTCCCGGGGCTGTCTAAGTTTTCTGACCATCCAGACAAATGATTCGCGTAAAAAGAATATTTACCGGGTTTATCTTTGAAAATACTTTCTGATGCTGTAAAAGCAATAGAAATTACTTCTTTCATATCACTTACAAAATGAAAACTTAATTTTTTTCTTATGCTCTCTGGAATATCTTCTAAATCTTTTTCATTCTCAGCGGGACAGATAATATCTGTAATACCTCCGCGAAATGCCGCCAAAGATTTTTCTTTAAGACCCCCAATAGGAAGAACCATTCCTCTTAAAGTAATTTCACCAGTCAACGCCACAGTGTTCTTTATGGCATTTTGTGTAACAGCAGATAATATACAGGCCGCAAGACCAATACCGGCAGAAGGTCCGTCTTTGGGAATCGCTCCTTCTGGTATATGAATAAAAATATCTGTTTTATCAAAAAAATCATCCGGCAGACCTATTAAATGACTTTGAGTTCTCACATAACCTAAAGCCGCCTGTGTTGATTCTTTCATAACATCACCAAGGTTACCAGTTATTGTTATATTGCCTTTACCATGAGCTAAAGCCGCTTCTATACTTAAAATATCACCTCCGGCGGGTGTCCATGCAAGTCCATTACATTTGCCCACAGCTGCGTCTTTTTCTTTTTTGCCATAAGAATAAACTGAAGGCCCTAAGAATTTAATAATTGTTTTCTTATCTAATAAATAAGAAGTTGTTTTATCTTTTTCTTCTTTGCTATTCTCAACATTTTGTATGTGTGCATAAAATTCTCTGGCAATTTTTCTGCCTATTTTATCCAACTGTCTTTCTAAATGTCTTACGCCTGCTTCTTTTGTATAATGTCTAATAATATAAGCCAATGATTTATCAGAATATTTAACTGAGGTTTTTTTTATGCCATTATTATTAAAAATTTCTGGCAGTAAAAATTTTTGAGCAATCATTATTTTTTCATGCTCAGTATAACCTGAAAGTTTTATAGGTTCTAATCTGTCTAAAAGAGCTTCAGGAATTGAATGTATTACGTTCGCGGTGGCCAAAAATAAGACCTGTGACAAATCAAAAGGAAGCTCTAAATAATGATCTATAAATTCTTTATTTTGTTCGGGGTCCAATACTTCAAGAAGAGCAGCGGCAGGATTGCCTCTGTAATCTGAAGATATTTTATCGAGCTCGTCTAATAAAATTACCGGATTTTTTACTTTAACTCTTTTTAAAGTTGAAATAATTCTACCCGGAAGAGCTCCTATATAGGTTCTTCTGTGTCCTCTTATTTCTGCTTCATCTCTTACACCGCCTAAAGATATACGCGCGAATTTTCTGCCAAGACATTCTGCCATAGATTTAGCCAATGAAGTTTTACCAACACCGGGAGGTCCTAAAAGACATAAAATTGGTCCCCGCGTTTGGGCATTTAGCTGCCTTACGGCCACAAATTCCATTATTCTATCTTTAACTTTTTCAAGACCATAGTGAGTTTTATCTAAAATTTCCTGAGCCCTAAGGATATCTGAATTATCTACTGTTGTTTCATTCCAAGGTAAATCTAAAATCCAATCTAAATAATTTCTCACAACTGTTGATTCAGCCGACATAGGCGGCATTTTTTCGAGTTTTTTTAATTCTTGTTCAGCTTTTGCTTTTGCTTCTTCTTTAAGACCAGCTTCATTTATCTTTTTTTTATAACTTTCAAATTCATCATAATCGCCGTCTCCCAACTCTTGACGAATAACTTTTATCTGTTCGTTAAGATAGTAATGCCGCTGCATTTTGTCCATCTGTTTTCGAACTTTATCATGAATTGAACTTTCAAGATTTGCGAGTTCCAGCTGACCATTTAAAGCAATACGTACTTTTTCGGTTCTTTCAACAAGCGATAATGTTTCTAGAATATCCTGCTTCTGCTCAAATGATATTTGCAAATTATGCGCCAAAGAATCAATTATCTGTTCAGTACTGTCTTTTTCCCAAATTTCATCTAAAAAGCTTTCTGATAAATTACCAGCAGTCTGACTTAGTTTTTCAAAACCTTCTCTAAGATTTATAAGATTTTTTTTAACTAAAACTGACTCATTCGACTGCTTTTCAGAAATATCTGACTCTAATTTTGTTACTTCTACCTCTATAAAAGAATCTCTGTCATTATAGTCAGAAATTTTAACTCTTTGAATACCTTCTACTAATATTTTTAAGGTACCATCTGGCATTTTTAAAAGCTGTAAAATTTCACATAGTACCCCTACAGCAAATATATCATCCAGTTTTGGCAGAACAGTTTCAATATTTTTTTGAGCAGACAGCACCATGAACCTATCTGTTTCCATAGCGAGCCGGGTAGCTTCCATTGATTTTTCTCTGCCGACAAATAATGACGACACATTACGGGGGAATATTACTGTATCTCTTAGAGCTAAAAGAGGATATTTCTTTTTTAAATCTTTAATATTTTTCACTTTATCTTATCAGTAAACCTATGCCATTTTTTCATCTGGTTCAATTAACATATCATCGGCATTATCTATATTTTTTTGACCAGTAATTTTGTTTTTATTCTTAGCGTCTTTTTCTCCGAAGTTTACGATTTTCGCTCTTTCATTTTTTTCAACAACATCTGATGATATAATAACTTCTTCTACGCCTTTCATTGAAGGTATTTCATACATTAAATCTCCCATGATCTCTTCTAAAATCGATCTTAAACCACGGGCTCCCGTTTCTCTTTGAATACCCAGTTTCGCGATAGATTTAATGCTCTCTTCTTCAAAAGTAAGTTTAACGTTTTCTATTTCAAATATCGCCTGATACTGTTTAATAAGAGAATTTTTTGGTTCCGTTAAAATTCTTATAAGAGTCTCTACTTCTAAAGGATGAAGTGCCTTAATAACCGGCATTCTGCCTACAAATTCAGGGATAAGCCCAAATTTCATTAAATCATCGGGAGTTACCTGAACTAGAAATTCTTTTTTTCGATCTTTCTTACGTGTTCTACGAACAGCATCAAAACCCATCGCATTTTTCTCTACGCGGGTGCTTATTATATCTTCAAGACCCTCAAAAGCGCCGCCGCATATAAACAAAATATTTTTTGTGTTAATTGTTAAAAAATCTTGATGCGGATGTTTTCTACCGCCAACAGGAGGAACGCTAGCCATGGTGCCTTCTATGATTTTTAATAGCGCCTGCTGAACACCCTCTCCTGAAACATCACGAGTTATTGATGGGTTATCACCTTTACGCGCGATTTTATCTATTTCATCAATATAAATTATTCCCATCTCTGCTCTTGCTAAATCTTGCTCAGCATTTTGATATAATCTCAATAAAATATTTTCAACATCTTCGCCTACATAACCTGCTTCGGTAAGCGCAGTAGCGTCTACTATTGCCATGGGAACCTGCAATACTTTTGCTAGTGTCTGGGCCAGAAGCGTTTTACCAGAACCAGTTGGCCCAATTAATAAAATATTAGATTTTTCTATTTCACTCGCGCTATTTATATTTAATTTAGTTCTTTTCTTTGAACTACTTTCAGGTGCATTTTTCCTTTTGTCAAATTGAAGTCTTTTATAATGATTATAAACGGCTACAGATAAAGCTTTTTTAGCAATATCTTGGCCTATCACATATTCATCTAAAAAATTTTTTATCTCTTTAGGCTTGGGAAGACTTCGAAAAGAAGAAAGATCTTCTTTAACATCTTCATCATCCATTAAAATAGCGTTACAAAGCTGAACACACTCATCACAGATAAAAACTCCGGGACCGGCGACAAGTCTTGCTACTTCATCCTGTTCTTTACCACAAAATGAACAATGATACGCTTCTTTATCTCTGTTCTTATTTGACATATAATTTACATTGCCTTATATTATTTTTTATCGTCAGTTTCTCTAGTTTCAATAATAGAATCTATAATACCATATTTCATAGCTTCTTTGCTATCCATATAAAAATCACGCTGTGTTTCTTTTTCTATTTTTTCGGCAGATTGATTTGTATGCTTAACATAAAGATTATTCAAGGCGTTTCTGATTCTTAATATTTCATTAGCTTGTATTTCTATATCTGCGGCTTGTCCTGAAGCTCCCCCCAATGGCTGATGCAGCAAAATTCGTGAATTGGGCAGTGCAGATCTTTTGCCTTTAGTGCCGCTAGCAAGTATTAAAGCGGCAACGCTGGCTGCCTGCCCCAAACAAACCGTGCGAATATTAGGTCTTACCAGCTGCATTGTATCATATACGGCTAAGCCTGATGAAATATAACCCCCGGGAGAATTAATATAAAGATAAATATCTTTTTCAGGGTCTTCTGATTCTAAGAACAATAATTGAGCAATTATGATATTTGCGTACGCATCATTAATAGGATATCCTAAAAATATAATTCTATCTTTTAAAAGCCTCGAATATATATCATACTGCCTCTCTCCGCGGCCTGTTTGCTCTATAACAATGGGAGTCAACGACATAAATTCTCCTGATCTTTAATTTTTTTATGATTACACTTTTCTTTTCTTTTTAAGAAAAGAATAAATATTACATTATAAATAAATATACAATTTTTTATATGAATAATCGACAAAAAGATAAACTTATTCTGTCGGTCAAGCTTTTGAGATGATTTTTTAAATTTCTTAAAAAAACAAAAGCAAAAGATTGACAATTACTCTCAATGCTAAATTGAGACAATATGATATTATCAGGCATAGAAATCAATAAACGTTTAGGTAAAGATATTATTATAGATCCATTTGATCCTAAAAAAATAAATCCTAATTCATACAATCTTACATTGCACGATGAGCTATTAACTTACACTAGTAGCCCTCTTGACATGAAAATTCCAAACCCTACGAAGCAAATAACCATTCCGCCAGAAGGCTTTACGCTTGAAGCCAATAAACTTTATCTGGGCAGAACAAGAGAATATACAGAAACTAATAATTTAGTTCCCATGCTAGAAGGAAGAAGCAGTATAGGAAGATTAGGTCTTTTTGTTCATGTAACAGCAGGGTTTGGAGATATTGGTTTCAAAGGCTACTGGACACTTGAAATTTTTGCTATTCAACCGATAACTATTTATCCTAAAATAGGAATCTGTCAAATTTTTTATCATACGGTTGAAGGCGATTATGAAGATTATAAAAGCGGCAAATACCAAAATAATAGAAGTATTCAGCCAAGTATGCTATATAAAGATTTTGAATAAATATAAACAAAAAAATTTTCTTACAGTATAAAATAATTAATCGATATTTTATACTACAACATCTTCAATTATTTACCGAAAAATAAATATAAGGCAAAAAAATACAGATATTTTTTACGGGGTTATAAAATGAAAAAAATCACAAAATTTCTACTGCTAATTTTATGTATAAATATGCCAAATTTTTTAGGGGCACAATTTATTACACCAGATTCATTGGGCACTGAAAAAGCAATCGGTGCGCAAACGCAGGAGATGTTAGATTTTGTTGTTAAAGGTATTAAGGCAGATGTATTAGACCCTAAAGAGAGAAATGTTCGAATATCATGGCATCCACCCGCTGAAAAAGGAGAATATATAATAGCGAGATCAACTGTACCTATATCAACCCTAGATCTTATGTTAATGGCAGAATCTGTAGCAGTGGTTTCAGCTGATCAATCTTTTTATTTAGATAAAAACTTACGACCTGGTAAATTTTTTTATGCTATCGCAAGTAAAAGTCAAATAAGTCAAAGAAAATTATTTTTATACGCAGATGAAAACTTCACTAACCACCCTGTATATATATCGGGTGAGTCGTCCTCTTCATCTGCTTTATCGGCAGAACAAAAAAAAGCCCCGCCTCAGGTATCACTAATTTACGCTCAATTAATAGAACCTGAAGCTGTACGCATATCATGGAAAGGCGTAAATTATCCGGCTGTTACTTATATTGTATATAGAGACATACAGCCAATAACTGACGCAAGAAGAGTTGACAGCGCGATTAGAATAGCTGTAATAACTGACGGTTCAGAATTTTTTGTAGACCGAACTCTCATGCAAAATGGTACCTATTATTATGGGGTAACCGCACGTTCTTCAGATGGAGCAGAAGATAAAAATCTTACAGCAAATCAATCATTTACTCAAACCGGAATTGTATTTAACAGAACAGATATTCCTGTTGCCCGTTATCTTCAGGCGGTAATTTTTGACCCGAATTCGGTTAAAATAACATGGAATGACGCTTCTTTTTCTCAATACGGTCAATATTCCTATATGTTATACAGATCTGATAGAATGATATCAGGTGAACAGGATTTACAAAGCGCTAAAATTATCGCGCAAGTTCCAATAGGAGTACAAAATTTTCATGATAAAAATTTGCCTGCGGGAACGTACTTTTATGCTTTGGTAAGCCGAGATTCAATGGGAAAAACCAGTAAAACTTTTTTAGCTTCACAAAATGTGACAACTATGCCCGTTACTATACAAGGGTTACAACAAGCTTCTGAATTTATACCTGAACAACCATATATGCCAGAACCAATGCCCTATATAGCTTTACCTACGGTTCCTGAATTTGAAGACAAAGGTGAAGTTTTCAGCAGTATTAAATCTTTTTTAAGAAAAGATATTATACTATTATCATGGAGAATATCAAAAAAATATCAAACAATTGGTCAAAAATCTAAAATCAGAATTTATAGATTCGAAAGACAACCTATTACTTTAAGAGATATTGTTGAAGGCGAAATGATAGCCCGAGTTCCTGTTACAGAATCACTTTATGAAGATTTACCGGTAAAAAATGGGAATTATCATTATGCTTTATTTGTAGAAACTTCTAAAGGATTAGCACCAAACGATTTTATACAAGGTGAAAATGTAACAGGGCCTGTTTTCTTTACTCTTATAGAAAAAGAAATAGAACCGTCTTTAGAAAAGGGATTAATTTACGCAAATGAAGAGAAATCACATAAAATAAAAGAAATAAAAGAAAAAATAAAGACAAGCGTAGATTCTGATAGTGACATTAATAAAACAATTCAAGAAACATATTTAAATGCTGAATACAATGAAGCTATAATTCAACTAAAAAAATATGAAAAACACCCTAAAGAAGAAATTAGGGCCAAAGCCTTATTTTACTTAGGATTGTCTCATTATCAATTGTCTAAATATGAATCTGCTTTAGATTATTTGGTTAATCCTTTGGTTGTAAAAGCCTATAAGCAACGGGCAAAATTTTGGTACGAAAGAATATTGGAGCACATTAAATGAGAAATTTATATATATTAACAGGATTTATCATTATTGGTGTATCATTAGGTTTTTTTACAATAAACAAAGAATACTTAAGTCCCACACGTGAAGCAAAAGCTTTATTATCCACTGGTAAATTATATTTAGAGCAATCTTCAAAAGAGAGTTTAAAAATAGCTGTAGAAAAATTTTCTAAAATTATTTCTAGTTTTTCTAAAACCCCACACGCTAAAGACGCGCTGTATTATTTGGGTGAAGCTTATGAGAAAATGGGGCTTCATGAGGCAGCCTTAAAAAAATATCAGGAACTAAAAAACTTTAACACTGACATTGATATGACTGAAAAAATTAAATTTAAAATTTCTAAAATAAAGATTATGCAATCATATGCTGACGAGGGATTAAATGGATTTATGTCATTACTATCAAGCACAAAAAATCCACAGCTGCGTTCTGAAGTTTATAATGAATTGGGAAAATATTATAAAAAAATTGGAGATTTAAATTCATCTGAAAGAAACTTTAGAATCGCCCTTGTAGAATATTCTAGATCAAAAGAAGCACAACTTAATTTAGCGCGCGTTTTAATAGATCTTGGAAAAAATAATGAAGCCTATATGGTATATGAAAATTATTTAGCTTTTTATTCTGATATAGATCCTCAAATTTCTGAAATTCTAAAACAATACCGTCAAGAAATTTTCGAAGCGGGAAATAAATTATACCAGCATAAAGAATATAGCGAAGCTATTAATTATTTTTCACTGTTAACTAAAAAATTTAAAAATACCGAAGAAAATGAAAAAAGTTTATATTTAACTTCTAAAATATTATTGGACCAAAAAAATTATAATGAAGCATTAGCAGCATTAGAAGAACTGCTTAATAATAATATTAATACATATAATCCACAGGCACTTTTATTAAAAGGAGAATTATTTTTTAGACAAAAAGAATATAAGAAAGCATCATCCATTTTTTCTGAAGCACAAATAAAATTTCCTAACACTAAAGAGGCATTAACAGCTAAAGAATGGGAAGAAGAAATAAGAAGATTTCTTATAGATAAAGAAAATCTAACACATGATAAAAGTGAATTAATCATGGAACCTGAAAATATTGTTAATTCTCAAACAAAAGATAATGAAAAATCAATAGAAATATCCAAAGAACCAGCAATTTTTAAAACAAATTCCTCAAATGAACCTGTTGAATTAGAATATACAATTTTACCTGCTAATGATGATGACACTATAACCCAGCCAATTTTGCAGGGTGACATAGAAATTGATAATAATTCCAATACAATACTACCCTAAATAAATTAAATCAACTGAAAAAAAAATAAAAAATTTATATTTTTTTGTCAACTTTAGATTATCTTAATATACTTAAGTATCAATTAAATAATCATAGGAGAGAAAATGAGTCTTCAAGAAGTAACAGATAATGAATTTGATGAGGCGACAAAAGATGGTGTTGTTATGGTCGATTTTTGGGCGCCATGGTGCGCACCCTGTCGCATGGTGACTCCCGTTCTTGATGAATTATCTCAAGAAATGGGTGATAAAATGAAAATATTAAAATTAAATGTGGACGAAAATCCTGTTACGGCGCAAAAATTTGCTGTAACTTCGATACCTACATTAATTATATTTAAAAATGGAGAACTAGTAGACAGAGCTATAGGAGCTGCGCCTAAAGAACACTACGCAAATTTAGTAGAAAAACATTTTTAGTTAATTAAATTTTGAAAATATTTCTATAAAAATTTATTTTATAGAAATATTTTCAGCTCGAATAAAACTTTGCAACAATTCACGAGTAGTAATACTTTCATTGCCGTTTAAATTTGAAGAAAAAATACCAAGTTTAATAGCATCAGAAAAGTACATATTATCTGTACCAAAAATATCAGTAAATAAACTTGTAGGCAATTCAAATCTTGTTAAAAGTGTTTTAGCAAATTGTTTTCTGGTAATTGGCTGGTTATCGGTAGGAATTTCAAAACCCTGTTCCAATAAATATTTTTTTACTTCATCAACAGATAAATTATTTTTTTGATTTTCTGAAAGATTATTTTCGCGCTCTTTTTCAAACTCTCTGTTTTTAATATATTCAATAGGGTTAAAAGAATGATAAATAAGTTTTGCTGCATCCCAAAAAGTTGCCACACTTTCTTTCATAAGATCTGTAAAAACGTCTTTAGCTATTAAATTATTTAATGGTAAACACATGAATATAACCATTAAAAAAAAGATATTTATTTTATATTTAAATACTTTCATTCTTTTTCACCTAATAAAAGATATATATAATATATAGACGCAAAAGTCAAAAAAAAAACAACAAAATTTTAATTTTTTTATTAAAAAAAATCATAGCTTTGTAATAATTATCGGCATTATTCACTTAAAAAAACTCGTCAAAATGTTAAAAAAATAAAATATGACAAAGAAAAATGGAAAACAAAAGCAATAATATTCTAAAAAATTATTTAGTAGAGCCATTAAATTCTGATATGGGTTACTATTTTAAAACTTCTAATATAATTTATGAGAAAAAAACAAAATATCAAAATTTAGAAATTTTCGATATACCTATGTTTGGCAAAATTTTAAGGTTAGATGGAGTATTTCAAACCTCAGAAAAAGACGAATTTTTATACCATGAATTATTAGCTCATGTTCCAGGAATTGCAATTAATGGATCTAAAAAAGCTCTGGTAATAGGCGGCGGAGATGGGGGGGCCATAGAAGAATTATTAAAGTACCCAAATTTAGAAAAAGTAGTTATGGTTGAATTAGACGAAGATGTTGTTACTGCGTCAAAAGAATATATACCGAATATATCAAATGGAGCTTTTGATTCTAGCAAATTAGAACTACGTTTTGAAGACGGAATTAAATATATTCAAAATACAAATGAAAGTTTCGATCAAATACTATTAGATCTAACTGACCCGTTTGGTCCTTCTACGGAACTCTATACCAAAGAGTTTTATCAAACGGTTTCAAAAAAACTGAGTGCACAGGGTGTTCTAAGCTTGCATATAGAATCGCCTATAAGCCGACCAGAGGTATTCGCGAGAATATACTGGACTTTAAAAAGCATTTTTAAATACGTAACACCAATGGTTAATTATGTACCCATGTACGGTTCTCTATGGGGATTTGCTGCGGCCAGCAACAATACAAATGTAACTGATATTACAAAAGAAACGATAATATCAAGATTAAAAAATCATAATATACAAAACTTAAAATTTTATAATGAAAATACTCATTTTTCTGTTATGGCAATGCCTCAATATATAAATGAAATAATAAAAGAAGAAAAATCACCAATTTTGTCTGGTACCCACTTGAATATAGAGAAAGATTTAGATACATTTTATATTTGTAAGTAAATAATTGAATATTTATAAATTATAAAATACATTAAAATTCAGATCAATGCAAAATAAATCCGATAACTAAATATGGGATATCTTGATATTCTAACAAAAAAAGCGGTTAAAGAAGTAAAAAAACACCGTACTCGAATACAAGGCAAAAAAGTTGTTACTGATAATATAAGTAAACTTAAATCATTATCTATAAAACCAACAATTGAAGAAAAAGATGAAATTAATAATTATATTGAACCTGTAACAATTGAATATTACATACCCAAAGAAAGCCGTTTTGCCCATGAGATAAAATTGCTTTACATTGAATTATATGATCCTCAACCAAAAAATGAAAACCACAAAAAAATATTCAATTACTTTTCTAAAATAAATGAACCAATTGATGTAATAAAAGTTATGGATATTTTTCCTCAATTTATGGTATCTATTTTAAATTATTATACCTCTAAAATAGGTATGTATGAAACCTCAAGTAAAGCATTTCAAGAGGGAATGCGTGATAATCCAACGGAAATAAGAAAGGCTCTGTATTTAATGGAAGTACTTCATAAAACGGAACCAACAATGCCTGCACTAGAAATTTTGGGGGATTATACTACATTTAATATAAACTGGTGTATTAGGTTTTTAAATAAAAATAAAATTCAACATTCTCTTGAAGATGAAACCGTTAACTATTTAATTCAAAGGTATAGAGAAAATTGTCGAAAGCATAATATATTAATTGATGAAAGATTTGAAATTCTAAGTGAAATCTATTTAGAGCAAGCCTACCCTAAAACAGCCGAAGATATGCTCGCAGAATCAGAACAGGATATATTAAATGAAATTGCTTAAAATTCAAATTGAAAACCTAAAGAAGTTCCCCATATATAAGCATTTTTTAATTCACCAATAGGAATAAAAAAAGAAGATTTAATTCTTAAACTATCTTCAACAAGAAGTATTTTAAATCCGGCTGCGGCTTGAAATTTAAAATAACCGGAGCCCGGTGCGTATTTATAATAACGCGCTTTTCTATTTTTAATTTGAAAATCATGATTAAACGTAAATTCAATAAAGGGAACATAAGGATAAATTAAATCTGTATTAGCCGCTAGAAGGTATTCGAGATTATCATTGCTTAAATATCTGTAATAAAAAAAATTTCTTTCATCGCTATAATTAAAACCAAATACTCTGTAATATGTATCTTTACTAAAAATATTTAATGTCATGCCATTTGTAATACCAGGCTCTTCTATACTTTTTCTTACAAATTCATTATTTTCATTTTTTTCTCTAATAATTTTCTCTTTTCTAAACACATAAAATAAATTTAAATGAAATGAAATGAAATTAAAATTTTTAAAAAACAAAAATCCGGTTCTTATCTCGGGAAAGCCATAAGATTCCATGGGATGCGCGTTTATTGAAGTATATTGTGGACCGCTACCATTATTATACTCCAAAAAATAATTCATCGTAAAAGTGTTTTTTACCCAATCAAGTCTTGTATTTAAAAATAATTTTATATCACCGGCTCTTGAAATTGTAATTTCTGGCTGAACTTGATTAAGATACGAAAAGCTAAAACCTATTTCAGTATTTAAAAAAACCGGCAAAAATAAATCATGCTCTCTCACTAAGGCAATATTTTTTTTTTTACTGTAATATAACTTTTGATTTATATCAAATGATATATTGTCTTTTTGAGTGACATAAATTAATCGAAGTTCATGTAATTTAGAACCAAAAACTTCGTTTGAAAAAACTATAAGATATAGATAAATTAATATATATATTTTTTTCACTTAAATGTCTAGTTTAATTTTTTTACCTTTTTCAACAAAACCCATAACACCAAAACGATCATTATTGTTTTTAATGATATCGGGAGGGTTATTATTTAAAACTTTACTAAATACCGCTTTTTCTTTACTAATATCCCAAACGTCTATAGGAACTTTTTTATCCCAATATTTTACGGTTGTTTTTTTAGGCTTTTTAGGATACTTAACCGGTTCAATTTCATTTCCTGTTGAAATGTTAACTAAATTTTTAAAAAAATTATATTGTATAGACTGAGGTATTAAAAAAGAACCGATATATTCTCCGGGTACCTGTGGACTAAGTTCAATTAAATAAAATTTTCCATTTTTTATTTTCCATTCGCTTACCAAGGGACCTGTTTGAATTCCAAGAATATAGACTAATTTTTGATGAATTTCTTGTAATACTTTTAATTTACCAGAATATGGCGATGGGAAGAAGTGTTCTAAATCTATAAAAGGGGGTAGAGTAGATATTTTCTTTCCTGAGATTAAAATTGTATTATATTCAAAATCTTTTATTAAGCCTGTTACAATAATTTCATCACCTTCTATAATTTCTTCAAAAATAATTTCATGTACTGACATATTTATCTTTTTTAAATTTTCAATAGAAATAAACTTTTTTAAATCATCATAATTTTCGCAAATATAAATATTTTTTTTCGCAAAACCAAAACGAGATTTTAATATAATTGGATAATTTAATAGATCTAAATCTACCTTCCTTAACCTAGATTTATAATATACAAACTTTGGCTGCCCAAAATAAGAATGTACTGGCTCTGCCTGATCTATTTTTTTTCTCACTAAGAGTTTATCAATTAAAAGCTCTGTTTGTGTTCGACTTAATCCTATTAAGCCAAGTCTTTCTGTCAAAAAAGCCCAAGAAAGTAACGACTTGCCATAACTAGCGCAAAATCCTCCTGAAATATCGCCATCAACCCCAAGCGAAGCTATTTTATAGGCAATTTTTCTATAATTATAAATAGATTCTTCAATTTTTATATCGCATAAAGAAAGACCCGGAGCATTTAAGTCTTGATCTATTCCTATTATATGGTATCCAATTTCTTTGGCTGCTTTAATCAGTGGAATTTGATGGTTTCCCGCGCCTAATGAAATATAATAACGAATTTTCTTTGACATTTATCTTGATATATTATCGGTTATTAAATTAAGAACATTCAAAATTTAACAATATATAAATTGTATCTTAAAAATGTTTTTAACGGTAAAATGTATACTTGTTTACAACCTGTATAGAAAAATATGATATGCAAAATAGAAAATAAAATCAATAATATTTAAAATATTATACATTATTAAATAAGAAATAACTTTAGTTACAAAACCTCTGGAGAAATATGAGTTATCAATCACTTAAAGAATTAGAATCAGATATACATGAATTTAAAATAGAAATAGATGAATTATATAAATCTTTGAATATTCAAAAAGAAGAAGATGAATTAAATGAAACACGTTTAAAATTAGAAGATCCTGCAATTTGGAGCAATGACACAAATCGAGATGAAATAAAATCTTTACAGACAAAGAATGCAACCTTAGAGAGAAAGCTAGAAGGATGGAATAAGCTTAAAAAACAAATTAATGACCTAACAGAATATATTGAAATAGCAATTCTCGAAAAAGAAGAAAATATGCTCAGCGAATTACAATTAAAATTTTTTAAATTAAAAAATGATTTCTCAGAATTAGAGCTTTTAAGCTTGCTTTCTGGTCAAGATGACAATTTAAATGCATTTTTAAACATACATCCGGGTGCAGGCGGTACGGAATCTCAAGATTGGTCAGATATGCTATATAGAGCATATCTAAGATGGGCCGAAGAAAAAGGTTTTTCAGTTGAAATAATTGACTATTTAGAAGGAGAAGAAGCAGGCATTAAAAACGTTACTATTTTAATTAAAGGATTAAATGCTTATGGTTATTTAAAAGCTGAAAACGGAATTCATCGTTTAGTAAGAATTTCTCCTTTTGATTCTAACAAGAGAAGACACACCTCTTTTGCTTCTGTACATGTAAGCCCAGAATTGAGTGAAGATATAGAAATAGAAATAAATGAAAAAGATTTACGCATTGATACATACCGCTCAAGCGGAGCAGGAGGGCAGCATGTTAATAAAACTGACTCTGCTGTTCGAATAACGCATATTCCAACTGATACTGTTGTAGCCTGTCAAAATGAACGAAGTCAAATTAAAAATAGAGCAACCGCAATGAAATTATTAAAAGCAAGACTATATGAAAAAGCTCAGGAAGAAAAACAAAAAGAAATTGAATCAAAATCAGGTGAAAGAAAAGATATCTCATGGGGAAATCAAATTAGATCTTATGTTTTTCATCCTTATAATCTAGTTAAAGACCTTAGAACTGGTTACGAAACCGGAAATATTCAAGCCGTAATGGATGGAGACTTTGATCCGTTTATTGACGCGTATTTAAGAAAAATAGCAGCAGCAGCGAAAAATTAAATTATTATTTATAATTAACAAACTGAAGAGGAACAGGCAAATCATTTTCTTTTAATAGTGAAATTATCTGCTGTAAATCATCTCTAGATTTACCCGTGACCCTAATTTTTTTATCCATTACCTGTGTTTTAACTTTTATTTTTGAGTCTTTTATAAGTTTATTTATTTTTTTTATTACATCATCAGGCAAACCAGAAACAAAAGTTGCTTTTTTTCTTACTGCTTGTCCCGCAGATTGTTCAATATTGCCGTATTGTAAAGCTTTAAGAGGTATGCCTCTTTTAATAAGCTTGCTGTCAAATACATCTTGCAGTTGTTTCATTTTACCTTCGTCATCAGATAATAAAACAAGTTCTTCTTTTAATAACGTTAAATCAGATTTACTCCCTTTGAAATCAAATCTATTTGCGATTTCGCGTTTTGCCTGATCAACGGCGTTAGTTATTTCTTGCATATTAATTTCTGAAACTATATCAAAAGAACTTTCTGCCATATGTTTTACTTTGTTAATTTATTATACAAATAGGTTCCTTAAATTTCTCTATGCTTAAACTTTCTAAAACCAAAGTATAGAGGCAATACAATCCATAGCATTATCATTGAGAAACTAATATAAATACCTAATTTACTGCCTAGATATTTTTGAAAAAAAGCAGAAGTGAACCCTAATAAAGTTGTAATATCAAGATGAAGCAGTAATATAACTCTAACAATATCAATAGGATTAAGCATTATCATAATAAATAAGGCGGGCTCTATGGGATAATCTCCAAACAATGAACCTATGGAAAGTATTAACAAATCATACAATATATAAAAATAAAACCAAAATAAAAGCATTACCCCTATTAGAGTTTCTTTTTTTTCTAAATAATTCGCTAAAAAAAGTGAAAAAGCTGAAAATACAAATATTAGTATTATACCTAAAAAAAGCATAAACGAAAAAGATTTTATACCGCCGGTCTCAGCAGGAAAAAATAATATAGCGCTCAATGTCATGGCCGCAGAAAAACTGATAATCAAGCCGCCGCATAAACCCGCATATTTTCCAAAATATAGAGATACTCTTGTAATTTTTCTAGCTAAGATGACCTCCATAAAAGGGAAAGATTCTGAAAAAGAAATTGCTCCGAAAATTAATGAGAATAAAGGAACTATTAATAAAAGAAAGCTCAATTCGCTTGCTACAGCCTTAAGAGGTGTATCTGAACCTGAATACATAATTAATGAACTAAACAAAAAAAATGATATACCATAAATCATCAGCCATTTATTTCTAATATTTTCTTTAATTTCAAATTTAAAAATTATAAAGAATGGATGGCTGGTCATACCAGAAAATTTTTCTTTTACTTTAACAAAGTTCATAACTTTTAATACTGCTATATCTCTCATAAATATATTTATTAATTTTGTTTTATCCAATATTTTACAAGCGCATCTTCTAAACTTTTGGCTTTTTGCTTTTTAATAAAAACCTTAGGCTTATCAAATACACTAATTTTACCGTCAACTAATACTGTCATTTCGTCAGCAATTTCTTCAACTTCAGCCATTATATGTGTTGTAAACAAAATTGTATTACCTCTTTTCTTCCTTTCTCTTAAAAGATTTTTTAAATAGTAAGCATTTTGCGGATCGAGACCTGCTGCTGGCTCATCAATAACTATTATATTATGATCATACATAAAGCATTGTAAAATATTCACTTTTTGCTTCATCCCCTGAGATAAAGTACCAAACTGTTTATCAGCAAAAGAATTAATACCTAAATCAGATTTTATTTTATTCAAATATAATGCTTTTTTGTTAGTTAAATTTATTAGAAATTCAATTATTTCTTTTACTTTTAAATTTCTAGGAAAAGATGGAATTTGCGGCATATATCCGATCTCATCTCTATAAGTAAAAGATTTTCTAATAGAATTTTTATTAACTAATATTTCACTTTTATCCTGAAGAGGCGCAAGTCCCATTAAACTTCTTAAAAGTGTTGTTTTTCCAGAACCATTGGGACCTAATAACGCAAAAATTAAACCGCTATTAATTTTTAAATTAATATCATATAAAGCAACATGATTTCCATAAGTTTTTTTTACATTTATAAATTCAATCATACTTTTATAAATTTTCGACCTCTTTAGCATAAGCAGTTGCTTTCATACGAGGCCTATTGTCAACCAAATTAATAGGTGTTATAACAGGAAAAGCTCGCTCTGCTACTTCTAAAAACTCTATAATGGGAGATAATAATAATACACTTAATTCTGAATAATTTGAAACTAAATAACCGAAATACTGCATAGGGTGAAACGGTTTATCACCAATGCCGTCAAAATCTAAATCATACCCCTGATACCTGCTCCAATAATTTTCTGTAAAATTATTTAAATTCTGATATGCACTGGACATTACATCAAAAAAGTTAAATAAAAAATTATTATTTATAAATTTATTGCTATCGCAGCTGCCTAAAACAATTAACGATATACCGTTAAAATAAAATATATTTTCTTCAAAGTGATTTCTGTTCGAATTATCCATTACCAGGGCTCTGGTTGTTTTATAAAATTTATTCTTTTTAAAAACGCTATCACCTATATCTTTTATTAAGATTCCTAAAGAACCTTTTCTTTCATTATTTTGAAAAATATTTTCAAGAGCTTCTACCCTATAAGTATACATAATTACCACTCCTGCTGAATTGTCAGAAAAACGATTATTTTTCAAAATGCTCCCATGGCAAAACATAAAATGTAATCCATACCTATTATTATTTAAACTATAATTATCTGTTATTTCGGTTTCTTCTGAAGATTCAAGATATAAACCATCTCTGTGGCCTCTTATAATATTTTTTTTTATTTTAATATTATTTGAATACCATGAGTGTACTCCATTGCCAGATAAAACTTCACTTTTTTCATTCGTACCTAATATTAAATTATTTTCAACTAGACAATTGTTTACTTTACCTAAATATATGGCAAAATTATTATTTTTGAACAAACTGTTTTTTATTACACAATTGTTCACCTCAAAGGTATGTATTCCCCCTACTATATTTAACTGGTTTCTGCCACCATTAATTATAAATAATGAATCAATAATAACATTATCAGATATAATTTTAATAACTGATTCTTTTTTTTCACCATCTATAACAGGGAAGCCAACACCTTTCACTGTTATAGATTTATCAATAACAATGGGAGATTCTTTATAATAACCGCCATTAATAATTAAAATATCTCCATTTTCCGCAAGATTAATGGCCTTTGTAATTGATTTTATTTCACAATTATCACAGATTTTTATGTCTTTTGCTTGTATGGTATTAAAAGAAAATAGATTTAAAATTATAACTACGTAAAATATTATAATTTTGATTTTACAAAGCATATAAAGATAGTAAAGAATAAATTAGACATGGCGTAAAACTATTTTTTATTAAAGTATCCCCATTTGGTATTTATATATGTTTCAACTTCTAAATAGTCAAAAGATTTGCCCTTTGTTTCTTCTATTGCGTTTTGAAGCAAAGAGTTATCTTTATACGAAGACAAATAAGCACCCATGGGAGAAGGCCTATTCTCAGATTGAAGATAATAAGCTTTCTCGCCATCAATATATTTTTTTATTGATTCATTAAACTTATAATAATCAGTTACCCATATTTTTTTTACACTGTTCTTGTTTTTAATTTTCCATGCTACTGCGCATTCTATGCTATCAAAAAAATATGATTTATGCTTATGTGTTTTTATTTGAGCGTCAAAACGCATATCAACAATTCCCATCAAACAATATTCACATTTTTTATCGCCGGGCTTTATTTCAATAGGTTCATTTGATGAACAAGAGAAAAAAAATATACTATATACTAAGTAAAGTAAACTTTTTTTCATAAAAATCTAATAGAAAAAATCAAAACTTATTTTTTCAAATGCAATTCTCTTTCTTTATAGGCAATATAAATAAAAATGCCTGCAACACCAAGCATAATAAATGTTCCTATATGCGGCCAGCTACATGGTCTAACGTTCATAATTTGTTTACAAGCAAATAAGGGAGGCTGGTAATCAAATACCTTATTATATAAGGGTGCTGTTGTATCCATATTTTTACCATATTTATAAAGCCAAAGGTAAAAATCAACCATACCCGCTAAACCTGCTAAAGTTAAATGAGCCAATTGAATAAGTACCATGTAAACCTTACTATGAAAAAATGTAATAACTGAAAAAAGAATTATATAACCTAAAATCCATGGCATATATTTTAATTCTGGCATTGCTTCGGCATTTATTTTACCCATACCTACATAATGATTAAAATCATTTATTGTATAAATATTCCATTCTTCTCCGCCTACTATATCATAAACATATAATAACATTTCTAAAGGATCAGGAAACTGAACTCCGCCCATTATAATAATCCAAAGTGGAACAAAATATACCGAAATCATAATTGGCACAGATAAAAGAACGAAATATTTGTGTTTTTGTAATATATTTTCATTCATAAGCCGATAAACTCCTCTTGTTTAATTAAAAAATTAATTTATTCTAATATATTGATATTGCGAAAAAAAAGCCAGAGAAAATTCTCTGGCTTTTTAATAATATTGTTATGGACTTACTCTTATGTAATTCTGCATCTCTTGGTGTAGAGCAGAACAGAAGTCTGTACAATAAAATGGATATACACCTACATTATCGGCTTTCCACATGGCTGACTTTGTTTGTCCCGGCATAACTAATAGGTTAGGGAACTCAGCGCCATATACGGCAAAACCGTGCGGCATATCATACTCTTGAGTTAGGTTTGTAACATGAAAATAAACAGTATCACCTTTTTTCACTTCAATTTTATCTGGCTTAAAGTGAGTGAGCGTTGCTGTTACATAGGCATGTACTTCTTTACCTTTTCTTTCAACTCTTGCTTTATCTTCAGTTAAAGTAGCATGAGGATGTTTGTTGTCTTTTAAGTTATAAAACTTTTTAGATTTTTTAGCTAATAGTTCTGCAGGCGCCATTTGAGCGTAATGAGGCTCACCAATAGTTGGGAACTCATTTAAGAAAACACCTTTATCGCCAGAGATATCATATAGCTGAACAAGATGATGAAGCTCTGGACCAACTGGCAACATTCTATCTTTTGCTTGCTTATCTAGACCTATAACATATTTACCATATGGTTTAACAGTATTACCACCAACTACAGAAAGGTGACCAATATTGTACCATGTTTGTAAGCCTTCAATAACATCAAGAGTTTTTCTATCCCAAACCATTATGTTATTGCTTAAGAAACAAGAAGTATAAGCTCTGCCTTTATTGTCGAACTCAGTATGTAAAGGACCTAAACAAAGATAGTCTTTGCCCGCTTCTTTTTCTTTTTTCTGAACTTCGCCATATAAAGTAGCTTCATACTTTAACACAGGAACACCATCAATTGTTTTTTCAATAGCGCCTTTGTCATTAATTGCTTTTTGTAGCTTGCTGAATGAATGAACAGCTATTTGAGCAGAAAGCTTACCTGAACCTACAATTAACTCACCATCAGGACTCACGTCAACACCATGAGGGCTTTTAGGAGTAGGTAAATAGTATACAGAACCTGGGCAATCTTTTGCGTCTATCATTTTAACGGTAGTTCTTTTTTCAGAAATAGCCGGTTGATTTTCTGGATGATAGTTTCTGTAATGAACACCAGGAACTGTTTTAGCTTTACTAATACATCCCTGAGCTACTTTCCAATTAAAGGCTAATATGTAGTCTTTATCATTTTGTGAAGCTTCAGCTTCCATCATTTTCCAAGCTTGCTCAGTATTATACGATGTAAAAAAGCACCAGTCTTTTGATACAGCTTTACCACAACCTGATTTATCATAATGAAAAGCGGGTACTCTTACCTGCAAGTCTATGCTCATATGGCCATCTTTATCAAGCTTAACCATCGTAATTGTACCGTTAAATTCACCCTTACTCATGCTCTCAATGGGAATATCTCTTTGAGGTATGGGTACTGAAAATCTTGTAGCCGCGAAAACATAATCTGAATTTTCAGTAATATATGGTGAACCATGGTTACCTGCTGAATTAGGTATCTCTATAATCTCTTTGGTTTCAAACCAGTCTAAATCAATTCGGGCAATACGTGGTGTATTATTCGCGTTAATAAACAACCAACGGCCATCCTGCATACCATTTGTTAATGAAAGTACAGGGTGATGGCTATCATCCCATGGTAAAAAACCCTGTGATGTCATCAAAAGGCCTTTAGTTTCTTCATCAAAACCATATCCATTCTCAGGAAATACTGAAAAAACAGGTATCTGTTTTATAATTCTTCCTGAAGGAATACCGTTTATCGAAACCTGACCACTGTAACCACCAGACATAAACGCGTAAACTTCGTCCATGTATCGTGGTGTTATCCAGGCGCCTCCAGATTTACTGCTTGCACCATTACCGCCCCCTAGTCCACAAAAAGACGTAAAGAGTGATGCAGTAAAAACAATCAGAAGTCCGCTAAATCGGATATTATTTTTTAAATTTCTCATTTAATCTCCTCCTGAGTTTTTTTATACTAATTTACTTTTAGTTCAAAACTAAAATATTTAATAAAAAACTCCATTTTTTAAAGCTTTTTCATGATAAGTTATTATTTAACTTATCATCAGCCGCATCTTTGTGAATTAAAATGTATATTCACAAATTTATTTTTTTTCAGCAGCTGGCTGTTCCGCAGTTTCCGGCGGCTTTGGTGTTTCGTCAAGTTTTTTTATATAATCTGGCAATTCTTTACCTTCGTCAACTTTACGAAACAATTCAAGAATATCTCTTGCTTCATCTTGTGAAATACCGGTTCTTACCATTTTCATCATATTATTTTCTAATAATAACTTTTTAGCAGTAGGATCTTTGGCGATCATCTCTTCAGGATTTAAAATCATATTCATAATCCATTCTGGCTTACGTCTTGTTGTCACATCTTTTAATACAGGACCTACATGCTTAACAGTTATTTTATGACAAGGGGTACATTTTAACTTAAATGTAGCCGCTCCTTTTTCAACTTTAGCGTCATCAATAGCTTCCCCAAGTTCAACAGATTCTACGGGCCCTATACCTATACCTTCTTTTTTACATGATACACTTAATAAAAAAGCAAATATTATAATTATGCTTAGTTTACTTATTTTTTTCATTAGTAGTTTGCCTCCAATTTAATTTAATTTAATTTATATTTGTTATCATTCCAAAGATGAAAATGATTTATCCTAAACTAATTAAAAACATATTTTGTCCAGAATTTTTCATTTTTTATATAAAATTCTTATAATTTAGTGAAAAAAAACTGAATTTACGCAAGATAATTGATGTATATCAATTATTTTTTATAGAAATATTTTGATAATTATTGTAACATATACTTACATATGAATAATGGGACAAATTATGCAGCTAAAATTCTTATTATAGAAGATGACGAAATTCAACGGAGAATACTAAAAGAAATATTAACTCATTTATCTAAAATTAGCAAATATTCTTTTCACGCGAAACTGGTATCTACCGGAAAGAAGGGATTGCAAACAGCCATACAATTTAGGCCTGATTTAATTTTTCTTGATATCCATTTGCCAGATATTCATGGGATTCAACTTTTGCGGCAGCTTGAAAGCAATAATATGCTTGACGATACTCCAGTGCTTTTAATAACTTCAGATACATCAGAAGCTACAGCAATTGAAGGTCTGGCGGCGGGCGCAAAAGATATTATTTATAAACCAATTCGTGAAACAGAACTAGCCATAAAAATGGCTAATATATTAGAATCAAAAAGAAACCAAACTGCTTTAAGTAAAATAAACAATCAACTTGAAAAAGAGAAACAAATATTTTCTAAGTTTTTTTCAAATGATATTATGGATAAAATTTTACAAGACGAAAGTTTTTCGAAATTAGGCGGCATTAATACTTTTGCTACAATTATGTTTTTTGATCTTCGAAACTCTACTTCTCTGGCTGAAACATTAGGAGCTCAGGAATTTGCCACATTTTTATGTGATATCTTTGAAAATATTACAAATATTATCTACTCAAATTACGGCTCAGTAAATAAATTTATGGGAGATGGAATTTTAGCCACTTTTGGCTGCCCTGTCGTTTATAGCAACGATGCCTATAACGCGGCAAGAAGCGCTATTAAAATAAGAGAATTTATTAAAATCTATAATGAAACCCGTCCACCTAAAATTAAAGACCCTATTGCTTTAGGCATTGGTATCGCTTCAGGAAAAATTTTCGCCGGGAACATAGGATCACACAACCGTATGGAATATACAGTTTTAGGCGATCCCGTAAATGTGGCAAGCCGACTTGAATCTTTAACAAAAATGGTAAAAACAGATATTTTAATTGAAGAAAATACAATAAATATAATTGAAGATGTAATCTATGCAGAAAAAATTGACTTAAGTAATATTAGAGGCCGCATTGGTGAAATTAATATCTATAAGCTATTGGAAATTAATGAAAAAAGGGCGCATGAAATTTATGCAAAAACAGAACAAATTACTTTTGATAATATGGAAAAAATAGGCGAGGTCGAATTTTTCTAGACATAATTTATCTTAATATTTATCACGTACTATAAAAATAATTTCATCGCGAAATTCACATATTTTGATAAAGACTTAAAGCTTGAAAACGAACTACTCCATCTTTATGATTTCTGGCAACCTCTAAAACCCGTCTTTGCGCTGACCTGCTTTTAAACTGACTTAATTCTTCTAAAATAAGTATCATTTCTGTTTTGGTTCTGGCCAAATAAGATCTTTTTATTAAATAAGGCAGTGATTTTTTAGGATCGTACCATCTTAGGGTAAAATAAATTTGCTTTAAAACCAGAGGGTTTTTTTCTGCTAATCGAAAGATCAGTTTATAGTAATATTTTTTTCTTTTTCGCTCTAATTCATATTTTTGAACACTTCTTACAGCAGCCTCTCGCACAAGCCATTCACTATCTGTAAATCTTTTCGAGATATAAATTAAATCTTCCTTTTCTGGCTTTATACTTTCAAGATATAAAAGCGCATACCAGCGAACCATAGGATCATAATACGAAGATAATAAATATGCTTTTTCTCTAAAATTTTCAAGTTTTAATTCTCTAATTTTTTTTAATGTATATTTAATAACAAAGGTATGGGAATCTTCAAGTGCTATATTAAAAATTTTTTCTTCAATTTTATTTTCAGATACTTGTTGAATACTCTGGATAAAGTCTATTTTATAAGACCAGTTTAACTTTTTAAACTCGTCAACTTGTGAAGACACGTCTAATGATTTTTTAATTTGAGTTTTTCCGCAGGATAGAAAAATAAAGACAACAAAACTTAAACTTAAAAGTGAACAAAAATATATATTTTTAACTCTGTTTATCATGATTCTTATTATTGCTATATAATAATATAATTTATTTTTTTCTGGCGGTAAAATAAATTCTTCGGGGCAATTGGTAACCCTCGATTGTTTCATTACGGTTTTTTATATTTATGAAATCTGAATAACTTTTGTAAGGCGACCAGTTGGTTTTTCTTTGCTCGGTTTCACTTAACAGAATATTATGATGACATTCTATATCGGAATATCCCGTTCTTTTAAGCCAGTTATACAGACACTTTTCATCGGGCACAAACCAAACCCCAGAGACTCCGGCATATTTTTTTTCAGGAAAAAACGCAGTCGAGGTATTACCTTCAACACCCATTGATTCTACCAAAATTTGTCCTCCCGGCTTTAATGCCGCAAAAACATTGTTTAATACTTCTAAAGGATTTTTATGATGGTAAATAATTCCCATACAAAATATTATATCAAAAAAACTTTTAAAATATTTTAAATGTTGAAAGCCAAATAATTCATAATATAAGTTTGGTTCTTTCGCAAAATTTTGAAAAAGTTCGAAAGTATATTTAAACCTTAAAGTAGGGTCAATACCTAAAACCAATTGTGGCCCATGGTGAGCCATTCGAAACATATAATATCCGCTGTTTGCACCTATATCACATATTTTTTTATCTTGCATATCATCTATAAAAGGAAGAAATCTATCCCATTTAAGATCGCTTCTCCACTCTGCGTCTATATCTATTCCAAAAATAGAAAAAGGTCCCTTTCTATAAGGTATAAAAGCCGAAAGCGATTTTTTAAGTATCTCTTTTTCTTTATCATTAATTTCTTGATAGTGCCCAATTTTTACAATGGCAGAGCTATAATCTTTATATCCTGTTTTAATTTTTTTTACGCTTTCCAGAGCATCTATAAAAATTTTATTTTTTTCATTTGTTAATTTAGTTTTTGATATAATTTTCTTTAAAGAACTTAAATCTATTTTATCTTCATAAGGATATAAATATTTAAGCTGATTTTCTAACATTCTATTTAAAGGCTATTATGGATGTAAAGTTACACCATTTATAAAAAACATCCATCTTTTTAAAACCTGCTTTTTTTAGTAAAAATAAATTTTCTTCTAATGTTAGTGGTTTTAAGATATTCTTAAGAGATTTGTTTTTTTGCTCTATTTCAATATCAGAATATCCCTCATTTTTTTTAAAACCATAATGCATCAATGTATGTATATTTGAAATCATATTGTCTTTTTCTTGTATTTTTTCAGACAATATAAAAACTCCCTTTTGGCGCAAAGACAAATATATGCTTTTGATAAAATCGGCTCTTTTTCTAATTGGTACAAATTGAAGTACATAATTGGCAATAAAAACATTTGCCTGTTCGTATTCATAGGCTAGTATATCTTCTGTAAAAAAAGAAGCTTTTTGGTTTTTTGTGAGTTTATAATTTTTTTGTTTTGCTTTTTCAATCATAGAAGGCGAGCTGTCTATTCCTGTGTAAGAAAAAGATTTTTTTTTGAGAACTCCACTTAAAAAAAATAATAAGTTTCCTGTGGAACAACCCAAATCATATATTTGAATATCTTTATAGAAATTTAAATTGATTAACTGTGAAATTTGCCAAAGAGTTTCATGATAACAGGGAACCGATCTTTTTATCATATCATCAAATACCAAAGTTACTTCTTTTGAAAATGTAAAATTTGGTACAGTTCTAGTTTTTTTTTTATAAAGTGTATCTTTCATATGGAACAAAAATATCCCTTGTATTTTTCTTTATTACTATTTAAGTACTCAAAGTTTGTCTCAAGATTTATACCCTTACCCAAAGTTACTTCTTTTGGCTGCCAGCCGTTATTTTCTTTTTTCAATAAAACAGCTTTCTTCATTTTTAATATTGTACCAATAAAGCTTTGAATATCTTCAGATAAATTATAATCTTCTAATAAACTTGTATTTGAATTATCACTTAAAAATATCCAACGGGCAGGTAAGAATTCTCTGCAACTATGTAAATAATAATGAGATATTTCAAAAAAAGAACTTAAAATTTGAATATTTTCTTTTTCTTGAGGCGCATTATTAAAAATCCAAATTACTTGTGGATTTTCATTTATATGAATTTCAAGATTTCTTAATAATGGATTTTTCTCTTTTACTTGATAAATTAGATACTCTTGATTGTTACAGTTTTCCTTTGAATAATAAGTATCACATCTTTCTATACCTATAGACGAAAAAAAACGGGTTAGATAATAATATCTTCTCATAAATATCCAGTCATTTTGCTTTACCTCTTGTTTTGAAGTGCTTTCTAACATGAATTTATGAAACCATAAATCAGTTTTTCTTATACTTGAGTTTAAGATTGCTTCAGGGCCTGCCTCTCTAAAGCCAATTAATAATAATAGACAAAAAAAGATAATAATAATTGCTTTTTTAAGCATTAAGAAAATTATTAATAGTCTTGCCGCGTTCTATCGTGATTTATTTTATTAAAAATAAAAAGTGCCGTATACCCGCCAATAAAAGCCGCCAATATATCAACATTAGAACCTATTCCTTTTTGTAAAAAATCAATAACTACCTCTAAAGGTTTGTGAAAAAGAAGTGCCCCCAGAATAGAACCCGCTAAACCTACAACAATACCGCCAATAAAACCGCCCAACAAATCTTTTTTTCGCCAGTAATAGTATAACCAGCTTAAAAAACCAGCAATAACAACATATACAAAAATATCTAATAATATAAATAGTATTTCTCTCATGATTTTTAATTATATAAAAAATTATTTTTAAAATATATCTTCATAGCTTAACTTTTTGTTTTCTAAGTAAGACTATTTTAAATTGACTATACTTCAACAATTATTCAAACTGACAAGAAAATTTGATTTCTCAAAAATAAAAACGAATATCAGTAAACAAAAATAGCTAAAATTGGCTATTGACAAACAAAAAAAATAGTGTAAGCTACTATTCAGATAAGCTTGAAAAGAAATGGAAGGCACTAAAGAATAGATTTATAACTTATCAGATTATAAAAAAAATGAATATAACAAAAACAAATTTCGTTCTAGCAGCAATATTTTTCATATTTACTTTTTCATCTTTACTTGCTCTTGAAATGAAAAAAGTAATAATTCTTGATTTTATTAATATTGAAAAAAAACCTAATTTTCAATATCTTGAAGTGTCAATCACAGATGCGGTAAGAGAAGGCATGATTAAAAAATTTGTTTTTCAAGAAATTGACCGCTCCAAATGGGAAGAAGTCGCTGATCTTAACTTTTTATACAAAGACGACTATTACACAAAATCAGTCGCAACAAATTTGGGTCTCTTGGCCCAGCAGGACATTATAATTTCGGGAGGGTTTAAGATAATATCTACAGACGATGCAAAAAATGTTGAATATAAAAAAGATAAAGACCTGCCTATTATAGCAACACAAGTAAGAATTTTAAATATCGCGACAAAAAAACCAGTTGCTGAATTTATTGAAGAAGGCCCGGCTGATAATAGAATTTTTGAATCGGTAAATAAAATTGTCGAGAGAATTAATGAAGAAGCCAAGGCAGTACTGCCCAGCCGCGAAGAATGGGAAAAAAAAGGTCTTAAAGACGAAGTAGAAAAAGCTCCTTTTTTTGAAAATTTCAATTTAGGATTTCGCGCGGGTCCTGTTCTGGCGTTATACGGCGTTGCGAAAAGAATTAACCTCGAACAGCCCGCTTTTTTTATTGCGGCAAAAACTAATCTTTCACGCTTTCACAATTCTTTTGCTCTTCAATTTGAAACAGGTATTTTTAAACATAGCCCTGTTAAAGAAAAAAACGTAAGCATTGATCATTATGACGTAACATCAAGTAATTATGTTTTTAGCGGTTACACAGGCTGGGATTTAATTTATTTTAAATTTCTAGGCCTGCATCCACAAATAGGGGGCGGTATTGTATGGCAATTGACCAATTTTAACGGTGAGATTCAGACAACCAACTCAATTATTATACCCTTTGCCGCCGGCGGATCGGAGGTTTCATTTAAGCTAAATCCGTTTTTATCTGTGATTCTAGGCGCCCGATGCATGGCCGAAATTGAAAAGCCAGGAATAACATACATAAACACCGCGACAGGCGGAATTAATTTTAAATGGTAGGATAGATAAAATGAAAAACATAATAATGCATTATATGACCCACAGCTATAGTTCGGCATTGCAAGGCTTCGCCAACTGGTGTAACACCACAGGTCGCCGTGGGCTAATAGCGCTTTTTTTACTAACCGCATGCTCAGTTAGTCAGGAAGACATATTAAACGGCGACAAGGTACCCGATAAAGAGTCCATAACTTTTGCCAATATTGAGACCATGAATTCTACCAGCATTCAGGTACAGTTTCAGCAAAATATCAGGCCCGAATCTTTTAACGGCCCACAAGATTTTATTATTGAAAATCAGTCGGGGCAGCTATTAAAAATATATACGGCCGCTCAAAATTTATCAAACCAAAAAATATTTCATATAATAACCGACCCTCAAATTCCTAATACAGTTTATACGCTAAGAGTATTTAATATAATGGGAGAAAACGGAACCGAAGCAGGCAAAAAAGGAGTTACTATAAATTTTACCGGATATGACCCTTCGGCAGTGCAAAGACATTTTCGAATTATTGTACAGCCTGTAGTAAATACGGGTGAAGATTTTGATGTAATAATAGACGCAGTAGATTCTATTACCGGTAATTTACTGCAAAACTTTTCTGATAATTTAATATTTACCGTTACAGGCGCGGGAAATTTATCGGTAATTTCTGAACCGGGATTTATTCAGGGAACGCAGACGGTAACTTTAAATTATTCAAACAACACCCTAACCGACGGCCAAACAGAAAGTATCGCGCTTATTATAACAGCAGCTTTAGACGCCAATATGAACGGTACAAGCGATCCGTTTAACGCGACTAAACCGGCTTCTATGGCGGGCTTTGAATTTATTCAAAACGAACCGGCATTAACCGGCCAGCCTTTTTCGGTTACCATAAATGCCGTAGGTACTGATGGCGCGTTATTTACTGATTACATAGGAACCGTTAATTTAACTTCAACCGGCGGTACAGGTCAAATATCGCCTTTAACAGCGACGCTTGCCGGTGGGACAGTAACTCTTGATATAATTTATAGTGCGCTTACACCGAATTTAATTATAAGAGCCGAAGACCAAACAAATTCAACCTTAACCGGTATTTCTGATGCTTTTGGAGTGGCTACAGGTGTGGGGGGTAACGCCAGCATTAACTTTACGGCTGCGGCTATAAGCACAACAGAGGTTCGACTTGGCTGGCAAAAGATGGAAACGTCCACTGAATATGTAATTTACAGAAAAACAGGCGCAAACCCTTATACCGAAATACACAGAATAAGTCCCAGTTTTACTTATTGGGTAGACAGCGGCCTTTCTACAAATACAACCTATAATTATAAAGTTGAAGCATACGATGTAGCTTCACAGCTTCTTGGTACGGCTTTTGCTGAGGCAGCAACTAATAACTGTAATATAGTTACACCGGGTGATACAGCAGCAACTATCTTAACAGATACAATTTGGACAAAGGCAAACGGCCCTTATTGTGTTACCGCCAATTTAACTATTGACGCATGGCTTTTTATAGAACCGGGAGTTAAAGTATTATTTTCATCGGGCACCCAACTTATTGTGGACGATCCGGCAACTACCGGCGCGGGACAAATTGGTCAGCTAAACGCCGAGGGTAACGCTCAAGAGATGGTTTTATTTACATCGGCCTCAGCGACACCTGCCAAAGGCGACTGGAACGGAATTCACTATAAGCCCTCATCAGTACCTTCAAATATTGACATGAGCAATAATCATTTAGGCGGCAGTTATTTAAGTTTTGTTGTTATTGAGTATGCTGTAAAAGCTCTATTTGTAGAAACATCTCTTGTAATTGATTATTCATTGATTAAAGATAATGCATGGTTAGGTACAGGATCAGGCGGCGCCGGATTAAATTATTTATTGCCAAACGGAGGCAAAGGCGTTATTCGCTATACAACCTTTATAAATAATGAAGTTGCCGATACAGGGGGCGCCGCTGCAGCATTTTGGGTTTCTGCCGGAAC
>Ga0224501_10000306_pt1 | contig 43124 bp, 43 predicted proteins | sample SF_Oct11_sed_USG_4_FD_169105 | JGI IMG/M metagenome (GOLD analysis project Ga0224501, IMG submission 169105) | Sediment microbial communities from San Francisco Bay, California, United States - SF_Oct11_sed_USGS_8_1 | ecosystem: Environmental > Aquatic > Marine > Sediment | place: USA... | reverse complement strand
CGAACACGGTAGTTAAGCCCTCCAGCGCCGATGGTACTGCACGGGAGACTGTGTGGGAGAGTAGGTCAACGCCGGGTTAATTCTTCTAAACCCCGTTCTGGTTAGCCAGAGCGGGGTTTTTTATTGCCCTGAGATTAAGAAGGATTGTGTGAAGGTTTAATTATCCAGATATCTTTCTGGAAAGCAAAACTTCACTCGATTGGAGGTCAGATTCAAAAGGGTCCATATTTTTCGTCTTTCCCAATACTCACTCCGGGTCATATCGTAAGTAATTCTTATATCTCCACACCCTTTTACAGGTTCCCCGTTGGGATCGAGTATTTGCAAATGCAACGGATGCGGATATTTGTAATACTTTGCAACAACTTTATCCAACCTGTGCCCAACCTTAGGCCATGCTTTTTCCAACTCCACTTTTTCCACCTGCCAGGATTCGCCAGTACTGGAAACCACTTCGACAAATAAAGCTGAACTTAAAAGAGGCCAAATATAACCACTACCCCATTGATAAAGAACTGACTCCTCAACTAAATCGAAAGTAACATCTATCTTGATGGTGCTATCAGGAGAGATAGAAACAACATCAATCATGAGCTTTTGCTGGCCTTGATCAACTACTGAAGCAGAGGTGGGCATGGCTAGCCCCATATAAAGAAGAATTCACGAGCATGAAATACTCCTACCTCATTTGCCGCAAATATCTTTTAAAATATTTCCTCCAGGCGTAGCCTGGCCGGTTACCACGCGACGGAGAGGTTGATGGAGCCAAACTCGCTCATTTCTTTCTGACCGTTGAACTCGGACGAACGAAATACCTGGGAGAATGCCACCCGGACCCGATACATCACCAGTACAAAACCGGCATGAAAGTCGCCAACGAATATTCTCTTATCAACACTATGGCTTTCGGCAAAGGTGTTGCCGTCGAGAAAAATATTTACAGCAAGCGCCCTGCCCTCCACCCCGGCATAGGCATACCAACTGAAAGGTTTCTTTTTATCATACTGAAAAAAATCGGAGCCCTGCGCTCCCGGACGGATGCGCGGCGGACCGTAATCCACCGGCAGGTTGACTCCTAACCGGAACATCGTTCCGAGGGACCCATAGGTGTACACGTTACCCAACGCCGCCCCCACACTCGGTAAAAAATCGACCTGCAAGCCTCCATAATCATGAGGCGTCAATTCCATACGCCATTTACGCTCCAGATTGACCAGAATACCCGGCTCATTCTTGAGCTGGTTGTCCCATCCCTGCGGAATCGGCGAATCACTAATATTTTGGTGCACCCATTTTTGCACATCCTCCGCGTAGGACTCCGGCCCGACAATTCCAAGATCCAGTTCAAATGTATCGAATATCGCGAACCCCTCCTTTTTAATCTGGCTCCGCATCAACCCCATACCAAAATACAACCAACCCGCATAGGGCCGGTCGTTCGCGATCAGATTCGGATTACTGATGTCCTCCGGGGTGAATATGTTCTGGCCGATGATAAAGCTGACCTGGTTGGTCTTAAGCGATGATTGCTCCCCCAGCAAAGGGTCTACGATATTACGCAGGAAATCCAGGCCCCCGGATTCCTTTTCCTGCTGCTCGGGAGTGCAGGCTGAAGCATCTTCAACATTCTCCCTGGATTCTACAAAAGACAGGCGGGTCCCGTGGGTAAAATGCTTATCCGAGCCGCTTCCCCATAGGTCATTTTCGGCCAGTACATTGACGGTGTAGTTCCGCTTATAGCATTTATCTCCGCTGTCTTGGGCATTGACAGAAAATGCCCACCCAAAAACCATTACCAAACACAGGACACCGACCTCTATTCGATTTTGAAATCCGTCTTTGAATGGAAACATACCTCCCCTTTCACGCTCCCCCTACCCTATTAATACTTCAAAAAATCAAAAATATTCAGTCCATTACCTTACCGAACTTACTTCCTAAATAGCAAGCTGGACATAAGAGAAGGAACTTTCCGGATGATGCTGATCTTTTTCTCTTATTGCGAAAGGCAAACCCCTTCAAACGTGGCTGATTTTAACGCTTTTTGATTGACAAGCTTACCGCCATAGAGTAGTATCCCGCGTCACCATTTTGCAGGTTTCTTCAGCAACTCGTCCCCTCCCGGGCAAACTGGTTAAGTACAGAATTTTAAATGGGTTAAGTAATTTTGCCCGGTGGTCATTGAGTAAAAACCAAGGGTAAAACCAGAGACATTATCGACCCGTAACTGCTGGGACAACTTGCTGAATAATTAGACAAGAGATATAACGGAGCAAACGCATGCTGGAATCCTACACAGGCGCGGCTATTCTGTTTCTGATTGCCACAGGAATTGCCGTGGGGATGGTCGTAGCCACCACAATCCTGGGCCCCAAACGTGAATTCGCAGATAAAATGGAGCCTTTCGAATGCGGCGAATCCCAGATCGTGTCTCCCTACCAGCGGTTTTCCGTAAAGTTCTACCTGGTTGCTGTCCTCTTTATTTTATTCGATATTGAGGCGGTCTTTCTTTTTCCCTGGGCCATTTTATACAAAAAGCTTGGGTTGTTCGGTCTGGTTGAGATGATCGTGTTTCTCATCATCCTCGGAGTGGGGTTGATGTATGTCTGGATTCGGGGAGGACTCGACTGGGAGTGATCGGTCATTAAATACGCTATGAGTGATACCAACATAATCCAAAAAATAAAAGACCGGTTCCCGGATATGGTCAAGGAAGACCATAGCTTTCGCGGAGACCAGACCGTCACGATTTCAAAGGAAATGATCCGGGACGTGGTTCAATTCATTAAGGATGAACCTTCTCTTGGCATGGACTTCCTAATGGATCTGACAGCCGTGGACTATATGGACCGTAAACCACAACGGTTTGAAGTCGTATATCATTTTTACTCCTCCAATCACAATCACCGGGTACGGTTAAAAATCCCTGTCGATGAGGAGGATTGTCTGGTAGATTCCCTTGTCCCGCTATACAAATCGGCCAACTGGTTCGAGCGGGAGGTATGGGATCTTTATGGTATCAAATTCAAGGGGCATCCCAACCTGAAGCGCATATTGCTTTATGAAGGGTTCAAGGGCCATCCCCTGCGGAAGGATTACCCCGTTAACAAGCGGCAACCGTTGATCGGTCCGTTGAACTGAGGTTCGGATAACGTATTATGTGGATTGACCTGGCCATCACATTGGTCAAAATCTTTTTTATTCTGGCAGTTACTGTTGGGTTTTTCGCACCGATTTTAACCTGGGTGGAACGCAAACAGAGCGCCATCATGCAGGATCGGATCGGTGCCAACCGCGCCGACATCATGGGCTTCACCGCGCTGGGGCTGTTTCACATCATGGCCGACGGCCTCAAGATGTTTACCAAAGAGGATTTTATCCCACAGGGCGCCAATCGACTCCTGCACACCCTGAGTCCCATTATCGCGCTCATCCCCGCCATTTTGACCTTTGCGGTCGTCCCTTTCGGTGGAAAATACACCATGTGGGGCCAGGAAGTGAACCTGGTGATCTCCGACCTCGATGTTGGCCTGCTGTTTGTCTTTGCCATCGCGTCCATCGCAACCTATGGTTACGTCGTTGCCGGCTGGAGTTCCAATAACAACTGGTCCCTGCTCGGGTCCATGCGTACTGCCTCGCAAATGATTTCCTACGAAGTTGCCATGGGCTTGACCATTGTCGGGGTGTTAATGGTTTATGGATCGATGCAGCTGACCGTGATTGGCGCCGCGCAGGAAGATTTCTGGCGCTGGGGATTCTTTATGCAGCCGCTGGGATTCCTCATGTTTTTCGCGGCGTCTATTGCAGAGAACAAACGCGTCCCATTCGACGCGCCGGAAGCCGAATCGGAACTCGTTGCCGGGTACTTTACGGAATACAGTGGACTCAAGTTCGGTATGTTCTTCATGGCTGAATTCATTGAAATGGTGACTATCGGTGCGATCGTTACCATTCTGTTCTTTGGAGCGTGGCATATTCCTTTTCTATCTACCGCCACCCTCATCTCAATGTTTGATTTCCTGGGCGACAGTTTTGCAAATCTGATCGTCATGCTCATCCATGTCGGTGTATTTTTCGGCAAGGTGACATTTTTTATCTTTGTGCAAATGATTATTCGCTGGACCCTTCCGCGGTTCCGCTATGACCAGATAATGAAACTGGGATGGAAGATTTTGTTGCCGTTGTCACTTGCCAATATAGTGGTAACCGGAATCGTCATTCTGGCTTTGAATTAGGAGTCTTCTTATGGCTTACTACGTCAATCGAAACGTAAAGCTGACGTGGTGGGAGCGCTCATTCATTCCCGAAATCATTCGGGGGATGTTGATCACTTCACGCCATTTCTTTAAAAATTTATTTGGGTTTGTACCGTTTTTTCTCGGCAAAAAAAAGGACCGGGAAATTTTCACTGTGTACTATCCGGAAGAAACGATACAGTTTCCAATTGCCTATCGAGGGCGGCCGGTTCTGGCCCTGAACGAACACGATCGGCCCAATTGTGTCGCCTGCGGGTTATGCGAGATCGCCTGCCCCGCTTACTGCATCGATATCATTCCCGGGGAAAACAGTGGCAAGCAGAATGAAGTGGAACGGTATCCGGTCGAGTTCACCATAGATTACGCAGTTTGTATCTTTTGTGGATTCTGCGAAGAGGCTTGCCCCGAGGAAGCTATTTTCATGAGTGATCAGTACGACATCACCATGCTCGACCGCAAAAAAATGAAATACAACATGAAACAATTGCTGGTCCCCGTTTCGGAGTTGAAGGACCGCATGGACTTCTGCAGAAAGATGTACGGTAAATGGAACTACTGATTTTTTATCCTCTGGCCCTGATTGTCGTGGTCCTGGCATTTCTGGTGGTGTTTAACAAAAGCCCTATCGGATCCGCCGTTTCCCTGATCGGGATGATGCTGGGTCTTGCCGGCGTGTTCGTCCTTCTGCAGGCGCACTTCCTGGCTATTCTCCAGGTCATCGTCTATGCCGGGGCGATTATGGTTCTATTTATGTTTGTAATAATGCTCCTCAACCTGAAAGGTGACGACAAGGTCTGGAAAGTCCGCGAACGGAACGTCTGGCTATCCAGCTTCACCGGTGTCCTGATGTTGGGAGTTTTATATAAGTTCATTGATATCACGGGGGGAGCGGAATTCAACTCCCCGGCCAGCGTTCCGGAAAATTTTGGAACTGCAGAACGCGTCGGGACGTCCTTGTTTACCGACTTTGTTCTGCCTTTTGAAGTGGCCTCGATTCTCCTGCTGGCGGCAATGGTAGGAGCGGTGGTTCTAGCTAAATCCAAGGTGGATTGATTATGGTACCTCTCTCACATTATTTGATTCTCAGCGCGACACTGTTTTCAATCGGTGTTCTAGGCGTATTGATACGACGCAATGCCATTGTGGTGTTTATGTGTGTGGAGATCATGTTGAATGCGGTCAACATTTCGTTAATCGCGTTTGACCGTTATTTGAATCAGCATGACGGGCAGATATTCAGTTTTATGGTCATGTGCGTGGCCGCGGCGGAGGTCTCCGTGGGGCTGGCGATTGTAATCTCCCTGTTCCGCAACAAGGCCACCGTCAATCTTGACGAACTCAACCTGATGAAGTGGTAGGAATCTAATCGATGTCATTTGTTAATCTCGCGTTCCTGGTACCGCTGTTTCCGTTGATCGGCTCCATCATCAACGGCTTCTTCGGACTCAAAATCGGCAAGGACCGGGTCAGTTGGGTGGCCTGTACCGGGCCGGTGCTGTCGTTTATCGTGACGTTGGTTCTATTCGCCGGCACTTTGTTCCACACAGCAGGAACCCCCTACCCCGAGCAATCCCTGTTCACCTGGATCTCCGCGGGTAATTTCCACGTCGATTTCGGATTTCAGATTGATCCTCTTTCACTCGTCATGATGATGGTGGTGACCGGTGTCGGATCCATCATCCATATCTATTCCATTGGTTACATGCACGAGGAGTACAGCTACTACCGCTATTTCGCCTACCTGAACCTGTTCCTGTTCTCCATGCTACTCCTGGTGATGGGAAACAATTTCCTGGTGATGTTTATCGGCTGGGAAGGCGTGGGCGTGTGTTCGTACTTCCTGATCGGGTACTACTTTGAAAAGAAATCAGCCTGCGACGCCGGCGTCAAGGCATTCGTAGTAAACCGGGTTGGTGACTTTGCGTTTCTTCTGGGAATATTCGGCATCTTCAAGATGTTCGGGACCATTGACTTCACTGAGGTCATGCTGGCGGCCCCGACCACGCTGATTTACAACAGCGAAGCCGCAACCCTGATAACCCTGGCGCTGTTCGTCGGCGCCACCGGTAAATCGGCTCAGATTCCTCTCTATACCTGGCTACCGGATGCAATGGAAGGCCCGACTCCGGTCAGTGCGCTCATCCATGCCGCGACCATGGTCACAGCCGGCGTTTATATGGTTGTACGGTGCAGCGCCTTGTTTAATCTGGCACCTCTGACGATGATGATTATTGCACTGGTCGGTGGCGGCACCGCGTTATTTGCGGCAACCATCGGTTGTACACAATGGGACATCAAACGCGTGCTGGCCTACTCTACTGTCAGCCAGATCGGCTACATGTTCCTGGCCTGTGGCGTCGGTGCCTACACTGCGGCGATATTCCATCTCGTGACTCATGCTTTCTTCAAAGCATGCCTGTTTCTTGGTTCCGGAAGCGTTATTCACGGTATGCACCATGAGCAGGACATCCGCAAAATGGGCGGTTTGAAAGATCACTTCCCGATCACTTATGTTACGTTTCTGGTTTCGACCATTGCTATCGCGGGGATATTTCCATTCTCAGGATTCTTCAGTAAAGACGAGATTCTGTACCACGCATTGATGGATGGAAATGTCATCTATTGGGGCATGGGTATCAGCGGCGCCTTTATCACCGCTTTCTATATGTTCCGACTGGTGTTTCTGACATTTCACGGACCATCCAATGTCGATCCTCATGTACATCCCCATGAATCACCCAAAGTAATGACCCTGCCTTTGATCATACTGGCCTTCCTGGCATTGACAGGCGGTCTTCTGGGCATTCCGCTGATCCATGGCTGGCATATCCTGCACAACTGGCTGGAGCCGGTACTGGCCTTCGATCTGGAAACCGCTCTTCATGCTTCTGAACGCATGCTGGCGGAACATGGCCATCATACTTCCTTTGCTGAAGTACTTCACAAGGCGCAACACACCTCACATAATATCTGGCTGGAAATCACTTTGATGGTTTTCTCTGTCGGCGTGGCTCTAGCCGGAATTGCGACCGCCTGGTTTTTCTATATCAAAAGACCCGAACTTCCCGGAAAGCTGGTCAAGGGACAATGGGGATTCAATCTGGTGGAAAACAAATATTATGTCGATGAGTTGTACGACGAAACAATCGTGAAACCCATCGTCAAAGGTTCCGACATGCTCTGGAAGCAGGCTGATGTTCGGGGTGTGGATGGTGCCGTCAACGGAGTCGCCTGGGTTATTAGTTTCTTGAGTAAAATAGCCAGTAGTTTCCAATCGGGATTTGTCCGAAACTACGCCTTGATAATGGTAGTCGGCTTTATATTTTTAATGATAGTCAGTCAGATGGAATTCTGACCCGAAACCTATGTTTTTAACTTTTCTGACATTCCTGCCGCTGGTCGGTGCTATTGCACTGGCTTTTATTCCTAAAGAGGAAGAAGGGGCAATCAAGCAGACCGCGTTGGCCGTTGCCATTGCGGATTTCCTGCTGTCCCTGCAGTTGTACGCCGATTTCGACACGACCACGGCGGCGATGCAGTTCACCATGGATATCCCATGGATCACAGACTGGGGAATCAGTTACCACGTGGGTTTGGACGGGATTTCACTCCTGCTCTATATAATGACCACGATGCTGACCGCCATCGCCATTCTGGCTTCATTCGGCGTCAAGAAGCATGTCAAAGAATATATGATGGCAATGCTGGCCCTCAGCACGGGTATGCTCGGGGTCTTCATCTCCCTGGACTTTTTCCTGTTTTATGTATTCTGGGAATTCCAGCTGATTCCGATGTATCTCATCATCGGTGTCTGGGGCGGTCCACGTAGGATCTACGCGGCGGTTAAATTCTTCATTTATACCGCTGTCGGCTCCCTGCTGATGCTAGTGGCCATCATCTGGATGTACTTCCATTTCCATGAAACAGTCGGTGTGTTCACGACCGATATCATGCTGATCACCCAACAGATCAATCTGGATATGATCGAGCAGAAATGGTTGTTCTGCGCATTTTTCCTGGCGTTTGCCATCAAAGTACCAATGTTCCCGTTCCACACATGGTTGCCGGATGCCCACGTCGAAGCGCCCACTGCGGGCAGTGTTATCCTGGCGGGTGTTCTGCTGAAGATGGGGACCTACGGGTTTCTCCGCTTCAATCTGCCACTGTTTCCTTTGGCCAGTGTCGAATTCCTGCCTTATGTCTGCGGCTTAGCTGTCATTGGTATCGTTTACGGGGCGCTGGTCGCCATGATGCAGGAAGACCTCAAGAAACTGGTCGCCTATTCCAGTGTGAGCCATCTGGGATTTGTCATGCTGGGTATTTTTGCCTTCAACCATTATGGATTGCAGGGCGCCCTGTTACAAAACATCAATCACGGCATCACCTCAGGAGCACTCTTCCTGCTGGTTGGCATGATCTATGACCGGCGGCACACGCGACTCATTAAAGATTTTGGCGGCTTGGCGAAGGTAATCCCCGTGTTCACTGTATGCTTTATGATTATGACCCTGTCATCGGTCGGCTTACCGGGAACCAACGGGTTCATCGGGGAGTTCCTTATTCTCCTGGGAATTTTCCAGAATCAAATGGGATTCGCTATTGTGGCCACGAGCGGTGTCATCTTTGCCGCGTGTTATATGTTGTGGATGTTTCAACGGGTGATGTTTCTTGAAATCAAACACCCGGAAAACGAAAAGCTGACCGACATGACGCCGAGGGAATTATGCACCATGATCCCGCTGATTATTTTTGTATTCTGGATCGGGTTTTATCCGAAGCCCTTTACCAAAACATTTGACGCGTCCATAGAACATCTGATTACACAGGTCGAACCGAAGAAAACACATGAGTCGCCCGGTGGTCATCACGCGGCCGTAGCAACTCCTGTTAAGATGGCAAAGGCCGAAGCCGGCCTGCATGAAACTCATTAATTGAGGAAGGATTATTTGTGGATCTAATACCCGCACCTGAAGTCGATTTAATCAGCCTCGCGCCCGTGCTGGTGCTCAGCGTATTCACCATGCTGGTGATGCTGATGGATCTGTTTATCGGCAAAAACAAGTCCGGATTGGTATTTGTCTCTCTAACGGGATTGTTGATGACGGCGGTCAGCAGTTTCGCCAAAACCGACTGGCCGGTGCATTCCTTTGGTGGCAGTTTTGTTGTCGACCACATGTCCGTTTTCTTCACTATGATTTTCTGCCTGAGTTCGGCTCTGGCTATTCTGCTTTCGGTTGATTACAACAAGCGTGAAAAAATACGCGTGGGTGAGTATTACAGCCTGATCCTGTTTTGTACGGTGGGGATGATCATCCTTGCCTCGTCTACAGACTTGATCATGATTTTCCTCGGGATCGAAATCGTTTCCCTCTGTCTTTACGTCCTGGCAGGGATTCGCCGGGGGGATGTCCGGTCTAGCGAAGCCGCCCTGAAGTATTTTCTATTGGGTGCATTCGCCACCGGTTTCCTGCTTTATGGCATGACCTTACTCTATGGCTCCACCGGCACCACCAAATTGGCGGGAATCGCCGAAGCCATCAGTAGTGGACAGACAGGTTCCCAACCCCTGCTGACCATGGGAGTGATCCTGCTGGTGTTGGGATTCGGGTTCAAAGTGGCGTCAGTCCCCTTTCACATGTGGGCGCCTGATGTCTACCAGGGGGCTCCTACGCCGGTAACCGCATTCATGGCTGTTGGACCCAAGGCGGCGGCTTTTGCGGCCTTTTTTAGGGTTTTTACAGAAGCCATGCCCGGTCTGGCCCCCTCCTGGGAAATGGTATTAAGCATTGTCGCTGTCATCACCATGTTCGTGGGAAATCTGGGAGCGATCATGCAGACCAATATCAAGCGTCTGCTGGCCTACTCAAGTATCTCCCATGCCGGGTATCTCTTGATTGCCATTATCGCGAAAAGCTCACTGGCCAGTTCTGCACTGGTTTTTTATATGCTGGCTTACGCATTCATGACGTTTGGAGCGTTCGGAGTGGTCACCCTCCTCGGCCGCGAAGGAAAAGAAAATCTGGAGCTGAAAGATTATTCCGGCCTTGGATTTCAAGCTCCCCTGCTGGGCCTGGCGATGACCATTTTCCTGCTTTCACTGGGAGGACTTCCGCCGCTTGCCGGGTTCGTGGCCAAATTCTATATCTTCCAAGCCGCATTAAAGGAAGGCTATGTGACACTGGTTGTGCTGGCGGTATTGAACAGTGCCATTTCCTTTTATTACTACCTGCGGGTGATCGTTTTCATGTATATGAAAGAACCTGAAGGTGAGCTTCAGATATCCCTGACCCCCATAACGCTTCTGGTAATTATCATCGGTATCCTGGGCACCGTGGAGCTGGGCCTGTTCCCGGGACCTGTCCTTTCTCTCGCCCATCCCTGACCTCTTACTGTTCGCCGCCGGATTTTCTCCGGATCGTATTGATTCTTCCCCGAATTTTTATATAATTCAGGAAACAACCATAAGGAAGGATAGCAACCTATGAAGATGCATCATTTGCCTCCGGAAACGGTGGAACAGATCATGACCAAGGTTCAGAATGTGGTCGACTCCGGAGATTATCCAATGGACACCATGGATGAGATTTTTACGTTATCAGGGGTCGATGGAAAGCAGTTTCTGGAGAGTAAGAACAATCCCGCGCAGGCCGCCCAGGTAAACTTTGAAATGGACCGGGAGCAGGGAATCCGATTTTTCGACCCATTTAATTTTTATACTAATGGGATTTACAAGGATATTGACGGCTGGTCGGTTTGGACCAAGGACAATTTAAAAGAGCCCTGGACCTAATACAAGGTCAGGGCTCTTAATTTTTCCATACGGGAAGATAACAGATGAATGGTAAAGGCCAAGTGCCGATACCTATTCTTTAGGCTTTAGCTTTCTTTTCAGCCTGATCGGCCTGATCTTTGGCGAAATCATAGCTTCCTTTACGCGGCAGGGTTGCCGTAAAGGCTTCGGCCTGTTCCTTCATGGCCTTATCTTTGGCTTCCCCTTCGGCCTGGGCCTTTTCACGGGCCAACCGTTCCTTTTCTTCATCGCTCAAATTTTCCTGCTGAAGTTCCCCGGCAGGCGCCTGCCCCTCGGATCCCCCTTCAACTTGAGCGGTTTGCTCCGCTTCTTCTGCTTCTTTCATGGATGTTTTAAAATTCTTGATGCTACGCCCAAACGCACTACCAATTTCCGGCAGTTTGCCCGCCCCAAAAATAATCATAATGATGACCAAAATGATCATCAATTCTGGAAAACCAATACCCATCATGGTGGATATCCTCCCGTAAAAAATAAAAATCAGGGCCAGGTGTGATCCCAAACCCCCGGAAAAGACGAAAACTAGTCCTTGAGTTGGCTGATTTTATCCTGATTTCAAGACTGTTTACAAGGATAAACCGACAATTTACGGAGAAAACCCTCCTGTCTATTCAATTACTTATTGGGTACCTAAACTTGAGCTCACAGCGCGCTATCTTCATTTTTCACCTAGAATCTAATGTTTGTTTTAAGAGCCCATCTTTCAATGACCTTCCTTCACCCCAATAAATTCTATTTTCTGATAATTCTCAATTTAACTTATTGTTTTAATTAATTAAAAATTTTATTGGAAACCTGTGGAAAATTTAAAAGTAAGGCGTTATCCTGACTTTATACATTCACTTTCAGGATAAACACCATGAGCTTCCGCGAAGAAGAGGAGCAGTATAAGCAGGACATCCGTCAAAACCCCGGAGATGCCGATGCCATCTGTGCTCTGGGAGATTTTTACCTGGGCAAGGGGAAATATGATCTGGCGGAAAAAGAATATCAAAAGGCGCTGAGACAGAATTCATTTTGCGCAGAAGCCCATTTGGGACTGGGGGCCATCAACCATCAGCAGAAACGTGCTGCCGACGCGGAATACCATTATCAGAGAAGCCTTGAGCTCGACCCGGATAATGCCCGAACCCGGAATAACCTGGGTTCCCTCTACTATGAACAGAAACAATGGAGCAAGGCCAAGGCCGAATATAAATCTGCCATTGAAATAGACCCGGAATACACGCTTCCTCACCATAATCTGGGTCTTCTGTATGCCTGCCAGGAAAAATATCAGGCCGCAGAGGAATCCTATCTGAGGGCTCTGCAACTGGATCCTGAATACGGCCAGGCCCGTTACAACCTGGGAAATCTGTATTTCGATCAGGAACGGTTTTTCGAGGCAAAGCGGGAATACATCGCGGCCCTGCGCATCAATCCAAAGAATATTTTCGCGCATCTGGACCTGGCCAACCTGTACAACAATCTTGGAGAAACGGACCAGGCCAAAGCGGAATATAAAGAAACTCTGAAGCTGGACCCAAGAAACGCCGAGGCCTACTTTTTTCTCGGCAATCTTGCCGCCGACCAAAAAATCTATGACGAGGCCGAACAACTGTACAAGAAGGCCCTGTCCCTGAAATCGAATGACGCCCAGATTCATAATCAGCTGGGTTTCCTGCGCTTTGAGCAAAAACGTTACGAGGAAGCGGAGACTGAATACAAGGAAGCTCTTCGGCTGAATCCCAAATACACGGCCGCCCATAACAATATGGGTCTGCTGTATTACCAACTTAAAAACTATACCCGGGCAAAGGAAGAGTTTGAGACCACACTGCAGCTGGACCCCTACTATGTAAACGCCCAATACAACCTGGGTCTTTTATATCAGGCTCAGGACCAGAATCGATTGGCCCTGGAGGCCTACCGCAAAGTCTTAAGGTTGAACCCGATGGACAGCGAAGTGTACTCCAAGCTGGGATACCTGTATGAAGCACTGGAGGAGTACGACAACGCTGAAACCATTCTTAAAGAATTGACCCAGTTGGACCGGGAGAACGTATTTGGATATGCACAATTGGCCAAGCTGTATACACTCCGGGAGCAATACGACCTGGCTTTTGCAGCATTGGATACGGCACTGGACCTGGAGCCGGATAACCCGGAATCTCTATACCTGAGGGGCAATCTGCACTTTCAGAGAAAAGAATACGGACCGGCGGAAGAAGCGTTTCGGAAAACGGTGACTCATCACCCCGATATCGAGGAAGCCTGGATCAAACTGGGTGTGATTTATTATCGCCAGGAAAAGTATCAGGAGTCCCTGGAGGCTTACCAGACAGCCATCAGCCTGAATCCCGAAAATCACATTGTTCATTTCAATCTGGCCCTGATTTACGAGCACTTGGAGAATTGGGAGGAAGCCGAACAATCCTACCACAAAACTCTGGGACTCAATCCGGATGATTATGATGCTCTTTTCAATCTGGGTATTCTTTATGAGAACCGGGAACAGTTGGAAGAAGCTCTCAGGAATTATCGACAGGCGTTGAACTTAAAACCGGATGACCCCGATACGTATAACAACCTGGGTCTGGTATACCTCAAATTGAATCAATACAAAGAGTCGGAGGAAGCCTTGAGCGAGGCATGCCGCCTGAATCCCGGGGATTCCCAAGTACATTTCAACCTGGGCATCCTTTATGAGTCGATGAATAAGTTCCGCCTGGCGGAAAGGGAATATCTGGAATCGATTCGCCTGAATCCTGGGGAGCCCAAGGTTCACTTCAATCTGGGACTGTTGTATGACAACAGTCATCAATTCGCGAAAGCGGAAAACGAGTACAGGGAAGCCATTCGTCTCGACCCGGAATATGCCTTTGCTTACAACAATCTGGGACTCATCCATTTGCGCCGTTATCAGAATAACGAGGCAGAGGCCATGATTCTCAAAACTATCGAGCTAAAACCGGATTACGCTTCAGGCCATTATAATCTGGGATTGATTTACGCCGCGAACTCGGATCATGCCCGGGCAATTCCCTCCTATGAGGAAGCATTACGCCTCGACCCCGAAATGAAGGAAGCTCGCCGCAAATTGAAAAAGGCCCTATTTTGGGTTAAAGCAAGCGATTTTCTAGGCGGATGGAAGAAGTTGCTGGCCGGCTGATCCGAGGATATTCCCTCAAGCGTTGCGAAGCTCGTCGATGACCTTTTTGTAATCGTCGCTTCCGAAGATGGCGGACCCGGCTACCAGAACATTGGCTCCGGCTTTTTTAACAGTTGCCGCATTAGCCGGCTTCACACCCCCGTCTACCTCCACATCCAACTCCACACCCGATTCGTCCAGAGTACTACGAAGTAGTTTAATTTTGCTGAGTACGGAGGGGATGAACGACTGACCGCCGAACCCCGGATTAACCGACATCAAGAGAACCATATCCACTTGCTCAATGATTTCGTCGAGCGCAAACAGGGTGGTGGCAGGATTCAATACCACTCCCGCTTTGGCACCCTTCTCCTTGATACGATGCACTGTGCGGTGCAGGTGCGGGCAGGCCTCGGCATGGACGGATATGATATCTGCTCCAGCGTCAGCAAAATCGTCTATGTAGTGATCCGCGTTCTCGATCATCAGGTGGACGTCGAGCGGCAACTTGGTAACTTTACGAAGGGCTTCCACCACCAGGGGACCGACCGTGATATTGGGAACAAATCTTCCATCCATCACATCCACATGAATCCAGTCCGCTCCCGCTTCTTCCACGGCTTTAACTTCTTCACCCAGGCGACTGAAATCAGCGGCTAAAATCGAAGGCGCAATCTTGACCATTGAGTCTCCTCATAATTATTTTTTGCGAAAGTTCCGGGGTCATCCGGCTTTTGGAGGGATGCAAACCTGAAAAGCCAAAAGATGGGCGCCCTCTTTTCCTAACGAGCGGAGTTGAGCATATCATAATGCCCATTACCGGGCAATTGTTTGACCGGTCTCCAGGAAATATTTCTTTTGTTCCTCCGGCTGGTCATGGTCTTCTCCACGCCTTATAATGAAAGGGTAATGGAACCTCTATCCAGGAACCCATGAGCGAGCCAACCGACGGTATAACAACTGAAATCAAAAGTTTTTTCGGCAGGGAATACAATCTTCTCATCCTTGCCGCAGTGATCGGAACACTTGCCGGTGCCGCATCCACCGTATTCCGGTGGATGATCGACTTTTTCGCAAAGGTATTTTCAGGTGAAGGACTTCTCCTGGGACTTTCAGCCGGGGCGGTGATGCTTCTGATGCCCTTCATGCCCATGCTGGGAGGACTGGTGATAGGCATGGCTCGCCGTTATTTCCCTGAAGCGGTGGCAGAAAGCGGAGTCGACCGCGTAATGGAAGCGGTGGTGTTGAAAAACGGAAAAATCAGGAAACGAGTGCTCACCGTCTGCGCCCTCACCTCTTCCATCACCATTGGATCGGGAGGTTCCGCCGGTCGGGTGGGACCGACCGTACAAATCTGTTCTGTTATCGGTTCGGTGTTCGGCCAGATGTTCAAACTCTCCAAGGAGCGCATCCGTGTCCTCGTAGGGTGCGGAGCCGCGGCGGGCATCGCGGCCACTTTTAACGCTCCCCTGGCAGGAGTGATCTTCGTCATGGAAATCATCCTCGGCGAATTCACCATCCACTCCCTCAGCCCTATCGTGATCGCGTCGGTCATGGGCACCGTCACCGGACGCGCTATTGAAGGCAACGAGCTGACCTTTCTGACCCCGGTGCATGAGCTGGTCCATCCCTCGGAGATTTTCTTTTACTTGATCCTCGGCATCCTGTGCGGACTGACAGCCAACCTGTTCACTCAGACGTTTTACCGAAGCCAAAAGTTTTTCGAAGAACAGGTTAATATCTCAGTCGTTCTCAAACCAGCTCTGGGAGGTCTGATCGTCGGACTCCTGGCAATCCTCACTCCCGAGATAAGGGGCAACGGGTTTCCGGAAATGGAGCAGGTATTGAACGGCCAACTGTTCTGGGCTATGGCCCTGGTGCTGATCTTCACCAAAATCTTCGCCACCGCAGTGACGCTGGGCTCTGGTGGAGTCGGCGGAACTTTCGCACCGTCCCTGTTCATCGGCGCCATGGTAGGCGCCACTTTCGGGGCGGCTGTGCATGGAGTTCTTCCGGAGTGGACCGCTTCCAGTGAAACATATGCCCTGGTGGGCATGGGCGCCCTGGCCAGCGCTGTTATGCAGGCCCCTTTGACCAGTATCCTTATCCTGTTTGAAATGACCAACGATTACACCATCATTCTCCCCATAATGATTTGTTGTATTGTCGCCACTTACACCATGCGCCGCTTCACCCAAAATTCGATATACGAGCAAACACTTCTCAACCGCGGGGTCAATATTCGCCACGGAAAAGCCATCAATATTTTGAGCCGTATGTTTGTCCGTGACGTCATGACCCAGGAGGTCGTCACCATCTCCGAGGAAATGCCTTTCAAAAATATCCTGGAAATCGTATCCTATTCCCGTCACCTGTATTACCCCGTGGTGGATAGCGAGGGAGAAATGACGGGAATCATTTCCTTTTCAAACATCCGGGATGCCGCTCAAAATGAAGGCATGGAAGAAACTGCCCTCGCCCGCGATCTGGCCACCCCCGGTGTTGTGGCCCTTAAACCCAACCATAACCTGAATGAAGCTTTGAAAAAATTTTCTGAGTTGGACGTCCAGCAACTACCGGTTCTGCAAGTCGGCGATTCCAAAAAGGTTGTCGGCATGCTCCGCCAGTCGGATGTTCAAGCGGTGTACAACCGCGAAATCCTTATCAGCGAACTGAAAAGTTGACCCATGAAATATCTCTCCCAAAAACTTTCAGCTTTCATTTTATGCATAGGACTCGTACTCAATGCCTGTCAGCCCGGTTCTTCCAATGAACCAGTACGCCGAACCCAGTTCATCATGGGCACTCTGGTGGAAATCACCGTTTCTCATTCGGATTCCAAGGTAATTCAATCAGCCACCACCCAGGCTTTTGACGAAATGCAACGCATCGAACAACTTATGAGTACCTACCGGCCCGATTCCGAAATCTCCCGAATCAATCGCGCCGCTGGGAAGGAAGCCGTCCCGGTATCCCCGGAAGTGGAGGAAGTAATCCAGGAGGGTATTTTCTGGTCCAAGCAATCGAGCGGGGCGTTTGATATTACCGTTGAACCGCTGGTCCAATTATGGGACTTCAACGGCGAAAAGGAAATTGTTCCCGCAGACAGCACGATTGAAAAAACCGCGGCCCTGGTCAATTACAGGAATATTGAAATCAAGGATCATACCGTACGCCTGACACAACCCGGGATGGCGATCAACGTCGGCGGACTGGCCAAAGGGTATGCCGTCGACCGGGCTGTCTCTATTTTAAGAGATAAGGTAACCAGCGGCATTATCAACGCCGGCGGGGACCTCTATGCCTTTGGCCAGAAGTCGGAAGGCAATCTGTGGAATATCGGTCTCCAACACCCGCGCAAACCGCAGGCCATCCTGGCCGCCTTTGCCGTTCAAAACCAGGCAGTCGCCACCTCCGGTGATTATCAGCGCTATTTCATCAAGGACGGCGTTCGTTACCATCACATCTTCGATCCGCAAACCGGTAAACCGGCTCGCACAATGATCTCTGTTACGATCATCACGACGGAGGTGATGGATGCCGACGCTCTGGCCACTGCCGTATTCGTTATGGGTCCGAATAAGGGATTGGAGTGGGTGGACACTCTGGAAAATGTAGAGGCCATGGCGGTTTTGGAAAATGGCTCGATTTTCTACAGTAAAAATTTTCAAAAACAACCGCAGTTCGCTCTAAAATAATCAGTACTGCTCTTTCAGGTAGCCCTCTTCCCACAAACCGGGATACTGTTTTCCGGAAGCTGTAATGTGAACTCCCCGACCGTGGGGTTGGCCATTTTTGAACCCGCCGACAAACCGGTCGCCGTTAGTCGAGGTGTACACCCCCTCCCCTTCCATTGTGTCATTAACAAAATCCCCCTCATATTTGTCGCCATTAATAAACGCGAGAGTTCCCCGGCCATGCGGCTTGCCGTCGGCAAATTCTCCGGTGTACTTGTTGCCTCCAGCGAACAGATAGGTCCCGTAACCATGGGGCACGCTTCCCGCCAAAGGCCCGATATAGCAGTCACCGTTCTTGAATTGCAAAGTGGGGAAATTTTTCTGCTGATCCGTACGAGAACGAGAAGTTTTTTGGGGTTCAGGGGTTTTGGAAGTCTTTGATTGAGTCTTTGGATAAGTTTTCGGAGACACCTTTTGCGCCAAATGCTTTTCCAACTCCCGGTATGCCTGGTTGATCTCATGCATTTGCCGGTGAGCCAGTTTCTGCAAGCGCTCGGACTCCGCCGGAAACCTGTCGGGATGCCAGAATTTTACCTGCTCCCTATAGGCCCGCTTGACTTCCTCCAATGAAGCGGTTGGGGTAACTTTCAGAATTTTGAAAAACTGTTCCATCCAGAATTGATCAGGTTGTTTTGCGGGATGGCTGAAACCGTTTCAGCAGAAGAGAATTGCTGACCACCGAGACAGAACTGAACGACATGGCCACCGCCGCAAACAGGGGTTTCAAAAGAATCCCATATGCGGGATAAAGGATCCCGGCCGCAATGGGAATTCCCAGAACATTATAGAAGAACGCCCAGAAAAGATTCTGTTTGATTTTACGCAGAGTCGACCGGCTGAGATCGATGGCCTCCGCCACCGCATTCAGGTTTTGAGTCATCAGTGTGATGTCCGAGGTTTCCATGGCGATATCCGTGCCCGATCCCATAGCAATGCCAATATGCGCCTGCGCGAGGGCCGGCGCATCGTTGATGCCGTCACCCACCATCGCGACAAACCGCCCCTGATCCATTAATCGTTTTACCTCATTCGCTTTGTCTCCAGGAAGCACCTCGGCGAGCACCTCATCAATGCCCAACTCTCCTGCCACGGCACGAGCCGTTCGAGAATGGTCTCCCGTGATCATGACCACCTTTAACCCCTTCTCCTTCAACCGCGATACCGCTTCCCTGGCCTGGGGCTTGATCCGGTCGGCGGCGGCGATCATTCCGCCCAGACGTCCGTCCACCTGCACCAGCATGGGAGTTTTGCCCTGTGCCGCCCATTGTTCCAGTTGATCGTCGACTGCAGACAAATCGATCCCGGCATCCTCCATCAATTTACGATTACCCAGAGCGACGTCATGACCATTGACACGCGCCTGCACTCCAAAGCCGGGAAGGGCCTTGAATTCCTCAAAGGGGTGCAGGGTTATCCCTCGTTTTTCCGCTTCGGCCACCACCGCTTCGCCCAGAGGATGCTCCGATCCTTTTTCCAGCGACGCGGCGAGAGACAGAACTTCGTTCTCATTCATGTCAGGAGTGTAGAGGTCTGTAACCTCCGGCCGACCCTCAGTGAGCGTTCCGGTTTTATCGAAGACCACCGTATCGATACGTTGCGCCTGTTCGAGAATTTCACCTCCCTTGATCAAAATGCCCAGTTCCGCACCGCGTCCGGTGCCCACCATGATGGCGGTTGGAGTCGCCAGCCCTAAAGCGCACGGGCAGGCGATGATCATTACCGAAATAAAAATCATCATTGCAAACAGAAAGGGCTCGGTCGGAAGCGTGGCCAGAGAAGAACCCCAGACCCACCAGACGATAAAAGCGAGGCTTGCAAGCGCGATCACGGTCGGCACAAAAATCCCGGCCACCTGATCGGCCAGGCGCTGTACCGGAGCCTTCGATCCCTGGGCCGCTTCCACCAATTGAATGATGTGCGCCAGCACCGAATCCTTTCCCAGCCGGGTAGCTCTCATTTTGAAAAAACCGGTTTTATTGATACTGGCGCCGATGACGGCATCCCCCACCTTTTTTTCAGCAGGAACGCTTTCACCGGTAATCATCGATTCATCTATCGCGGTCTGACCCTCGAGCAGGACGCCATCCACAGGAATTTTCTCTCCCGGACGCACCAGCACAATATCGTCCTCCACCACCTGGGATACTGGAATTTCCAACTCCTGTCCGTTGCGTTCCACACGGGCAGTTTTAGGTTGCAGGCCGATGAGTTTTTTAATGGCGTCCGAGGCACGGCCTTTGGCCCTGGCCTCCAGCAAACGGCCCATCAGGACGAGTGCGATGATCATCGCCGCAGTATCGTAATACACCAGCACTTCCTGCCCGAAACTTTCCAGCGCCGCGGGAAAAAACGTGGCGAATACGCTGTAGCCATAAGCAACGGAAGTACCCACTGCGATCAGGGTGTTCATGTCGGTGTAGCCGTGCCGAAACCCAGTCCAGGTGCCTTTGTAAAACTGCCAGCCCCCCCAGAACTGAACCGGCGTGGCCAAAATGAAAAAAAGCAGATGGTAGGTCTGCGGATCCCAGGCGGGAAGGAGTCCCAGCATATCTCGCATTCCGCCAGCCATGATGAGGATTCCGGCAATACCGCTTAACAACAATTTCCGAGTTAGAATCCGGGTATCCTGCCGGTGGCGTTCCTCTTCCAGATCGCGGTTGGTGGCCTCCTCAATTTCCTCCTGAGGAATGGCATATCCGATTTGTTCCAGAGCACCCCGAAAGTCTTTCACCCCTACCCGGGATTCCAGATATTCGATCGTGACCCGCTCGCTGGCGAGATTGACCTGAACATTGGTCACCGCTTCCAGACTTCGCAGTTTTTTCTCGACGCGGGAAACACAGGAGGCACAGGTCATGCCCTCCACAGGAAAAATCTTTTTCACCGTTGGAACTGTAAAGCCAATCTTCTCAATGGTTTGTATAATTGATTCCGGAGAGGTGAGTTGGGGATCAAAGTCCACGGTGGCGGACTCGGCCCCAAAATTGACGCTTGCCTGTCCCACGCCATCCATTTCGCCTACTTTTTTTTCGATTCGGGCGGCGCAGGAGGCACAGGTCATCCCCCTTACGGGCAGGACAATATGCTTGGGCTGGGTTGTTTTGATCTCAGACATCTTGTGTCCCTTCTGCCTATAAGATGCCGCAGTCCCGGCAAAGGATACATCACCCTAAAATCATAACAGATTTCAGGGTTATCATTTCAGGCGGACGTTGGTTTTCTGGGTTCACAAATGATCCACATGGATCAGCGACCGAGAGAGGGATTATTTCCCTGAAAACAGGGATTTCAGGGTGAAGATTCCGTACAGCAGAAGAAGGGCGGCGATCAATGCGTTGGTGACACTGTTCTGCGTGACCGAGGTGAATGCAAAATAAGCTCCGGCCAGGGACAAAATCAGGCCGATCATAAAGTACCCGACAAACCGGATGGCCTTTTGCCTGGGTTGTTGAACAAGGTTCTCCCGCTTCTGTTTGAGTTGCCAGCGCCAGCGCAGGACATAATAAGTATGACGCAACCAGGCACCCAGGCCCTTCTCCTCAGCTACGCTGGCCTTACAATACATGCAATAGGTATCAGAGGGCCGGTTGGGAAAACCGCAATTCAGGCAAAGCTTTTGTTCCTGATGGCGATGCAGGGCGATAGGTTCTTTTTTGGGCTTGTCCATAAAGTCAAATCTCAACAGTGCCCCGGCCCTTCTGGGGATAAATTCATTTTAAAAACATATTAGGATGTTTGTTGAAATTCTATTATGATTACCTTATGGTGTCAACGCACAAACCCTTACTCATTCAACCCCTTCAGTTAACCCTTTAGGTTAGTGTAATGGAGTTTTTCAAGCTTATGGTATTTAGAATCATTGTGTTGGCCGTGCTCCTCCCTTTCGCTTGGGCCAGTGGCGCAACGGCAAATCCACCCAAAAAAGTAGAACCTCCTTCCTATTCTGGAATGGTATTTATTCCGCAGGGGGCTTTTGAAATGGGAAGCCGCCAATCCCTCAGGGAACTGGATCCGGTTTCCATATTTCAGGCAGACCGCCATATGCTTGGACCAGAGGATCCCTCCCACGAAGTTATACTCGACGCCTTTTATATCGACATTTATGAGACTTCCAATGCGGAGTACAAATCCTATATGGAAAAAACCGGATTAACAATATCCCCGCGTTACTGGGATGATTCCAGTTTCAATCAACCGGAACAGCCGGTGGTGGGAGTCACCTGGAAAGAAGCGCTTAACTTTTGCCATTGGAAAAACAAACGCCTGCCTACAGAAGCCGAATGGGAAAAGGCCGCACGCGGCAAACGGCCCGTCAGCTACCCCTGGGGAGATGATCCGCCTGACAAAGAGCTTCTGAACTTCGACAACCATGTCCGCCAAACCACTCCGGTAGGCACTTACCCGAAAGGTAAATCGGATTATGGAGTTTTCGATTTATCGGGCAACGTCTCCGAGTGGGTCCAGGACTGGCATTTTCCTGAATATTACCTGTTTTCACCCAAGGAAAATCCCCCCGGTCCCGAGAAAGGGGTCTACAAGGTTATCCGGGGCGGCAATTGGAAAAATAATGCTGAGGACGTTCGCCTCACCTACCGCAACGCAACGGTACCCAAAGCGCGAAGCAATACTGTCGGGTTCCGATGCGCCGCCGACGCCCCGCAACCTTCCTCAAAATAGGTCGACTTCGTCTAGCGATCGTTGAGTTGAGCGAGGATACGGTCGAGCAGAATGTCGGCGATTTCCATTTTGGAGAGAAGCGGAAGTGATTCGGCCTTTTGGTGGCGATCGATCAAGGTGACCTGATTGTTGTCGGATTGAAAGCCGATTCCAGGAGCACTGATATCGTTGGCAACGATCATATCCAGTTGTTTACGCCGCAATTTTTCAGTGGCGCTCTGCACGACGTTTTCACTTTCAGCGGCGAATCCAACAATCAGCTGATGGGTTTTCTTATCCGCCACGGCCTGCAGAATATCCTGCGTGGGGTGAAGGTTGAGAACGAGTGACTGCTCGCCACTCTTTTTGATTTTTTCCTTGGAAACCGTTTCTGGCGCAAAATCCCCGACGGCGGCGGTCATGATCAACACATCACACTGTGGCAGATGATGGAGCACCTGTTCCGCCATCTCGCCAGTCCGCTGACAATTCAGCAAAGTCACGCCAAACGGAGGTTCCAGATGCGTGGGACCGCTGATCAGAGTTACCTCAGCGCCACGGCTCCGAGCCTGACGGGCGATGGCGTATCCCATTTTTCCCGAGGACCGGTTGGTGATGAAGCGAACCGGATCGAGCGGTTCCCGGGTTGGACCCGCAGTCACTAAAATACGCTTTCCAGAAAAGTCGGTTTGACGGAGCAGGTTTTTCCGGATTTCTGTGAGCAGGCGCTCCGGTTCAGCCAGCCTGCCGAGTCCCACGGCGCCACAGGCCAATTCGCCCGCTTCCGGCTCAATGACACCAATGCCCCGCTTCTTTAATATTCGAATATTTTCCTGGACGGCAGGATTGGCCCACATTTGGTCGTTCATAGCCGGCGCCACCAGAACCGGGCCGGCAAAGGCCGAAAACAGAGTAGACAACGGATCGTCTGCCAGTCCGTGGGTCATTTTACCAATCGAATTGGCGGTGGCGGGGGCAACAATCATCAAATCCGCCTTCTCCGCTGCCCGGATATGCTCCATAGAGCCGGAAGCCTCATTTCCAAATATCTCATGATAAACCGGACGACCCGACAACGCTTCAAAGGTAAGCGGCGTGACAAACTGTTTGGCATTTTCGGTCATGACGACAGTCACCTCCGCCCCCTCTTTCACCAGAAGACGCAACAGTTCAACCGCCTTGTAGGCGGCAATCCCGCCCGACACCCCAAGAACCACCTGCTTTGATTTTAACGATTGTTGCATACCCAAAATGGCCCTGCCTTTTATTTGGTTATTTTCCCGTTTATCTATGCTTCACTTTACCATAAAATGCCTGACCAATGCCTCGCCCTATCAACATATTGTTCGTTTCTCCCGAAGCGCATCCTTTCGCCAAAACCGGCGGATTGGGTGATGTTTCGGGCGCCTTACCCCATGCTCTCAAAGAACTGGGGCATGACGTCCGAGTGATGCTTCCCAAATACCGGTGCGTGGAGCAGGCCAAACGGCTCATCCAACCGACGGGTTTGAAGGTTTCCGTTCCTATCGGGGCTGAAACCCAGCATGGGGAATTGCATGTCGGCCGGCTGAACCGCTCCGTGCCTATTTATTTTGTAGATCACCCGGGTTATTTTGACCGCGACGGATTGTACGGAAATGGGGAGGGCGAATTCCCCGACAATGCGGAACGCTTCATGTTTTTCAGCCGGGCCGTACTGGAAGCCTGCAAAACACTCGACTTTAAGCCCGATATCATCCATTGCAACGACTGGCAAACAGGGCTGGTACCATGCTACCTGAAAAACGGGTACGGCCAGGATCCGTTTTTTGCTCATACCCGATCGGTCTTTGCCATCCATAATCTGGGATACCAGGGAAATTTTCATGAACGGTATTTGCCCATGGCCCACCTCCCGTGGAGCCTCTTCACCCTGGAGGGACTGGAGTTCTACGGTCAGTTCAGTTTTCTGAAAGCGGGACTGGTTTACGCGGACGCCTTGACGACTGTCAGCAAAACCTACAGCAAAGAAATACTGACCCCCGAAAATGGATTCCAGATGGACGGCGTATTGCGGCACCACCAGGAAAAGCTATTCGGCATTTTGAATGGAGCGGACTATGGCGAATGGGACCCACAAACCGATCGCCACATTAAAACCCGTTACAGTCCCAAGTCCCTCAAGGGAAAACAGGAGTGTAAGAAAAGCCTGGCGCGCAAATTTTCACTTAAATTGACCGATCAGACGCCTGTAGTCTGCATGGTGACCCGCCTATCACCGCAAAAGGGAATCGACCTGATTATTGAGAATTTCCCCAGGCTCATGCACCTAAAGGCCGCTCTGGTAATTCTTGGAGTGGGTGATGACACCTATGAAACCTTCTTCAATGATCAGGATCGCCATTATCGGGGACAGTTCAGGTATGTACCGGGATTTGATGAAAAGCTGGCGCACCAAATCATTGCCGGAAGCGATATTTTACTGATGCCCTCTCTGTATGAGCCGTGCGGCCTTACCCAGATGTATGCTCTGCGTTACGGAACAGTTCCGGTGGTGCATCAGGTCGGCGGATTGGCGGATACGATCAAGGCCTTCCAGGCAGGGAGCCACCAGGGTACGGGTTTTCTATTCAAGTCCCCAGAAGGCAAAACACTGCTCGACACCCTGGGTAAGGTTTTGGACACCTACCGCAAAAAAAGAAGCTGGCGGAAACTCATGATCAACGGGATGCAACAGAACTTCAGCTGGGAAAAAGCGGCCAAACACTATGAGCGTCTGTACCGCAAAACGCTTGTCATTTGATTTTCAGCCGGTTTGGAGTCCGAGATTCCAGCATTTACCGTTGCAAAACCTCCCTGATTATAATAAAAATTAAGAGCTTGTCGGTCATAAGGAAAGGCAACTGGCTAGGAGGGCCTCGAAATCAGGGTCCGGGATTTCCCAAAAATTGCCTGGAGAACATTGTGAAGAAAATTCTGGTCGTAGATGACGAAGATAACATCCGCCTGCTTTATCAGGAAGAATTGCGGGACGAAGGTTACGATGTTTTCCTGGCAAAAAATGCCGAAGAAGCCTTCAAAATCATAGAACAGAGTCCACCGGACTTGATCACTCTGGATGTCAAAATGCCGGGAATGAGCGGCCTGGATTTTCTCAAGAAACTCAAGGAAAACGAGATGAACATTCCAGTGATATTGTGCTCCGCTTATGGCACCTACAGGCAGGACTTCAAACTCTGGGCCTCAGAAGCGTATGTGGTGAAATCGGCAGATCTCCGGGAATTGAAAATGACTATCAAAGAAATTCTTCATAATTGAGGCCGTTTTTTCGAGTCGCTCCAACCGGTTCTCCCGAAAGAGAATCCGGAACTATTAATTCAATTGACCGCCCCCATGCAAGAACCCAGATTTATCGCCATTGAAGGGTCTATCGGAGCCGGGAAAACCACCCTGGCCCATAAACTGGCCCGCGAGTACGACGCCCGCCTGGTCCTCGAAGTCGACGAGGATAATCCATTTATGGACAAATTTTACGAAGACCGGGCCGGTTACGCCTTCCAGACCCAGGTTTTTTTTTTACTGAGCCGGTATAACCAGTACCAGGAGCTCGCCCAGCGGGATTTGTTCAGCAATGTGGTGATTTCCGACTATCTGTTCCACCGCGACCGGATTTTTGCCGGTTTGAATCTCGAGGGCCATGAACTGCATCTATATGAGCAGTTGTTTAATTTGATCAAAATCAAGATTCCCAAGCCGGATTTGGTGATATTTCTGCAGGCAGAAACCCCTGTCCTGCATGGCCGGGTGGAAAAAAGAGGCCGGCGGTTCGAGCAAAATATGGAATATCGGTATCTGGAGGATGTCAACCGGGCTTTCAATAATTTCTTCTTTTATTACTCTGAGACACCCCTGCTGGTGATCAATACCAACGAAATTGACCTGGCGGGTGAAAAATATAACTTCAAGGAGTTGATTAACAAGATTAATAATCATAGAATAGGCCGAGAATATTACAATCCGCTTGGATCCTGACAAGACCGGGACGGAGTTGCATAGTACGAGTTTGGGGAAAGTTCGGAAGGAAGACCGCTGACAGGCTTCCAATCCATTTGACGCTTTTACCTCATTTGTATTTATGAAAAACTTCCGTGCCCACCGGCATCTCAACCGGCGGGCTTTTTGGTTTTAAGATCACCCTCCCTTGTCCGGCCCGGCCGTTTTCCGGCCAACTCTCCAAGCTGTTCATCGAGACCACATCATGGATCGAAAACGAGTCACCATTCCACAACTAATGGAATGGAAAAAGAAGCAACATAAAATTTCGGCACTGACTGCCTACGATTACACCTTCGCCCGGTTACTGGATGAGTCAGGCATTGATCTCATCCTGGTTGGCGATTCCGCGGGTATGGTTTCCATGGGCCATGAAAACACTCTGCCCGTTACCATGGACGAAATGATTTTCCATACCCGCTGTGTGCGTCGTGGTGTGCACAAGGCGCTTTTGGTGGGAGACATGCCATTCATGTCCTACCACGTCTCGGAAGCGGACACGATTCAAAACGCCGGACGGTTTATTCAGGAAGGAGGAGCCGAGGCAGTAAAGATGGAAGGAGGCTCCCGTATTCTTGATAAAATCCGAGCGGTGGTGCAGGCCGGTATTTCCGTGATGGGACATGTCGGGTTGACTCCCCAGTCGGTTCATCAGTTCGGTGGATACCGGGTGCAGGGGAAAAATTATCTGGACGCGCGGCAAATCAAAAAGGACGCCTTGGATTTACAAAAAGCGGGAGTTTTTGCGCTGGTGCTGGAAGGCATACCCATGGAACTGGCGGCGGAAATCACAGCGGAGTTGGAGATTCCCACGATCGGTATCGGCGCCGGGCCACATTGCGACGGGCAGATTCTGGTTACCCAGGACATGCTCGGAATGAATCTCGACTTTGCTCCCAAGTTTGTCAAAAAATACAGTGAGGTCGGAGCGGCGATCCGGTCGGCAGTTCTCAATTATAACGAAGAAGTTCAGTCCGGCGCGTTTCCGGATGAAGCCCACTCGTATCACATGAAAAAAGAAAAACTGCGGAGCGTGGGTAACGATTCCCGTTAAGTTGATTATTGGAAAAGAATCATGAAAACTTTAAAAACCCTGAGCGAAATGAAAGCATGGTCGCGTGAGGCACACCAGGATGGGAAAACCATTGGGCTGGTTCCTACCATGGGGTACCTGCACGAGGGACATCTGAGTCTGGTGAGAAAATCCATCAGCACCTGCGACCGGACGGTGGTCAGCATCTTCGTGAACCCCAGGCAATTCGGACCCAATGAAGATCTGGACGCCTATCCTCGGGATGAAGAATCGGACCGGAGCAAATTGGATCAACTGGGGGTAGATGCTCTATTCCTCCCCACGGCGGACGAAATGTACCCGGAGGGATTTCAGACTTATGTCCACGTCGAGGAGATTACCGACAAACTGTGCGGTAAGAGCCGCCGGGAACTGTTTCGCGGGGTGACCACTATCGTGTTGAAACTGTTTCATCTCGTTCAACCGCATTCCGCATTTTTCGGTGAGAAAGATCGTCAACAACTGGAGGTAATCCGGAAAATGGTGGACGACCTCAACCTGGATATCGAAATTGTCGGCCTGCCCATCATCCGTGAACTGGATGGGTTGGCCCTGAGTTCACGCAACCAATATCTGGGAGAAGCGGAACGAGAAACCGCAAAATCACTTCACGAGGCATTACAGCAGGCGCAACAACTGGTCGCGCAGGGAGAATCTTCGGCAGAAACCCTGCGCTCGCGGATGCGGAGCATAATTGAACGGGAAGGCCAGGCGCAGGTGGATTATATTTCGGTATGCGATCCCAAGCGCTTTGAGGAATTGGAGGAAGTCCGGGGAAAGGCGATGATTGCCCTGGCGGTTCATGTCGGGAAAGCCCGGCTCATTGACAACTGTTTAATCGAGAGAATCTGATGCAGAAAATAATGCTGGCAGCCAAATTGCACCGGGCCACGGTAACGGACCGGAATATTGAATATGAGGGAAGTATTCAAATCGACGAGGCCCTTATGGACGAAGTCGGGATTTCCTCATACGAGCAGGTGCATATTTATGACATCAATAACGGCAACCGATTGATTACATATGTCATACCCGGAGAACGGGGGAGCGGGGTGATTTCGGTCAATGGCGCCGCCGCAAGATTGGTGGAGAGAAAGGATCGCATCATAATCGCGGCTTATGGTATGATTGATATAGACAAAATCGATCATTATCAGCCCCGAGTACTCCTGCTGGATGAAAGCAACAAGGTCGTCGAGCGGCAGGGAGCTTTGGCCTTTACCTCAGAAGCAATGTCGTAATGGATATATTTTGGATCGCATATGCGGGCTTTGTGCTATGGATGTGCATGGACTGCTTTAATCGAAAAGAACATTTTATCTGGATCATCATCATTCTGGTGCTGATTCCGGTAGGACCATTTGCCTATTTTTTCGCAGTAAAAACCAGGGCAGGTGGACCTATGCTACAACCCATCCAATTGTTCAATGCCGGTCCGTCGCGCGAAATCGAAACCGAGGAGACCCTGCAGCTCAAGGAATTGATCACCAAATACCACAAAGCCTACCATTACGAAAAGCTCGGGCAAATTTATCTGGAGCAGAAAAAATTCGAATTGGCGGTGACACAATTCGAAGAAGCCGTTAAAAAGGATCCGGAACTGACCGAGGCCCGTTACGGTTTGGCAAAGGCCCTTCATGGCATGGGCCAGCCCGCAGAGGCCGCCAAAATTCTTGAGGAGTTAATCAAGATCGATAAAAAATACGATTACGGAAATGCTATTTTCGGACTGGCCGAATGTTACCGCCTCTCAGGACAGGAAGATAAAGCGCTGGAAGCGTATGAGGCCGTCATTAATTCATTTCATTTTTTTAAAGCGTATTATCACTACGCCCGGCTGTTGGATAAAAAAGGCAAAAAAAAGGAAGCTATCGATTACATGAAAAGCATTATCGGGTCTTCCAAGGATCTGCCGGATTACAAGCTGGAAAAAGAAAGGCATTGGATCGAAGAGGCTTACAAATATTTAAGAAAAAACGGCATCGAATTAGCCTGATCCTAATCCGCAGCTTATTCCTTTCACCGAATCACTCTTCGAGGCTTCTCTACTCAAAAGTATCCCCAATTTTCTTAAGATGAGTTAAGGCTTGAATTTAACTCTTCCGCCCTACCCTTTTTGGGTTGAAATTTTTCATTCAAAGCCTTCTACTTTTAACTATACAACCTGTTTTTAATTTTTTTTGGGTATTAGATGTACTATAATTTTCCGTTTGTTAAACGGGAGGGAGAAAGTACTTGATACTATGACAACATTATCGGAAAACATGAAAGTCATTCGCAAGAAACTGAATTGCACTCAAATGGCAATTGCCAAGGTTCTTGACATCGGCTTTCGAACATACGTTCGCTACGAAGCCGGTGAGCGGGATGCTCCAGTGGCCGTCCTTGTTAAATTTGCACGCTTGGGCAATATATCACTTGACCGTTTACTGACCACCAAACTGGAACCCACGGACCTGGAAATGCCCGATGTCCCCCCCCCTGCAGGGAAACTGAGTCAGGTCGATGCCATCGGTGGTTCCCTCAAGGAAGGCCGGCTGGTCTTCAAGGGAATTAGCGGGGATTACTATGTCGCGGTAACGACAGATGAAAAAAAGCTGTTGAATCATTTCAGGAAAATGAATTCGAAATCCCAGGACCAGTGCCTGATGGATATGGAATGGTCATTGAAGAAAAACAAAGGACGCGCCGCCAAAACGGCAAAGAAAAAGGCATCGCGAAAAATCGAGAAAACGCGTAACACCAGCAAGCTGAAAAAGATGGCCAAGACCATCAAGAAAATCACGCTTAAGGGCTAAGACGCATCTTTAATTTTTCAAGCGATCTCAAAAGGCGACTTCCTGCGATTAAATTCTTTGGAATTTTCTGAGGATATCGTTCATCTCAAACAGCAACGCTATGGGGCGTCCGTGCGGACAGGTGTACGGCATTTGAGTTTGCTCAAGGTCGTACATCAGTTTGCGGATCTGGTCCAGCTCCATTGAATGATTCACTTTGATGGCATTACGGCAGGACATCATAATTATAATGTCTTCCATACGACCTTGGAGAGTGTGATCTTTCTCTTCGCGGATCAAGCGTCCCGCTATTTCCCGGATAATACTTTCCTGATCCTGGTTTTTTAAAATTGCCGGCACAGAACGCACTAGAAATCCATGATTCCCGAACGGTTCCAGCGCCAGCCCCAACTCTCTCAATGATGGCAGGTGCTCTGTCAGAGCCTGCGCCTCTGCCGGTGGAAATTCCACCGTCAGGGGAAACAACAAGTCCTGGACCTCCACCTTTTTATTTTGCGCAGCTTCCCGAAATCGCTCATACAGTACCCGCTCATGAGCAATGTGTTGATCCACCACCAAAACGCCCTTCGGCCCCTGCATTAAAATAAAGGAATTATTCAACTGTCCGACCGGCTCGAAGTCGGAAAATACCATATCAGAAACCGGCTGGGGCTTTTGTCCAAAGAATTCAATTTGCCGGGAACCTTCTTCTCTTCCACGTCTGGAATTCACAGGAGGAGTCGAACGATACAGCGCCTCCAACCCCATCGCCCACTCCGCTTTCCCCGTTTCGGTCGAAGATGAAGTAAAAGCCTGTTCAGAATGGGATTCCGCTACCGGTACTGCCTGCCCTCCCGGCAGGTCATAAGATGATATGGCTCTCCGCTCCGCCTCTATCGCCGGCTCAACAAATGACTTTATATTTTGTTCCAAAGCGTCCTGGACCGCATTGCTGACAAACCGGTATACATCCTGCTGAAATGCAAACCGAACCTCGGCCTTCGCCGGATGCACATTCACGTCCAACAACCCAGGGTCCATCGTGAGAAATAAAAACAGAACGGGATGCTGACCTCTTGGCAGAAGATGACTGTAGCCCTGTTGTGTCGCGGATAACAGAACCTTGTCACGAACAAAGCGGGTATTGATGAAGCTGTACTGGGTATTGCGGTTTGACCGGGTATACACCGGGCTGGAGATGAATCCCTCGATACGGTAGGTACCGTCATCCTGCTCCACTCGAATCAACTCCTTCGACAATTCCGCCCCGAATAATTCTGCAATCCGATACAATCCCTGATCCGTCGGCAGAGTGGACAACAGTTGCCGGCCGTTATGGCTCAGCGAAAATTGAATTTCCGGGTGTGCCAGTGCCTGTTGTTGCACCACTTGAGTGATATGTGACGCCTCGGTGCCATCCCTCTTTAAAAATTTTTGCCGTGCGGGGGTGTTATAAAACACCTGATTAACCTCGATGGTCGTTCCTTTTGAAAATGCAATTTCCTTCACCCGGGACGGACCGCCTCCTTCGATAAACACCTCAGTGCCGTTACGTCCGCCGCCGGTACCCGTCGCCAGCCGCACACGTGCGATCGAAGCGATACTGGGAAGCGCCTCGCCTCTGAATCCCAAAGACCGGATGCCCTCCAAGTCACTCGCGCTTTGGATTTTACTGGTCGCATGTCTCTCGAACGCCAAGCGAGCATCATCCGCTTCCATACCCGAACCATTATCGGAGACGCGAATGGATTTTTTCCCAGCCTCTTCAATTTCAATGCTTATGCGAGTCGACCCCGCATCGATTGAGTTTTCTACCAGTTCCTTGACAATGGAAGCGGGTCGTTCGACCACCTCGCCCGCGGCAATTTGATTGGCAAGATCATCTGGGAGAACCTGAATACTCATCTAACGCTCATGAGGGAGGAGGTTAATGGAGGAAAAACCGGTAGGCCGGTTCATGGAGTCGATTGTAAACTAATTTCCCTCCAAATCCAAAACGATATGAAAAACATGAAGAACAAGTACGGAAGGGATTTATTTTTCAATTCGATGCATTCTGGCGAGGAACAGGAAAGATGCAATGGATTGATTAAACAGGTATGCTACATAAATGGCAAGCATTCCTCCATCCTGGAAAATCTATATTCCCCTGCTGTCGGTTTTAGTATTGATTCTGACGGTGATGGGCGATTATTATCTGCCCTCGCCTGACCCAGCCGAATCCCCTTCCGACCACACGCACAGCCATGACGCAAACTCAGACACCTCTGACCCTCTGGACAAAGCATTCGGCCGGGCACCCGACCCTGGCGCCGTGCCGGTCGACCCGGAAAGGGAACACCGGATGGCTGTTTTTCACTACAACGAGGGAAACAAATTTTTAACAAAAGGGGATTGGAAAGAGGCCGTTCAGAATTACAAGATGGCCCTGCATCATGACCAGTCACTGAGCAATGCCTATATCAATATGAGTAGTGCCTATTTAAGGGGAAAACAATACGAAGAGGCAAAAAAGACGCTCGACACGCTAAAAACCCGGGCTCCCGATCATCCCCACCTGTATTACAACCTCGCCTGCTACTATTCACTGACCCGCCAGGAAGCGGCCAGCCTTAAAGCGTTGCAACAGTCGATTCGTCTGGGATACCTAAACCCGGGAGAACTCCATACCGATCCCGATTTGGAAAACCTCAGGCAAACACCGGCATTTCAGCAATGGGCGGAAACTTTGTAAAACTCAGGAGTCTTTGGGGGGCTTATTATTTTCAGGAGGATGAATCAGCTGCACTTTGCCGTCATGATTGATGCACAACCCCCGCTCCCCTTCCAGAAGCAGATGCAGGTCGCTCCCAATCAATTCCTTCCGCCAGCCATGAAACAGAGGATGCGTATCGAGGTCTTCTTTTTTCTCATGGAACTCAACAAAGCTATGAATCATTTTGCGGTCGGCCAGCATATGGGGTTCTATCTTTAAGACTTCAGAACGAATTTGAACAAATGCGGCCAAAAGTTCCTCCACTCCCCTCCCGGTCGAGTAGTGGGAAGAATCGGGAATATAAGGATACTGATCTTCGGGAATACTCATTCCCTTTTTGATGAGATTGAGAATTTCATCGCCATTGGAACTGACTTCCCGGGAATTGACTCCACGGATTTCCGCGATCGCCTTGCGGGAGTCCGGGAGGCTCCGCGCGATTTCCAGCAGGGGCTCATCCCGGATGATCGATTTGGCCAGACAATCTCTTTTCATCGCCTGATCTTCCCGCCACGCCGCCAACTCTCTCAGCACCGCCAAACTTTGAGAACTGAGAGTACGAAAGTTTTTGACTTTCAAATATTGCTTGTGCGGATCGGGAAGCTCGAAATTGGCAGGATCGATCAAATCCCTGTGCTCCTCTTCCACCCAACCCGAACGGTTGAGTTTTTCGAGTTGCTTCACCAACTTGTGATAAACGGGAATCAGATACCGGACATCATCCAGTGCATAATCGATTTGACTCTGACGCAGGGGGCGTCGGCACCAGTCGGTATAGGTTTCGGATTTATTGATTTTCTTCCCTGTCACCCTTTTTACGATTTTGGCAAAGGATATCTGGGCGCCCCAGCCTACCATTGAAGCCGCAATCTGGGTATCAAAGACCGGTTGCACCACTTCTCCCGTCAGTCGAAACAGAATCTCCAAATCCTGCTTGCCCGCATGAAACACCTTTATCTTGTCCCGGCGCTTCAAAAGATCCAAGAGTGGCTCGAGATTTTTCACCGAAATGGGATCAACCGCGCCACAAACCCCGTCGCCGCCAATTTGGATGAGACCCAGCCGGTGAAAATAGGTTTTCTCCCGGACAAATTCGGTATCTACCGCCAGTATTTTGCAGTTTTCGAGTTTTTGAATCAGATCGGGTAGTTCCCGGTCAGTGGTTACATACATGTGATTTGAGGCAGGAATTAATATTACGCCAAATAATGGCGTTGCAGGCGCTGAATACGATCTTGATGGTTACTCCAGTGCGATACGGTTAACTTCTCAATTATAAGGCAGGAATACCGTGATTCTATGAAAAAATTAGGTGAGAATAATGGTCAAGCGGATTCGTCGACCTTAACCTGACTGCTTTTCGAGTGGCCCAGAGTACTCCAGCCGGATTCATAATCAAATTCGTCCTCCTCAAGGCCCATGTTTCCAGTAAATTCCTTTCCCTCATTATTCCGCTTCCAGTATTTATTGCTCAATCGCTTGGGAGATATCACTTTCTTCACTTTACCTTGTTCATCAAGAACTTTAACTTCATAGAACATAAGAGTCCTCCATCCAGTTAAGGGGGTATTTCAATAGGATGAGACTGGTTGATATTTTCATATTTATAATCATTTCAAATTCAAACAGTTACATTTAATTTACATTGCATGCCAAGTAAAAATAAATCGAAAGACAAATTTTGTCAAGAAAATAAGTTCAATAAAATCAATTAATACCAAATATTTTTAGCCATCTGACCTTCAATTCCTTTAACCCATAAGACCGGCCTCTAAAAAAGTTGGCTCCTCCACAACTTTTCTCCTTTCATAAATACCCGACAACTAACAACTTATTCCTCACTAGATCTCAGATAATTTTTTCTACGGTAAGAATTCTGGTTCAACATTGACTTTTATGCGCTAATGAAATAAGTTGAATTTATAGAAGTTAAGAGATTATGCCCTGCCTGCGGGCTTTTAATAGTTTTCATAAAACAGACGGGAGAACGATGAGAATATTGGGAATCGACTCATCCACTCCGGGTTGCAGTGTTGCCCTTCTGAATAACGGGGTCCTCGTTGCTGAGCAAAAGGCCGATCCCCAGCCTTCCTTCTCCAAATATCTTTTGCAGATGGTGGACTCCGTCTTAAATCAGGGAGGAATTCGTCTGGATGCCTTGGACGGCTATGCGGTTACCCTCGGACCAGGCTCTTTTACAGGATTAAGAATCGGGGTTAGTCTCATCAAAGGATTTGTCCTGGCCACGGAAAAACCTTTCGTGGGAATCAACACATTGGAGGCGTTGGCCTGCACGGTGGATGCCCCCCAGCACCCGATCTGCCCTGCGCTGGATGCCCGGAAAAGCGAAGTGTACGCAGCGATTTATGAGACCCGAAATAATTCCCTGCATGGGGTGATCAACGAAAGCGCGCTGTCTCCTGAAGCCCTTTGTGATCTAATCAAGACCCCCACCCTGTTTACCGGTACCGGCTCGGAACGCTACCGGGACCTGCTTAAAAATTCTTTAGGGAAAAGGTTTTTGGAACCTGAAACCCCGCCAAGGTTTTCAACCGCCGCTGGTGCGGCCCTGCTGGCTTCACGCCGGTTTGATACCCATAAACAATTTGACCTGAGTCAACTGACAATTAATTACATACGAAAATCCGAAGCCGAATTAAGTTTGCTAGGATCTTTAGCCGAAAGGAGATCGAATCATGGAAATTGATCCGACATTGCTGGAAAAAGTCCAGGGGGACAACAAAGAATTCAAAAAACTTTATGAAGAACACGTAAAACTGAAAAACCGGGTGGAAGAATTGAACCGTATGAAATTCCTGACCCCGGAACAGGAACTGGAAAAGAAAACTGTTCAAAAGCAAAAACTGAAAGGCAAGGATCGCATGATACAAATCCTCGAACAATATGAGGCCAGCACAAGCTAAATCGGTTCTTTTATCCAGACGTTTACCCAATGCTATCGACCCATGCCGCTCACTTTCACCACCGGTGATGCGGTTTTGGGCCGGGGGAAAACAGCGCTCGTAATACCTTCCACCAGAAATCTCCACGAAACCACGCGATCTGCAGGCAAGTAATCTCCGATCACACCGACCAGCGTTTGCGCCATACGGGGATTGCGCCGCAGTAATGCCACCACCGCATCGCACCACCGCCGTCGGTAAATCAGACTCTGCAGGATTCGGCTGAGAATAAATTTCCGGTCAAACTCTTCATGCCGCTGTCGATCATATTCTGCCAGAAATGATCGGGAAAAATTTCCCTCCGCAAATGCCTTTTGAATTACGCCAGACGCCAACTGCGCGCTTCTCAGGGAAAGATAGATCCCCTCCCCTGTAAAGGGATCAATAAAACCCGTCGTGTCACCGGCCAGCACCAAACCTCCGAGGGGAACAGGACGAACCTCGTAAGCCAGGGATCCCACCGACCGCACCCTCTCCTTCACCAGCGCCCCTGTCAGGAGAGATCGGCGCCGATTGTTCCCCAGAACGGTGGTTTGATAAAAATCATCCAAATCCTGCCCTTTGACATACCGGTCTTCCACCACCAGCACGATATTTACGGAATCATTCCCCACCGGCGCCATACCGGTATAGCCGGGAGAGCTGATATGCATATAACAGTAGTCCCGCGGAAATGAGGCACACTCCCAATGAGCGGCCAGGGCAATTTTCCCCGGTCCCTTCTTACGCCGGATCAACCCCAGACGCCTCAGGGACAAGCCATTCCTCCCGCTGGCATCCACCACGACCGACGCGGAACATTCAAACGGACGGTTGGCCTCATCTCTTCCCTTAACACCGGTTACCTGGTTCTCTTCAATAATCAAGTCATCGACCGCGTGCCGCTCCCTCACTTCAATTCCCTGTTCACTCAGTTTCCGGACCAGCAAGTGGTCCAGTTGAAACCGTGGAAGGGACAGGCTGGTTACCGATTTTCTTCCATGAAGGTCAGGTGGATAGTCGATACACAATTCCGGTTTGCCGTAGGAAGAAATCGCCACTCCATGCAATCGCATCGGTTGAGTTTGCTGAATCGCCTCCAGAACACCGAGTTCCGCGAGAATATCATCGGCGGCGGGACTGATAAACTCGCCGCACACCTTGTCGCGCGGAAACTCGGCCCGATCCAAAACCAGCACCCGCAGTCCCGATCGATGTAGAAACAGAGCGCTGGCGCATCCTGCCGGTCCGGCTCCTATGACTATGACGTCGTATCGGCTCATGATCCTTTACCTCTCGAAACCCTGCTCACTAGAATCTGCATCACGACTTGTTTTCAACCAGCGCTATTCGATAGGGAAAATGACGATGCACTTCAAATCTCTCCCAGCCCGCTTCCTGGGCCAGGGCCTGCATCTCCGCCGGTGTGAAGGCGTTCATCACCGAGACCGGCGCGTCGTAGCGGGTCAGGCGGTTTTGAGTTAACAGCCGGGTCAAAATATAAATCGATACGTAGGCCACGCGGCTCCGGTGCAGATCGTTGATGATCACCCCCCGCCGTGCCAGCCTGGAGAAGCTTTCCAGCATGACCACGGCGTGTTCCCTGGAAAAATGATGCAGAGACAGCGAATTGATCACCACATCAAAGCTTTCCGGACGGAACGGCATATTCAAAACATCGCACTGCACAAACCGGATTTCCGGAAAGCTTCGGGCTTCCTCCCGGGCGAAGCGGATCATCTTGCGGTTGATATCAATGGCGGTAATTTTTATGGGAATCCCGCGCCGCCTGGCGTAACGCACCACTTCCAGCGGCTGGTCGGCGGAGCCGGTGGCGGCATCCAGAATATGTAGAGGTCGGGAGGAATCATGCCGGTCAAGAAACCGGCCGATATGATGCAACAGCACCCGGTATCCGCTCAGGTAGCGGTTGACCCGGCGAACATCCTGCAGGCTGTCCCTGACTTCCTCAAACGGCGCTTCGTCCAGATCGAGCAGTTCGGCACGCAGATTGCGGGGCGGAGCGGAAAAAATCATGGCGGGTCAAACCCTTTGCGCGGCGTGGCGCGTGGCGAATCTTAATTCGGGAAGAAAAACCATTGCTCCCGGCGGCTCATTTTCCTTTTGAACAAACTCAAGGCAATGCTTTTGGCAATGAACCGGGTCTTGGGAAATATGATCAAAAATCCCAGCACATCGGTCACCAGTCCCGGTGTCAACAGCAGTTTACTGCCCACATTCATGACGGCGCCATTTAGGACCTCATCGCTCGGCAGGGTACCCGACTTCAAATGCCACTGCATTTTATCGTACCACTCCTCGCCGTAACTCCGACCGTTGATCACCCCGAGCAGGAGGGTAAACATAATCAGGGAAATCGTATTGAGAACGCTGATCTGCGTGCCCAGCCAGGTCAAAGAGAATATTTCTATTGCGGTACCAAGGGTCAAAACAAGATAGGCGGCAATCATGGTTTGGCTTCTGTAGTAAAAGGTGATTTTATGACATGCATACGCCGGGTTATTCCGGATGCCTGCATTCTATTATAGGGCCGGGGAAATCACAAGGCGTCCTTCTCCGCGGTCCTATTGAATGTCTCTCAGGAACACCACGATCCGGCGCAGGGTTTCCTCATCCACAAATTGCTCCATATCCTGCTTGTCCGGGTTGTCTTTGTGGTGAAACGCGGTGAAATCTTTTTTAAACTGGGGACCGCCCCCCGCCCCTTTGGCGAAATCGTAACGATCCAGCAAATTCGTTCCCTTGTTGCCGCCGACGCCTTTCAGCGAATGACAGAACAGACAGTTGTCCTTGAACACCTGACCGCCCCGCTGAGCATGCATGGATTTCAACCCCGCCGCATCCAGCGGCGCGTAATACTCCGACAACCGCACGAACCGCAGTTCCCGGATATTGGCGGTCATGAACCGTTCCAGGCGGGGCGCTTCTTTCCCATCGGGAACGATCACCACCATTGGTTCCAGCCAGGCGGGCCGCTCCGTCCCCTCAGCCAGTTTCATGTTCAACCCCAGCCGGAGATCATACTGCAAAATATCATCGATGGAGACGAGCCCCTGGTAATCGTCCCGGCATTCCAACAGCACCGCATCCCACCGCTCCTCGGGCCGGTATTTCCGGATCAACTCCGTCAGCGCCACCGCGCTGAATTGGGATCCTTTATAGCCCAGTCCCCTATCAAAATAGGCGCTGGGTATCCACTCTGAATACAACAACCTGAAAACCTGAGGGTGCACCCGCCCCTCTTGAGAAAATGGGAAGTCCCTGAGAGAGGAATCCTCTTCAGGGGCATGCGAACATCCCAGCGCTAACCCCATTAAAATCATGAGGATAAAAAAACTCCTCTTTTTTCGGATTAATACGGTCAAATTCGTTTCCACCCTTGAAAAATATGATAAGATTTTGTGACGATTACTTTGAACCCATTGGCCTCTGCGAGGCCATCTCTTTATAAGATAAGGATTTCGCCCGCATCTGGGGCACTATATCATGGAACCGACAGCGACCGAAACACCACCAGCCGATCAGAAAAACCCGTTCCGCGCCTATTCCATTTCGTGGAACCTCACCAAACGATGCAATCTGAACTGCGACCATTGTTACCTGGACGCGGATTTTCGCGGCGGCTTCCGCACCGATGAACTCAATACCGAAGAGTGCTTCCGCGTCATCGACCAGATCGCCGAGGTCAACCCCAACGCATTTCTGATCCTTACCGGTGGCGAGCCACTCCTGCGTCCCGATATCTACGACATCGTGAAATACGCCGCCGAACGCAAATTCATGGTGGTGCTGGGCACCAACGGCACCATGATCACCCGCGAGAACGCGATAAAAATTAAAGAAGCCGGAGCCCACGGCGTCGGCATCAGTATCGACTCGATGGTCGCAGAAAAACACGACAAGTTCCGCGGAGTCGATTCCGCCTGGCAGAGGTCAATGGACGCCTTCAACGTTCTTAATGAGGTGGGCGTGGATTTCCTCATCCAGATGTCGGTGTCCGACATGAACTACAAGGAAATCCCCGACGTCATCAAATTCTCCGAGGAAATCGGCGCAGTGGCGTTCAACCTGTACTTCCTCGTCTGCACCGGGCGCGGCCAGGGCAATACCGATATCTCCAACGAGGCCTACGAAGAGGCTCTGAAAATTCTGTACGATCAGCAGATGAAGTACAAGGGCAAGCTGATGATCAATTCCAAGTGCGCCCCGCAATACAAACGTGTGGTGTACGAGAACGATAAAGACTCGGTCTACCAGCGCACCTATTCCGGCGGCTGTCCGGCGGGCACGCATTATTCGCGCATCAGCCCGGAAGGCAACCTGACGCCCTGCCCGTTCATCGAGGAATCGGTGGGCAGTCTCAAGACCGACACCTTCAAGCACCTGTGGGAAACCGCGCCGCTGATGGTCAAACTGCGCGACCGTAAACAGCTGGAAGGCAAATGCGGGACCTGCGAGTTCTCCGCAATGTGTTCGGGATGCCGGGCGCGCGCCTTCGCCGACACCGGCAACTACATGGCCGAGGACACCTCGTGCGACTACGAACCGGGCCAGCACGGCGGCAAGGCCATCGAACTCAAGATCGAAGATACGCTGGGACTGGAAGTCGAGTACCGTCAGAAATGGACCGACGAAGCGAAATCGCGGCTGGACCGCATCCCGTCATTCGCGCGCGGCATGGTGGTGCAGGGCATCGAGAAATTCGCCACAGAGCGCGGCGTGGCGCTGATCGACGAACACGTCGTACAAAAATCCCGCGAGGAAATGATCACCAAACGCGGCGCCATGTTCCCCTTCCTCAAAAAATTCATCAACTCAGAAAAGCTGGACGCATAAATTCCCCCTTGTAAAGGGGGCTGGGGGGATTTCTCCTTTTGCTGTCTCTTGATAATCGGGTTTTGCCTTTCTCCCCCTTCTCCGAAGAAGCCTGTCATGAGCTTATCGAAGGAGGGCCGGGAGGGTTCCTCCTTTTTGAGGTTTTGTGCTAATAAGGTCTTGGTTTTCTCCCCCTTCTCCGAAGGGGGCCGGGGGGCTTATACCTTCTGCTTTTCTTAATAATTATTCCTGAGGATTCAAACCATGCCCAGGAAAAACCTGCCACCCCATATCCCCTACAATAAATCTTTAGTTCCAAAAGCGAAAGAACTGCGGAACCAGCTCACCCCTCCCGAAAGACAATTTTGGAAAGCTCTTCGACAAATGCCCTCTTACAAGAACCACCCTTTCAACCGCCAGAAACCTCTGGGCGAGTATATTGTCGATTTTTACTGCCACGAATACCGGTTGGTCATCGAAATCGATGGCGATTCACATGGAACAGAAGAAGCAAAAACAAAGGATCAGAAGCGGACCGCCTTTTTGGAATCGAAAGGCTTGCGGGTGGTGCGGTTCACTAATCGGGAAGTAGGGCGTAATATCGAAGGTGTTATGGACAGTCTGGAAAACTTATTAAATAAAATTAAGGAAGAAGCCCCCTAACCCCCTTCGGAGAAGGGGGAATAAAACCCTGTGGCACCATGTTCACCTTCCTCAAAAAGTTCATCAACTCCGAGCGCTAGGCTCGTGACCAGTGCTTGGCGCACGGCCAATGCAAAAACCGCGTAACGCTTTACCCGAATAAAAGCACGGAGGAAAACCCGCTAAGAAGAACACGATTTATCTACGTTCTGCTTGAGGGCTATTTGGGAAGGAGTTATTTGGCTTGAGACTTTATTGTCTTTGGTTTTTTTATTGTCTTTTTTTTGGCAAGGAAGTTCTTCCAGTTTCCTCCGTATTTCCTCCTCGGGCAAAGTGGAACACATTTGCTGAACTAAAACCGTCTGAGAAGTCTCTTTTGAGGGGGACACGCCTTTGCTTTCCTTTTTATCAATCGAAGATCGACCACACCCAAGTGAATTAACGACACTCCATATTTCATCTCGTTGCGCTTTATTCTCCGGATACCACCTGACCCAAGTGCCGTGACTGTTTGTCAAGATGAGGTGATCGATTTTCTTCCCTTCAAGAAAAAGAATTAAACGCTTCCTTTTTTCTTCTTTAAAAAATCTTGCCGCATCACCCAAGTGGTGCATTTTATGAAGCTTGTGCAAAATATTTTTAAATACCTGTTTATCGCCACTCACGCACCTCACCGTGGCTTTATCATTAATAGAATAACCCACACCTGCCGAATCCAATTCCTCCTTTAACGCCTTCAGGAAATCATGATCGATGCCCCCCGCCATAGGCCCCATTCCCCGCTTTCCTGAAACCATGGCTGTTACCAGGGCCTGGATATCCTTAAAGCCGGTTTCATCTTTTGAAGAGTACCTGATGAAACCCTTCTCGTCCAGAGAGTGCTTTATGCCCTCTGAATCCAACTCTTCCATCAAAACCTTCATATATTCTTTGTCAGTAGTATTAAAACCCAGACGTGTATCTACTGTTTTGCCAAAACCATCCCATAGAAAATCAAAATCAAATCTGTGCCCTACACTTCCTTCGATTGCATAAAACAAGGCCTTATCTTCCGATGAGAACCGAATATACCCCTTATCGTCGACGCTGTACTTAAAACTTTTCGCATCAAGCTCTTTTTTCAGCCGCTCCATATATTCTGCGTCTGCGTAATAAAAATAATCATCACCCGAATCTTCAGAATCAACCCAGATGCAACCACCAGTCCCTACGATCCACACAAGAACGATTAAACTGTAGATGATTTTTTTCATCTTATTTATAAGAAAAAGATTTAACGACCTTACCACTTTCTTTCCGGTTCGGGGGATTCATTAAAGTAGGGACTGACTTTGCTCAGGAATTCGTCCTGTTTGGAGTTACGCCTGCCTTCGCAGTCGGCCACTTTCTGGAGCATGGTGAGGGTGGATTGCTTTTTCTCCTCGTCGAATCTGGCGAGGCTGGGTTTTAAAAAGTCTTTCAGGTTCTCGATGATTTTA
>Ga0224501_10000305_pt1 | contig 43267 bp, 39 predicted proteins | sample SF_Oct11_sed_USG_4_FD_169105 | JGI IMG/M metagenome (GOLD analysis project Ga0224501, IMG submission 169105) | Sediment microbial communities from San Francisco Bay, California, United States - SF_Oct11_sed_USGS_8_1 | ecosystem: Environmental > Aquatic > Marine > Sediment | place: USA... | reverse complement strand
ATTTTCCGTTTATTTTTTGCATTTAAGGCTTTTGCTGAATGTTTATATTAAGGCGTTTGATTGGTTGTTAGTTGTTGGGGGATTGGCGATTTTCGAGATGAACCAAGCTGAGATTTTGAGGCTGGCTGAAGGCGTTTTAACAGAGGCTGGCTTCAAGGTTTCGACGCGTTGTGTTTCGAGGCCGAGTTGTTTCGATTTAGTGGCTCGTAGGGGCGGGTCGGTTGCGTTTTTTAGGATTCCAGCTAATTTGAGTTGTGCTTGTAGGCTGGAGGCTGACGAGTTAAGGACAATTGCTGGGTTTTTTGATGGTTCTGCCTTGTTTGTTTGTGACAAAGCTAAGGATAAGCCGCTTGAGGATGACACAGTCTATTCTCGTTATGGGGTTTCCGCGATTTCACCTAGCACGTTAGAGGAAGTGGTTGCCCGTGGGCTTCTGCCTTTGGTTTTGGCTGGTCCAGGCGGCTATTATGCGAGTTTAGATGGTGAGGCTATTAGGAGGCGTCGGTTAAAGCTTGGTTTGTCTATGGGCAAATTGGCTGAGAGTTTAGGTGTTTCTCGTAGGACCTTGTATGGTTATGAACGCGGTATGGCTAGGGCTTCGGTTTCGGCTGCGTATAAGCTGGAGTGGTTTTTAGGCGTGCCCCTTGTGGAGCCTATCAACGTTTTTACGCCAGTACAGCATACAAGCAGTTTTTTGGCTGTTGCTAGGCGGGTTCTCGTTCGCAACCGCTTGTTGCAGAGGGTTTTGAGGTGGCTTAGGCGTTGCCAGTTTGATGTTTTTCCCGCGCGAAAGGCTCCTTTTGATTTCGTTGCTGAATGCTCTGAGACAAAGCTTTGTTTGGTTGGCGGAGTTGCTTCCAGTAGTGACAGGAATTTGGATGCTCGGACGAAGGAGATTTTGAGTGTTAGCGAGGTTGTTGGGGCTAGGTCTGTTTTTGTTACCGATGGTAGGCAGATTCCGGATAATGATATTCCTTTGGTTTATCATGAAGAACTGGCGAAGATGAAGGACCCAAAAGACCTAATAGCAAAATTATAACACTTGTTTAGATTTTCATCTTGCCTGATATGAATATCCTCCAGATAATTTTATAATATCCAAGATGACACTTGAACCACATCTGCTCTATGGCTACGATAATGAAAACTCGCAAGCAGAAAGCCTTAACACAGCAACACGTAAGCCCAGCTGGAACCGCGATTTCAGCACTTGTTGTTGTTTTTTACGTACGGTTTTGACCAACAACAAGCACGCCACCTTTTGCACAGGAATCCCAGAAGTAGGGGTCTTTAGGCGCTATAGAACTACTACTTCTAAACGCGGATGGAAAGCTTCAGAGGATAACTGTTGTTGTCGTCGTCATTCCCACAGCAAAGACGACGACAAGTGTGCCCTTGTGTCTTCCGGGCTCATCTCACTCAAATGTACAGCGACATGGATGCTACGGCGATAATCAGCTTGCTAATGGGTACCTTGACGTTAGGCTTCGGCTGGGATTACACGACAGCACAGGAATGGTTAGCAAACGGAGCCATCACATTGTACATCTACTGGATCGCCAAGATAATAGCAATAAAAGCAGGCTGGATCAAACTTCCGCAGCCACAGGCCACACCGCAAACATAGCCATAACAAACCAGCGAGTGTCCACGACGGTGGACATGATGATAAAACCTCTTTTTTTTGAAATATGCTTTTGTGCGCGCGCAAAGAGGGGAGATTAACGGTTCCACCATTTTTCCTCGAGTAAGTCTTCTATCCTTTGGCTCAAATCTTTTCCACGTTTTAAATGACGATCCCAAAGTACTTTGGATCTAATTTCCAGCCATTGCTTCCTTTCTTTTTCGGCTGGAGGAACGCTATTAAACTCTTCTATTGCACGTCTAACCCATTCGGCTTCAAAGTGAGTTCCTTTGATATAACTGTAAACTCTCGTTAATTTGATTGTTTGGTCTGAACTCAATAATCTTATGACACCACTTGATACTGCAGAATCTCATATATCTGGGTAAAGCGCAAGAACACTTTTAGTCTTAGGAAAAAGTTTACCCTTAATTTCTAGCAACTCATTTTGTAGGTCACGTTTCAATTTTCTTCTGTCTCGCCTTCTATAACCCCAATCAACTACCCTATCTAAGACAAAGGCGAGAAAAACGCCAGAAATTGTAGCTACAAATTGAGGTAATAGTTTGACTAAATCTGCCCAAAAATTTTCCCACATTATTGTGGCTCCCCTTATCCTACTAAGCTATGCATTCATATTAATGACTTTTTAAGATATGAAAGGTTGAAAAGTATGTCAATTTTATAGGTGATAGAAGATGCACTCATTTTTCTTCTACAGAGAAGCAGATGTAATCTACCGGTCTAAGTTTCTCAATGACCTCTTCCAATTCGTTTTTGGCAAGATGACGTTTTAAGGGTTTGAACAATTCAACTTTGTAATTCCTTGACAGATGCCCAAGTATTTGGCTCAATTCATCAACTGTAAAGTGACCTCCTTTTCCTCTGCGCTTGTCAACATCCTTCTCATGAGGAACAAACCATTCGTACACTATCACTTTCTCCCCATATTGGAAGAAACGCTTGAAAATCTCCTCTTCCTTAAACTCGTAAATGCAACACTTTTCGTCTTTTCGACATGTATGTTCTGAACCACGTCTATCTCCTGCAATGCATTCTCCATTCCTCAGATGGTGCAGAGTTTTGCTAATAAAAATAAAATCGAATCTATCTTCAACATTTTCTTTCTTCAAGATTTTTTCGAGACAGATGTCTTCAAAGAAGTCACAGGTGTAGAAATGAATTTCTGTCTTTGTTAGGAATTTTGAGTTCTCGGCAATGTCTGATGCGAAGCGTGGTTTCTCCAGAGTTATGCCTATGATTTTGCTCGGCTCGTATTTGAGAGCAAGGTAAAGTGGCTTGACGCCATCTGTTCCTACATCCAAAACGGTTTTTCCTTGAAGCTTGTGCACTTCAAATGCGTCTGCCATCGCACCTAATTCTTCTAAGGGGTCCGTCCATGCTTCCCAACCTTCGTCCCAACCTTCTTCATCAGATTCTTCTTCACAATCCTCTCTTTCTTCTTTTTCATCCGTCTTGCCTATCATAGTCCTACACCATGCTACAGACATTTATTATTCGATGCCTATTTCTTCTTTTGTCAATTCCGATGCAGCCTCAGCGAAACTTGTAAGCGCTCAGTGTAAGCCTCGTTTTTCAGCTGCTTTCTTCCTTTCTTCTTCCACACACAAAAACACATACTCAAAACCAACCCTCAGCTTTCACCGCCAAAAAAAGAAGAAGAAATCATCTGTTTGACCTATCTTCTTCTCTCACACACAAAACAAAACACAACAACACACGATTGGACTTGGCGCATAAGTTTTCCCCTCCAACCAGCCCCGTCGGCTTCATTACATAGGAGGTGATCCGGCCGCAGGTTCCCCTACGGCCACCTTGTTACGACTTTTCCCCCCTTGCGAAATCTAGGCTCGACACAGCCACAAAAGGACCAAGCCTCACCCAAACCCCACTCGGGTGGAACGACGGGCGGTGTGTGCAAGGAGCAGGGACGTATTCACCGCGCGATGATGACGCGCGATTACTAGGGATTCCATGTTCACGAGGGCGAGTTGCAGCCCTCGATCCCAACTACGGCTAGGTTTAGGGATTACCTCCCCCTCTCGAGGTCGGAACCCACTGTCCCAGCCATTGCAGCTCGCGTGTGGCCCGGGGGATTCGGGGCATACTGACCTGCCGTGGCCCACTCCTTCCTTCGCCTTATCGGCGGCAGTCCCCCCAGAGTGCCCTTTGGAGAAACCTCCTCAGTGGCAACAGGGGGCGTGGGTCTCGATCGTTGCCTGACTTAACAGGACACCTCACGGCACGAACTGGCGACGGCCATGCACCTCCTCTCAGCTCGTCTAGCAAGACCTTCGATCTGGCCTTCATCCTGCTGTCGCCCCCGGTAAGTTTCCCGGCGTTGACTCCAATTAAACCGCAAGCTTCACCCCTTGTGGTGCTCCCCCGCCAATTCCTTTAAGTTTCAGCCTTGCGGCCGTACTCCCCAGGCGGCGGGCTTAATGGTTTCCCTGCGGCACTGAAGCGGCCCGTAGCCGCTCCAACACCTAGCCCGCATCGTTTACAGCTGGGACTACCCGGGTATCTAATCCGGTTCGCTCCCCCAGCTTTCGTCCCTCACCGTCGAGCGCGTTCTAGCCGACCGCCTTCGCCACTGGTGGTCTTCCCGGGATTATAGGATTTTACCCCTACCCCGAGAATACCGTCGGCCTCTCCCGCCCCCTAGCCCAAAAGTATCTCCTGCAGTCCAACGATTGAATCGTTGGATTTAACGGAAGACTTGTCAGGCCGGCTACGGACGCTTTAAGCCCAATAATTGTCCCTACCACTCGGAGAGCTGGTATTACCGCGGCGGCTGACACCAGACTTGCCCTCTCCTTATTCCCCCGGCTCCTTACACCGGGGAAAAGCCGCCCTCAGCGGACGGCACTCGGGGTAGCCCCGTCACACTTTCGTGCATTGCGGAGTTTTCGCAACTGCTGCGCCCCGTAGGGCCTGGGCCCTTATCTCAGTGCCCATCTCCGGGCTCCCGCTCTCACGGCCCGTACCGGTTATAGGCTTGGTAAGCCGTTGCCTCACCAACAACCTGATCGGCCGCGGCCCCGTCCTTGAGCAGCGCCTAAAAGCATGGTTAAGGCGCCTTTTGAGAGGAGACCCATTCCAGGTGTCTTCTCTTATCGGAGATTACCCCCAGTTTCCCGGGGTTTTCTCCGTCTCAAGGGTGGGTTAGCCACGTGTTACTGAGCCGTATGCCGCGTCTCCACCATAGCTTGGAGACGCACGACTTGCATGTTTTAGTCCTCCCCCGATAGCAGTAGGGTCCGGCAGGATCAACCGGATTTATGTGGAGAGTACACGTGTACTCGCCGCATAGCTGGTTGGAATTGGGGACTTGCACTTTTACGCCAAGCCCATGTTTAGACTCAAGCTGGTTTATGCCTGTTGTTTTCTTGAGTCCTCATCTTTGTTGCCGCAACTGGAGGTCAACTCTTTCATCCTAGGACGTTTTTACGTCCATATAGTCGTGATTGACGCCGCCGTCTGAGTTGCGGCTTGAATGTGCGATTTCATTATCGCCAAAAATTTCTGTGGCGATTCTCGCATTTATAAATGTTGTTGTGCGGGTTAATAAGGTTTGATGTGTAGTTCGGGTGAAACATTGAATTAGTGGTTATTGCGAATGTATAGAGTGTTCCATAAAGAGAAAAGCGCCTGATTTGAATCTCAAAGAAAATTCCATCTAAGTTTCGATGGGCTACGCATGAAAAATGAAGGAATTACCGCCAATCATAGGGGGATGTTAGCATGTTTTTTGGGTGGTCTTGACTCTCGTTTTGTGACAAGCATTTCTAAGGCTGTTATCAGTTTTATTCGGGTTTCTGCTGGTTCGATAACATCGTCTATATAGCCTTTCTCAGCCGCAATGTAGGGATTCGAAAACTTTTCCCGATATTCCGTAACTAGTTTCTTCCTCATCTGCTCCAAGTCTTCAGCTCTACCAATCTCTTTTCTAAAGATTATGTTGATTGCGCCTTGAGGTCCCATAACGGCAATTTCAGCTGTCGGCCAAGCAAGGTTAACGTCTCCCTTAGAATGTTTACTTCCCATAACGTCGTAAGCGCCACCATAAGCCTTCCGCAAAATCAACGTAATCTTAGGCACAGTAGCCTCACAATAAGCATAAAGCAGCTTGCTGCCATGTCGAATAATGCCACCATGCTCTTGGTCAATTCCAGGCAAAAAACCAGGCACATCCACAAAAGTCACAATGGGAATGTTAAACGCATCGCAAAACCGCACAAACCTTCCAGCTTTACTCGAAGAGTTGATGTCCAATGTGCCAGCGAAAAACTTGGGTTGATTAGCCACGATTCCAACCGTGCGTCCGTTAAGCCTAGCAAAGCCTATGACAATGTTGGGCGCCCATAATGGTTGAACCTCCAGAAAGTCGCCGTTGTCCACTACGCTTAAGATAATCTCTTTAACATCGTAAGGCTTGTCGGGGTCGTCTGGCACAATCTCCGCCAAACGCTCATCAGTCCGATTAGGGTCGTCACCAGTCTCCACGACGGGCGGGTCTTCCATGTTGTTAGACGGCAGATAACTCAACAACTTCTTGATAATCGCTATACATTCCTCTTCGTTGTCCGCAATGAAATGCGCCACCCCGCTGGTTTGACTATGAGCTAGGGCGCCTCCTAAATCCTCAAAGCTGACCTCTTGTCCAAGCACAGCCCTAATCACGTCTGGTCCAGTGATGAACATGTGGCTTGTTTCTTTCACCATTACAATAAAGTCGGTTAAAGCAGGCGAGTAAACAGCGCCACCGGCGCAGGGCCCCATAATCGCAGAAATCTGCGGAATCACACCCGAAGCCATTACGTTTCTAAAGAAAATGTCACCATACCCAGCCAAGCTGGCTACGCCCTCTTGAATGCGGGCTCCACCAGAATCGTTCAACCCAATAACTGGTGCCCCAGTCTTCATGGCTAAATCCATTATTTTGCAGACCTTCTTCGCAAACATCTCACCCAGCGAGCCGCCGAAAATAGTGAAGTCTTGAGAGAAAACGAAGACTGGACGTCCGTCAATTGTTCCGTAGCCAGTTACTACGCCGTCTCCTAACGGTTTGCGCTCAGCCAAGCCAAAGTCTACGCATCTGTGTACAACGAAAGGGTCAAACTCTACAAAGCTGCCAGAGTCTAAAAGCAAGTCTAAGCGTTCTCGGGCGGTTAGTTTCCCCTTCTTATGCTGAGCCCCAATTCTCTCTTTTCCGCCGCCTAGTTTCGACTTTCCCCTAAATTCCCTTAACTTTTGAATTTTGTCCTTAATTGTTGGTTCTCGTTTTGCCATTATCACTTTGCCTCCAATTATTTCTACCTTTAATGATTAAGTGGATATTTAATTTAATCGAGATATGTTTTTGCTTGGCTTTCAAAATGACAACTCGCCTGATTTTTCCGGTTTCTTTAATATCAAGCCGAATTCTTTGCAGTCTATCTCGGATATTGTTTTCTTTACAGTAAATCGTTATTTGAGAAGCTTCGGCGTTTAATGGAAGCCTTCGTTCAGATTTCAGTTTTCTAACGGTGGAAACTACCTCTTTTAACAGTTCACCTGTTTTTAATGCTTCTTTGTTCACTAATTTCCTGTTTACGGCTGGCCATTTGACTATGTGTATGGTTTTCTGTTTGGGTTTGTTGAATAGTTTTTGGAAGATTTCTTCTGTTATGTGAGGCATAAAAGGAGCGTACAGTCGTAGTAACGTCCAAAGAACATGGTTTAAAGTGTACTGAGCCGACTTTTTCATCCATTCGCGTGGCGGATTGTAAAGCCGATATTTAACCAGTTCGAGATAATGGTCACAGAATTGATGCCAAACAAAGCTTTGAATCTCTTGCAATGTGAGGTTATACTGAAATTTTTCCATGTGTCGGGTTACATTTGCAATCAGTTGCTGTAGGCAAGTTAAGATCCACTGGTCGACAACATGCAGTTTGGGCATTTTCTTTGGCAGTTCTAGGTATTTCAGATGTAGTTGGGCAAAGCGGGTAGTGTTCCAAAACTTTTGCAGAAAACTGTGAGCGTATTCTAGGTCTTTCCATTTGAATGGGAAGTCTGAGCCTATGCTGGCGGAAAGGAGTGCCTGTCTCAACGCGTCTGCACCATATTTTTCGATTGCTTCAAGCGGGTCGATCGTATTTCCGAGGCTGCTTGACATGGCGTGTCCATCTGGACCAAGTATCATGCCGTTTACCAGAACTTTCTTGAACGGGATTTGACCAGCTTGTAGATAACATTGCACGATTGTGTAGAAAGCCCATGTGCGCATTATTTCTGAGCCTTGTTGACGCAAATCGACGGGATAATACTTCAGCGTGCTTGACCACTCAGCGATTAATAGCGGCGTTATGGAGCTGTCTATCCAACAGTCGCAGACTTCGCTAGCGCCAACTATTGCTTGGCTCTTGCAACTAGGGCATTTATTGATCCGAGGTTTTTCTATGGCTGGGTTAACTGGAAGGTCTTCTTTTTTTGGAGCAATTATGCAGCCACATTTTTGACAGTACCAGAACGGTACGGGTGTGCCGAAGGTTCGCTGTCGAGAGAAAAGCCAGTCCCATTCTAGTCCACGCGTCCAGTCGATGAGTCTCTGTTGCATGAAAGATGGGAACCATCTGATTTGTTTGGTTAAATCTATAATCTCTTCTTTTAGGTCGGTTATGCGGATGAACCACTGGGTTTTAGGTAGGAACTCTATTGGTGTTTGGCATGCGGTGCGTTCTGCATGGACTAGAACGTTGTGGCGGATTTTTTCAGTTCTTGAAAGTGTGCCGGTATTTTTTAAATCAATTAAGATGGCTTGTCTTGCTTCTTTAATTGTTAATCCATCATATTTTTGACTGTTTATGAGTTTTCCATCTTCATCTAAGGATTCAATTGTCTGCAACCCATGTTTTAAAACCCATCTTATGTCCTGTTCATCTCCGAAAGTGCATATCATCAATATGCCTGTTCCAAACTCTGGAGACACAAGCTCATCGGCTATAACTGGCACAAGGCGCTTGTAGACTGGAATTCCCAAATTTTTGCCTTTCAGGTGTTTGTACCGCTCGTCTTTAGGATGTATGGCAACCGCAACACATGCGTGGAGAAGTTCGGGACGTGTCGTGGCTATTTCAACAAAGCCATCGTCAGTTTTGAACCTCAAGTAATCAAGGAATCCTTCTTCTTGTTTGTAGCTGAGCTCTGCTTGCGCAAGGGTTGTTTTGCATTTGGGACACCAATACACTGGGTATTCAGCACGGTAGATTCGTCCCATGTGGTAGAGGTTTAGAAGCGCTGACTGCACTTTCCGATGGTAGCATTCATCCATTGTTCTGTACTCGAAAGACCAGTCGGGCATATACCCAAGCCTTATCATTCTTTGCCGCATCTGCTCAACCATGCGTGTTGTCCATTTTTGGCAGGTAGCACGGAACTTGTCAACATTGTCTGGTGAAATTTTAAGCTTGTTCTGTACTGCAAGCTCGGTTGGTAGTCCCTGAGTGTCCCAGCCTTGAGGCATTAACACGTTGAAGCCCTGCATTCGTTTGTATCTGGCGGTCACGTCACTTAAGACACATGCATAGGCGCGTCCGATATGGAGACTTCCAGAGGTGAAAGGCGGCGGCGTATCTATGACATACACTGGCTTGTCTTTGGCTTTTCTATCAAAATGAAAGTATCTGCTCTTCAGCCACTTTTTCTGCCACTTTGCTTCAACCGACTTAGGCTCATAATGTTTAGGTAATGACCTAGACCCAGCTATCCCTCATTTTCAAGATTTCTGCCTCCAACAAAAAAGAATTTTAAGGCACCGTCTAGGTTGAAAAGATGATTAATTGACCCGACGATACCTCCGCATCACCGACATCCTCAATTACACCATTAACAAACTCGCATTCTTATTGCTTTTGGTGTCACAATTCTTTACTACGTTTTAGGCTCCCATCGCCAGACAAGACTTTTCTGAGGGTTCCATCTTGAAGCCTTATTATCAATGCTCCGTTTTCATCCACATCAATTGCCAAGCCTTCAATTTTCTCTTCCCAGCTGGTCACTTCCACATAGGAGCCTAAGAACCCGCATAGACTTTTCCACTCTTTCAAGACTGGACTAAACTTTCCTCCTGTGAGCATAACATAATAACGTTCCATTTTCTCAAATAAAAGGCGCAAAAATTGCTCACGGTCAATCTCTCTTTTCAACTCGTGCTTCAAAGATGTGGCGTTCTCTCTTACTTGTTTGGGTAAAGAATCCAATTCGATGTTAGCGTTGATTCCAATGCCAACTACGACAAAGTTGGTTACACCGCCTCTTGTGTTGGCTATGATTAGGATGCCGCATACCTTTCTTGTGTTGATTAGAACATCGTTAGGCCACTTCACCTCGGTCTTTAAGTTGAAAAGTTGGCTAATGGTCTTAGCCACAGCCAAAGATGTCATCAGCGTTAGTTTTGGAATGTCCTTGCCACTGAGTTCTGGTCGCAGAATTGTTGAAAGCCATATTCCTCCTCTTGGAGATGCCCATTCTCTGCTGAGTCTTCCTTTGCCGCTGGTTTGAGTCTCTGCAATAATTACTGTTCCTTCTTTTGCTCCTATAGTAGCCATTTCCTTTGCTAAATCATTAGTAGAAGCGACTTCAGAAAAACAATGAATAGTTTTTCCGATGAGTTTCGTTTGAAGTTTTTCCTTAATTTTCTCCAGCCTTATGGGCTCTGTTCTTGGCATGGTTCTATCAGCTATGTTTTCACTCTATCAGCACAGTTATTTACGTTTTTTAGATTCGGCTCTTTCTGCGCCTGCCCCGTTATCAGTTTCTACACATTTCTAGTATATTTGTGACAGAATCATCAAAACGGATTTCTGGACAACAAAGAACTAATGTTTTTCTCCTCTCATAAAAAAGTATGTTCTGTAGGGCGTGAATCCAACTCTTTTGTATACTCGAATTGCTGGCGGGTTGTCGCTTAGTACGTAAATCATTGCGATAGACAGTTTTTCCGTGATCTGCTTAACTAACTCAGACACTATAGATGTTGCATAGCCTTTGTTTCTGTGATCTTCCTGTGTCGCAACTACTCCGATGAGTCCTGCCCATTCGGTTAAGCGTGCGCTGCCGAGTGATACAAGTTCTCTATTAACCTTTACTCCGAGCCAAATTACTCCTTGCTTCATGCTCTCAACGATCTGTTGGCCAGTTTGGTCTCCCCAATATTCAGGATCGGCATCTCTCATTATAACTGCTACTCGCTCAGCATCAGAGATATCTAATCCTACAGTTGGATATTTTTTATGAAGCCTTTCTTCTCCTTTCCCGAGTGCCATAAGCATCATTTGATGGCTCCATGTTGGCTTATACCTCTCGAGGATGTACCGTTTATGCTGCTCTAGAGCTTGCAATTCGACTTTTTCCAAATCTAATCTTTCTAAAAGAGCTTTTATGGCTTCACAGCTTCCTCTTAACTGAACTATGCTTTGCCTGTAAACCAGCATCATTCCATCAATTCGTTTTCCCTTAAGAGCCAGCAGAATTTTTGTTTCGTCTCTGTTATATTTCCAGTCAAAAGCGAAGAAATAGTAATGAGGAATGTCTTGGTTTACGCGTTTCCAGAAAATTGGCTCTAAGGCTTGTTCAAGAGACACTATCTCCATATAAGGTTTCCCTCTAGTGAACGCCAAATTATGCAGGCACAGATTCTTCTTTTAACCTGAAACAATTCCAATTCTTGTTACAGAAACATTTCTTTTTTCAAGTTCATGAATAAACGGATTTATGCCCACAGAATCACTTGCAATATGTCCGGTAACTATGAGGTTCCCCCTCTTTTCAGCCTTCAGCTTTTCCAAATCTCCAGGTCTTATGTGAATATATACAACTGTTCCAATACCATGTTCGAAGTACATCTTCGCAATTTCATAACCACCATTCGTTCCGGCACCATGTGACACCACAACTTTTCCAGCTGGGTTTTCAGCTTTTCCTAACCGAATCTTGATTTCGGTAACTGCGTTCTTGAATTCAGGAAGCTCTTTCAAAGCAGAAACCACATCTTGCACCGTGGAATCTTTTCGGATTCTGCTGTTAATTTTTTCACTCATCGTCTTTCTTCCAACTTCATCTAAAGGCGTGTGTATGTTCATGTAAGGCATCTTCAAAAGCTCTGCAACATCAACTGCGAGACCATAGTTTCGTGTATGCGCTTCCACCTCTAATTCTTCAAGCCTCTTTCTCACAGTTTTTTCCGCTTCTTCCATTGGAATCCCAGCCGCAACCATTTGTTGGATGTGTCTTTTGAAAACTTGATGGAAGTTTATGACTGCCGTTCCGCCTTGTGGATGATGAGCGATCACGGCATCACAACCTAACTGTTTTGCAAGCAAGAGTTCTGGAACGCCAGCATCTATGCCGAACAAGATTTTTTCAATGTTACCACCGCTTAGGTATATGGCGCTGTCTTCAGGAACTCCTTTTAATCCTGCGAGCTTCAGAGACAACCCCATAATCTCTTCAGTATTCACCGCACATTCACCTTCAAATTCTTGAAACGCTGCTGTATTATTCCGTTTACAATTAAAAACTTGATGGTGGCTTTGTGGAACCTTGAATGACCCTAACCACTATGGCGCCCTTTGCCCTTCGTTTTTTTCAATAACTTCATTCTGAAGACTTCCAATACCCTCAATTTCAACTCTAACTTTGTCGTCTGGCTGCAGAAATTTGGGTGGCTTCATGAATACTCCCACACCAGCTGGTGTTCCAGTAGCAATGATATCACATGGCTCTAAAGTCATTACTCGACTTAAATGATGAACGACCTGATAAACATTGAACACCATGTTTTTAGTTGAAGAATTTTGACGTAACTCATCGTTCACCCAAGTCCGTAACCGCAAATTCTTTGGGTTTTCTATCTGATTCGCTGCGGTTATGCATGGCCCCATGGGAGCGAAAGTATCAAAGCTTTTTCCACGAGTCCACTGTCTATCTTTGAATTGAATGCAGCGGGCTGATACATCGTTAATGATTGTATAACCAAAAATGTAACCTTTAGCCTCTTCAACCGGGATGTTTTTACCCTTCTTGCCAACAACAACTGCAAGTTCAACTTCGTAATCGAGACGCTCAACAAAACTCGGCTTAATTATTGGTTGATTGGGTCCTGTTATTGCCGTGCGGGGTTTCATGAAAATTACGGGTTCGCTTGGAATTTCGGCTTCCTGCTCGGCTGCGTGATCGTAGTAGTTTAGCCCCAAGCATATGATCTTCGGAGGACAATTAATCGGCGCCAAAAGCACTACTTCATTTAAGTTGTGAATGGCGCTCTTACAATGCTTTCTATGCACCTTCACAAAGATGCTTTCAATTTTGTCAATTGTTTCAGAATCCAGCGAAATCAGTTCCTCCAGAGTTCGAGGAATGAAGCATTCATTAGAAGAAGAGATAGCAGGCAAGGACAATATTTTCTTATTTTCAATCAAGACCCCGTAGTGCTCCTTGTTCGCATAAGCAAACCGTACAAATTTCAACTATTCACACCCATTTGTGCTTTTTATATCAACGGTATTAACGCTTTCAAGTTAGCAGACTGTCAAGGGATATAAAATCCTTCGAGATAACCGCTCTAACTCCCTTTTTCGGGTCCACCACCTGGTTGATTTCGAGATTGATGGCGAGACTTCCAAACATGTATGCCTTCTCGAAGGTCCAGTTATATTCTCGCATGAAAGCATCCACTGCAGCCTCAGCCGCAAACGTAGCGGCCTCATCTAGGGTGTCGCCGCAAGCAAGGAATGCATACCAGTCATGGGTTTCAAGTATTGGCCATTCAGGTTTTTTACCCTTCACGAGGTTGAACCTCAGGAGGACTTCGCCAGCCACTTCAACGGAAGAAACACAAAGTTCTCCATCCGCCTGAACTGCGTGCATGTCGCCAGCCGCAAACAACGCTCCCTCGACAAACACTGGTAAATAAAGCTTGGTGCCAGCTGTTAACTCCTTAACATCTATGTTTCCACCATGCTTGCCGAGAGAACCCGAAGGAATGTCACCCGATTCTGGAGCCACGCCAATCGTGCCTATCATTGGGTTTGCTTTGACACGAACGCGCTTATCGAAATGAATGTATCCCTTGCTTATCTTAACTATCTTGGTGGAAGAGTTGAACCGTTTTTCTCCTAAGATTCCATATTTCGGAACCGTAACTATCACACCCTCCTCCTCGACCTTTATGTCTAATATTTCCACGACTAGCGTGTCCCCTGGCTCTGTATCCTCAACAAACACTGGACCCGTTGCCCCGTCGATCCTAGACCAGTCAAGTTCGTCTAAGGAATCTTCTTCTGTTTTGATTTGTCCCCCTAAGGAATCTTCTGTTTCAAGCAAGACGGATTCTCCATGCTTGACATGTTCAACCGGCTTGTGTTGAGGGCTAAAACTATAGATTACCTTACTTCTGGGAACAACCTTCATAACGACACATCTAACCTTGTTGTTGAACACTCTATAATGATCGAAGTTTTTAAGCTTAAAAGTGAGCGTTGCTTAGTTCCCACAAGTATGTTCTGGCGGATTGCACACATGCAAGGGGAAGGCAGGAGATATCTCCATCTTAAGGTTCGCATAGTTCTATCAGCACGTTTTTGAGGCTTTTAGGATGCAGAAAGGCTATTTTTCCGCCTTCGGCTCCAACTCTTGGTTTTTCGTCTACGAGAGCTATTCCTTTTTCTTTCAGTTGTTTAAGAAAGCCTTCTATATTTGTAACTTTGAGGGCTATGTGATGTATGCCTTCACCCTTTTTTTCAATGAACCTCGACACTGCGCTTTCTGTGGCTGTAGGCTCTAGCAATTCAATTCTTGTTTCGCCAGCCAAAAGAAATGCCAGCCTTACCTTTTGGTCTTCAACAACCATTGTTTTTTCAAGCTTCAAGCCTAAAATCTTCTCATATATTTGTAGGGCTTCATCAAGTTTGCTAACTGCAATGGCTATGTGGTCTAACTCAACTATCATGTTTCCACCGCTGTCAATTAGATTGTGTTGTGTAGTCATATAAACAGTTAAGTTTGGAGCCAACATTATTAATTGCCCCGCGCACCCGACCATTCATTTTAAACTTTATTAGGAGTTCACAATGATTAACAAGTGTGGAGACAATCAACTTTTGTCAAGTGAGCGAAGAAGGACAAAATATGACATCTACGCAGACATGATAGAAGTTATCGCAATGAAGGGATTGTGCTCTTTAACTCGAGTTTCTTATGGAGCCAACTTGCCAGTAGATAGAGCAAAGAAAGAATTGAATTTTCTAGTCTCACATGGGTTCGTAAGAGAAAGAATAGTAGGCGACTCAAAAAAATACGCAACAACAAAATGGGGACTAGAATATTTGAAAACATTCAAGCAAATGCGAAGGTTCTTCGCCGCGTTGGAAGAACCTGTAAAGATAAAGATTCCAGAGGTTGTACTTCCAGACCGTGTCACCACAGGATACAAAGATCTTGATAATTTGTTGTTTGGTGGAATACCTGAAAACTACGCGGTCATACTGACCTCCCCTTCATGCGATGAAAGAGATTTGATGATTAAGAGGTTTCTGGAAGCAGGGGCGAAAAAGGGTCAAATCACATTTTACGTTACTATAGAGGCGAGTGGAGTAAGAGCTTTAGCAGAAGAATTTCAGTCAAACTTTTACCTTTTCATTTGCAACCCTCATGCAGACTCGATGATAAAAAACTTACCAAACGTATTCAAACTGAAAGGTGTGGAAAACCTCACTGACATTAACATTGCTTTGAGTTCAGCTTTTAGCAGATTAGACACGTCGATAGGTGGCCCAAAAAGGGCTTGCATTGAAACAGTCTCAGACGTTTTACTGCAACATCACGCTGTTTCTACCAGGAGATGGTTAACCGGACTTATTCCAGACTTGAGATCAAGAGGCTTCACCACTCTAGCAGTGATGAACCCACAGATGCATCCCCCACAAGAAGTTCATGCAATTCTAGGTCTTTTCGAAGGAGAGGTCAACATCTACGAGAAAGAGACCGAAAGAGGTTTAGAAAAATTCCTGAAGATCAGGAAAATGCTTAATCAGAGATATCTAGATAGCAAATTGCCACTAAAATGAGAAAGACTGAAAGTATGAAAGAGGAGAAAAAAGTAGCTATAAGGTCTAAACCGTTTGTTCTCAGAGTTCTTGTGGGTCTACTTTTCCCCGAATAGCGGCATATTGGGAAAGACTTGAATGCCATTCTGATCTATTGAATATGGTACAAGGCTCGGGTTGACCTTGGCTTCTCTCATCTTTTCAACTTGTATCGCTCTCGTTGTTGTCCCTCCTGAAAACAGAATTTGCATCATGATAACCCCGTGAACCAGAAATTCTTCTTCCACGGCATTTCGTTCAAGACCCAGATACCCTAGTTCTGTCGTCACAAGACTGGTAACGTCTAAATCCGCTAGTGATTCAATCAGATCCACAACTGTGGTCCTTCGTTCTATGGGATCTGGAAATCGATAGGTAAGTGCTGCCAAAGTGTCCACCGCAACCCTTTTCGCCTTAGTTGTAACGATTTTTGTTTGCAAGTCTTCGATTAGTCTATCGATAGACAGCTTCTTGCCCCGCAAGCTGCGAGACTCTTCTTTGTACAGCTTCTCTTTCAGCATAGCCACTCGCGACATTCGCGTGGCATCTACGAAGGCAAATTTCCTCTCCTCCTCTGCTTTTCGAAAATCCCATCCGAACTGTTGCATTTCAGAGTAGAAGTGATCTTTACTTTCGTCGAGGCTTACGAAAACTCCATTTTCTTGATTTTCATAGATTCCTTTGTACAAGAATTGGCTGCACATAATGGTCTTGCCTGTGCCTGGTCCTCCTATGGCCAAAATGACCCTTCCTTCCGGAAAACCACCACCCACCAGCTCGTCTAAGCCGCTAATTCCAGTAGCAATCTTTCTTGCCAATTTATCTCACCTTAGATACCCTCAAAATATTTCTATAGGTATTTATAGCTTATGTAACGTCTCAATGTGAACTAACTCACAGCGCAGAAGATCCATTTAACAGTGCCCCAGTATGGACGTTTTCAGAGGAATTCAGAATAAGAAAAATCACCACGTGTATCTATAGTTTTTATGGATGCTTCACGATTCACAGATTGACACGCTCCTGAAGAACACTCATAATATAGTTACAAATTGTGACTACATAATGTGAGTTCCCTTTTTAAGTCCTCATGATACAGCTTCCTATGTTGGAGGCATAACAATGAGCAGGAGAATTTCTGTTCCTTCAAGAAGTAAAACAACATTAGATTTTGTTGAAGAAGACTTGGTGGTGGGCAGGCGTGCAGTCATCGAGGGAACAGGGACACCGTCCACAGTGAAGGTTTCTGGCACAGTTTACTGTGAAGGTGACAACACTTTTGAGTGCAACCTCTCAGCAGAAGCCCTAGAAGCCGAAGATAACGTGACAATTCATGGAGACTTGGAAATAGAAAAAGACGTTAAAGTTGAAGATGGCCGCCTAGAAGTTTACGGGAAAATGACTGCAAAACGTGTAGGTGTAGATGCGGTTCTGTATGTGACCGAGGATTTAACGGTTGAAGAGGTTGATGTTTGTGGAAGCCTAAAGGTAGATGGAAAGGTAAAGGCTGAAGACATAGACGTATGCGGAAGCTTTAAAGCCAAAGGAGAAGTAGAGGCGGAAAAAATAGATGTAGGCGGAAGTGTTTTAATCGAGTCTAAAGTTGACATCGCAAAATTGGATGTAGGAGGCACGGCGAAAGTTGGAGGCGGGAAAATTCGTGAAGTAGAAGTGGGAGGAAGCTTCGAGTCGAAGGGTCCATTAGAATTTGAACACATAAGCGTGGGCGGAGTCGTTCGACTGGCCAGCAAAAGTAAGGGGGGCAACATAAACGTTGGTGGCTCACTTAAAGCCGAAGGAGACTTAGAGTTCAAAGACATCGACGTGGGAGGCAAAGTAGCGATAACTGGTTCCGCCGAAGGCAACGAAATAGAAGTAGGAGGCAAAGTAGAAGTAGGCAAGTCGCTGAAGCTTTCTGGAAGCCTAGAAGTAGGAGGCAAAGTAGAAGTAGACGAGGAAATTTCAGCAAAAAACATCGAGGTAGGCGGAGTATTACACTCAAAGAAAGCTACGGCAGAAGACCGTGTAGAAGTTGGCGGTTCAATAAATACTGTTGAAGGTGTGACCGCACGCTATGTTGAGATAGGAAGAAGAGGTAAAGTTCGTGGATCCATAAAGGCAGATCAGGTCATTATTGGCAGAGATGCACATGCAGAGGACATTTACGGAAAGAAGGTTCTACTCAAAAGAGGGGCACACGCAGAGAACGTTTACGGTGAAACTATTATCATTGAATCCTACGGTCAAACAAGCGGTGAAGTGCAGTATACTGGTGAATTAAGAACGAACGAACACGTTTCATTGGCTAAAAAACCGCAAAAAGTAGACAAACTTCCTTTCTAAAGAAAACAAGCCAAAGTTTTCTATCCGTGCGAAAACCATCTTGGATATGATGCCCGATCGAGGAAAAAATTTAGACCTTGGTTATTTCGCCATATTTTCCAACGATTATTCTCCAGTCTCCCTTGAACGACGTGACAAAACCATTCTCAATCTGTAATAAGTCTCCAGCCTCTAACGACGTAATTTTGTCGTCCCATAGAACCAGCGTAATCGAGCCAGTTTCGTCTTCAACCTCAAATTCTTGGATTTCATGTTCAATGCCTCTGCCAGTGGTTACCCGCTGAACCTCGGCCGTCTTGAGCACTTTAACTTCGACACTTACACTGCTCATTCCAGGCTTTAAGTCGCGAATATTCAACCGTTTTCTCTCCAGTGCACAAATAATTGACGAGTTGTTTCTCGTATAACTCAACCTTTAACTTCTTAAGCGTTCTTTTTAACCGATAAAGAAAAGTTATTAAAAAGCTAATTCATAGATGGAGCCTATAAGAATGGCAATTCTCCGTTGCAGTCGATGTTCCGCAACCAGCAAGCCTTATCCTCCACGGTTTCAATGCGAAAAGTGTGGAGGTCTTCTTGAGTATACTTACGATTTTAAAAGATTAATCAGGGTCAAATTCACTGGCTCCTTCTGTTTCTGGAGGTATAAGCGGTTACTTCCAGAAGTCAAAACTTCTTTCACTATGGGTGAAGGAGGCACACCTTTACACAAGGCTGAACGCCTAACAGAAAAATTAGGCTTAAAAACGCTTTATCTTAAAGACGAGACACGAAACCCAACCAATTCTTTCCGAGACCGTTGTGCAGCGTTAATGGTTTCGAACGCACTCGACTTAAAGCACGACTATGTAATCTGCGCCTCAAACGGCAACCTAGGCGCTTCCTTAGCTGCCTATTGCGCCAAATCAGGACTCATCTGTCACGTTATTGTTCCAAAGATAGTGGACATGGGAAAGCTGGCTCAAATGCTAATCTACGACGCCGTCATCGAAGAACACGGCGAATTCGTCGATGACTCTATCAAACGGGCAGAATCTTTGCAGAAGGAAACAGGCTGGTATCAAGCCACAGCTGAGCTGAACCCACTAGTGATTGAAGCTCAAAAAACAATTGCCTTTGAAATTGTGGAGCAGTTTGGAGTGCCCGACTGGTTCATTGTCTCCATGGGAAGCGGTGGCACTATACATTCCATTTGGAAAGGCTTCAAAGAACTACAAGCCTTAAGAAAAATCGATAATCTACCAAGAATGGTTGGCGTACAAGCAAAAGGCTGTTCACCCATAGTGAGAGCACATCTGAAAAACAAGTCAAAACCAATTGTTGCCCAAAAGCCCGTTACCCACGCACTTGCCATTCTTGTAAACAATCCTCTAAACGGAGCATGGGCTCTCCAAACCCTAAAAGAATCAAATGGAATCTCTATTTCAGTAACCGACTTGGAAATCCTCTCTGCCGAACAAGAAATCGCCAGAATGGAAGGAATTTTCGCAGAACCTGCAAGCTCAGCAACCATTGCAGCACTGAAAAAGCTCGTTCAACAAGATGTCATCGACAAAAAAGACAAAGTTGTATGCCTAATAACTGGAAGCGGACTAAAAGCCACAGATGTCCTACAAGCCTTAACCAAAAAGCGAAAAACAGCTGGTGTCGGCTTAGAACTAAGCACAAAAGAAAAGATTTTGCGCATTCTAAGCAGAAAGGACAATTACGGTTATGACCTATGGAAAAAACTTGGAAAAACCATGACACGCGGGGCTATTTATCAGCATTTGAATGAACTCTCAAAAAAGGGGATGATAATAGCCTATGAAAAAAAGGGAAGAAAGTATTTCAAAATCACCGCACGTGGAAAACGAGTTTTGCGCTCTATTGACGAATTGAAGGCACTTCTCTAAGTTTATGCAAAACTTTTAAATGGCAACTATAGTATAGTTGTAACTACACTATTCCACAATGGTGATCCGTATGAGACGCCGAACAACAGCGTCAACCGCAATACGACTATCCATCACAGCGATTTTCACTTCCCTCGTATTCGTTGCAACCACAATATTTTCTATTTCTGTCCCACAAACCAGAGGCTTCTTTAACATTGGCGAAACCATGGTTTATACCACAGCGTTACTTTTCGGCCCTTTTGTCGGTGCTTTCGCTGGAGGCGTAGGCTCCATGCTTGCTGACCTCTTCTTAGGTTACTCCCATTATGCCCCAGCGACTCTCGTTATAAAGGCATGTGAGGGCGCCGTTGTAGGTGTGCTCACTCAAAGAAAACTAAAGTTTAGTTCCAAACTTCAATGGAAAGTCTTTACTGTCACCTTCGGCTTAATCGCAGGAGTTTTGTTAGGCGTTATAGGGTCCCTCTACTATAGCGGATCAGTAGAGCTGTACATCGGCTTTCCGCCTCCTGAAAACCCCACTTGGAATCTCTTTGTTCCAAAATTCTTTTGGTACGTTTTAGGAGGGTTAGTCGTTTTATTAGTCGGTTTAATGGGGTTTGTTTTTGAACCGGAATTTGGTTGGCTGATTATCACGACACTTATAGGGGGTTCAGTGATGGTGATAGGTTATTTCATTTATCAACAGTTTTTCCTCGGTCCGCTGTTTGGTTATTATGTTATAGCAATAGCTGAGATTCCAGTAAACATTGGTCAAATGACAATTGGTCTTATCGTGGCTCTTCCAATAGTGAGGACAATATGGCGTTCCTTGCCTTCCCTCAAAGGTTAGGTTATCTTAAGATGTTCATTTTTAAGTTACGAAAACAATGGTTAACATTAACATTGGAGGATAAACATGACTAGAAAATCATTCTCTGTTGGAAAGCTTGAACCAGGTATGCTGAGGCAACTTGTTTTCAGCTGTTTAGGAGCGGCTAACTCTCGTGTGATTCTTGGTCCTACCATTGGAGAAGACGCTTCGGTGATCGATTTTAAGGATAAGGTTCTTGTTGTTCACTCCGACCCTATAACTGGCGCTGTGGAAAACATCGGCTGGTTGGCGGTTAACATTGTTGCCAACGACATTGCAACTCGAGGAGTTAAACCGCTTTGGATGCTCATCGTGCTTCTTCTACCGAGCGATATGGATTCTGCAAAGCTGAAGCATATAACTCAACAAATTGACAAAGCAGCAAAGGAGCTAGGCATCGCTATTGTAGGCGGACACAGCGAAGTCACGCCAAGCATCAAAAGACCAATCATAGTTGCAACCGCCATGGGCGAAACCGAAAAGGGAAAGCTTGTGCAATCAAGCGGAGCAAAGGTCGGGGACCGTGTTATTGTAACCAAAGGCGCAGCCATCGAAGGAACAGCCATCCTATCAAGAGAATTAGCTGAACCACTCCAAAGAAAAATTAACTCAAGAATTATTGAGAACGCTCAAGGGTTCATCAGAAATACTAGCGTGGTGAAAGACGCTTTAACTGCGGTCAAGGTTAGAGGAGTTCACGCAATGCATGACGCCACCGAAGGAGGAGTTGCTGCGGGGCTTCAAGAAATTGCCTGGGCATCCGACGTTGGCATAGTTGCGTATGAAGAGAAAATTCCAGTTTATGAGGAGACAAAACTGATTTGCCAAGCGTTGAAAATTGACCCGCTTAGAACCATAGGCTCTGGGGCATTAATAGTCTCAGCTCATCCTGAAAAGGCTCTGGAAGTCGTGGCTGCTCTTCGAGAAAAGGGCATTTGCGCTTCTGTTGTTGGTAGAATAGTGGACAAGAGCAAGGGGTCCTATATTTTGAGGAGAAATGGAACCAGACTGGATTTAACTGAACCTATAAAAGAAGAGTTGTGGAGAGCTCTAAGGAAAAAGTTTTGAAAAGTTGGACTCTATAACTTGACCCTTCCGTGTTTGTTGGGTCTTGTTTCATTGTACTTTAACTTATCCAGTATGCACCCTACGATTTCTTCTTTGAGCCCCAAATCGCCGACCAGATGGAAAAGCCTAATGAAAGCATCTGCTATTTCCTCTCTAAACCCTTCTTTGTGGTCGTCTCTCCACTGTTCCATGGCTTCAGAAAGCTCTGTAACTATCAACATTAGGTAAGTAGGCGCACTATCCCAGTCAACCTTGAACCCTTTCAAGTTAGCTATTCTCTGGGATTTTTCAATTAGCTCCTTAAGGTACCAATCCGTCTTTATCTCGGCTTGCTCGGTCATGTTGCATCTCCTTCAGTACTGAATTCCTCTCACAGTCGGAATTTCCTTCGGATGCTTTATGTCTAAGATTTCATTAACAAAGTCGGCGAATTCCACAAGTTCCCTAGGCGCATAACGCCCAGTCAACACAACGCTGGTCTGTTTGGGCACGGTTTTCAAAAATTCAATCACTTCATTAACGTCTAAAAGCTTACAGTGTAATGCAAGGTTGATTTCATCAAGCACCAGCAGTCTCGGCTTCTGTTTAACGATTTTCTTGGCGAACTCCAATCCTTCTTGCACCAGCTTTCTGTCTCTTTCATTTAGCTTGTCGAGTCCAATCCAGTCTTTTCTTCCAAACTGATGGATTTGGTATCGAGACGGGAACTTCTTTCTGAACTTGTATTCACCTGTGTTTTTCCACCATTTCAAAAACTGAATTATTACGACTTTGTAGCCGTGGCCTAGGCATCTGAGCGCCAAGCCTAAGGCGTTGGTTGTTTTTCCAGCGCCTTCGCCTGTGTATAAGTAGACTGTGCCCCATTTTCTAGTCATTCAGAAAACTCCTTTAATAAGACAGACAGAGAAAGTCAGAGCTAAACGCAGGTTGGGCAGACTTTGCTGTAGTCTGCAACTGTGCCCTCGCTTTCGATTGGTCGTAGAACTTGTACCTGTCTGCTTCCATGTCTGTAGACGGTTATTCCTTTGCATCCTAGCTTATAGGCAAGCCAAAACGCCTTTTCAATATCGTCTGGTGTCGCTAAATTCGGGAAGTTAATAGTCTTCGAAACCGCGTTGTCTGTGTATTTCTGAAATGCCGCCTGCATGCGAACGTGCCATTCAGCGCTGATGTCGTGAGCAGTTACGAAGAGTTTTCGAACGAGCTCTGGAATTTCCTTCACGTCTTGAACCGCTGTTTTCCTTGCAATTGTTTTCATTAGCTCCTCGCTGTAGAAGCCCTCCTTCAAGGCGGTTGTTTCAAATATCGGGTTAACTTCGACGAGACTTCTGCCAAGGCTTTCAGCAACCTCACGTACGTAGCTGATGGCAAAGAGAGGTTCAATTCCCTGCGAGCACCCTGCGATTATGCTTATTGTTCCTGTTGGAGCAATCGTTGTCACAGTGGAGTTTCGCATTGCTCGATAGTTTCTCGCTAAGACGCTTTCTTTAAAGGCTGAAAAGCTTCCTTTTTCTTCGCCTAATTCCACGCTCATTTTTCTTGCTTCATCGGTGATGGACTTCATGAGCTGCTCAGCGATTTCTAGTGCTTTTTTCGAGTTGTAGGGTATGCCAAGCTTGATGAGCATGTCAGCGTAGCCCATTATCCCTAAGCCTATTTTGCGGTTTCCCTTTGTGATTTTCTCTATTTGCAGCAGAACGTAAGCGTTGGCGTCTATGACATTGTCGAGGAATCTTACAGCCAGCCTTACAACATCTCTTAGATGGTCCCAGTCAATCTCCTTCTCGTCGGTTACAAACTTGCTGACATCGATGCTTCCCAGATTGCAGGATTCGTATGGTAAGAGAGGCTGTTCACCACAAGGATTAGTAGCCTCAATCTCTCCAAGCAGAGGAGTCGGATTATGCCGATTTATTGTATCTATGAAAACCACGCCGGGCTCACCATTCTTCCAAGCCATCATAACTATTAGATTCCAGATGACTCTAGCCTTTAGGGTTTCAACAACGGCTCCATTTCTAGGATTAACCAACCCAAACTCTGCATCTTTTTCCACAGCTTCCATAAACTTGTCTGTCACAGCAACCGAAATATTGAAGTTGCGCAAGATGCCCTCCCTCTCTTTGGCAACAATAAAGTCCAAGATTTCTGGATGATCCACGCGTAGAATACCCATGTTGGCTCCCCGTCTTCGCCCTCCCTGCTTTATGACTTCGGTTGCAGTGTCAAAGATTTTGGCAAACGATATTGGACCCGACGCTATGCCTCCCGTGGTTTGAACTACATCGCCTCGTGGTCTTAGCTTCGAGAAGGAGAAGCCTGTTCCACCGCCAGTTTTGTGAATTAAAGCTGTGGCCTTTAGGGTGTCGAATATGCTTTCAATCGAGTCTTCAACAGGCAAAACGAAGCAAGCGCTGAGTTGCCCAAGGTCGGTGCCAACATTCATGAGGGTTGGCGAATTTGGGATGAACTCAAGATTCGTCATTATCGTATAGAAGGCCTCTTCAAACTTCGCTATTTCGGCATCAGTTTTTCCATAGCGCTTTCCTATGGCAGCGATGCCTTTTGCGACTCTTCTAAACAGTTGACCCGTTGACTCTACCACTCTTCCGCGCTCATCTTTCCTTAAGTAGCGCCTTTCAAGCACAAGAATGGCGTTTAAAGGAAGTTTCAGCTCATCTACGACACCAAGCAGAGCCTTAGCCTTTCTTATTTCAGCCCTCTTCTGCCTATATAAGATGTAAGCCTTAGCCGTTCTCGCATGTCCCTTCTCTATGAGGATTGTTTCAACAAGGTCCTGAACCTGCTCGACGTTTGGAATTTCGCCACGCTGAAGCTGTTTTTCAAGCGCCTCCACAACTTGTTCAGCCAGTTTCACTGACAGCGCTTGGTCTTTGCCTGCAAGAGACTTCGCTGCTTTCCATATGGCTTCCGCAATCTTGTCGGGGTTGAAGTCAACTATTCTGCCGTCTCTTTTTCTTATTTTTTTGATCTTGGACTCTTGAGATATGGTCATGTGAATCCCGTTAGAAATGCTCACTTTTAATTAATAGAGATTTTGTATGCGTTCAAGTATAAACTTTTCAATCGGGCAAACTCAGCAAAGTTTTAGGTGTTGCAAATATAAAGCACACTTAGACCTTAATACAGAAGAAGACAGTATTCCAACCTTTCAGTGCTTAAGCACCTAAAGAATACACATCTTTAGATATGCATTTATTTCCAACATTGACCGCGCAAACGGTGTAGCTTACCAAAGACAAGGCAATTAAATGAGTACTTGAAACAGAATATATATCATTATCAAAACTATTCCTGCGACTTGTGATACGCCACCTTTTGTGAGAAAACGCCAAAAAACAATGGTTGTTATTAGCAGAAACGGGAGAATTTCAGTGAAAATCGTCATATCAACCGCAAACGATGAGCTGACGAAAACCAGCCCTAACACAAGCGTTAGATTGGTGAGGTTAGAGCCGAGGATGTCTCCAATTGATAGTTGAACCCGTCCTCGTCTAACCGCGGTGAGGTCAAGTGTGAGTTCTGGCAGAGAAGTGCCTATCGCAATTACTTTTGCTCCGACCAGGATTGGCGCAACGCCTAAAGAAAATGCAATGTTTAGACCTGATAGAACCACTAATTGTGCAGAGACTATAACAACAGATATGCTGAGAATTAACTTTGCGACAACCGTTGCTTTGCCTTCTTTTTTAACTGCCCAAAGCTTGTTTACATAAACTATCGGGGTTCTCTTTCTTGACATAAAATAAATGGTTAAAAAGAAAGTTCCCAATAGAATGGCGCCGACAATTGGGCTTGCAACTTTGAACATAACAAGAATCAAAGGTATTACGGAAGTGAGGAATATGATATCTGTTATCTCAACTAGAGCTCAGTGGAGCACATCTTGAGGTAACCAAGCATTCCAAGGATGCCCAGAACTGCACCCACATTGAACACGTTTGAACCAATAATGTCGCCTATGCTAATTCCAGGAGTCCCTTGACGCACAGAAAAAAGCGCTACAAAGATTTCAGGCGTGGATGTCATTACTGCAAGAAAAACAAAACCAGCAGAAGCTTCGCTCAATCCAGTGAGCTCGATCAACCTTTCTATCGAGCCTATGGCAAAATGGCTAAACAAAGCCAAAGCAATCAGCGAAACAGCGAGAATAAGCAACTGACTCACAAGCTCAATCATTCACGTTACACCAAAGAATGGTTTTAACAATTATTTTATGCAATGGTGCGCCCGTCTCATTACAACTGTATGTGTCACATTTTGAGCATGTAAACAGGTAGTAGCTTAGCCACTATCTTAGTGCCCAGTTTAAGCGTTTTCTTTAAAACTTCTAGTCCTCTATAGGCAAACTCTAACTCTCTAAAGTCAGAAACTAGCATCTGCCCTCCGTGTATTGTCTGTAGCATGAAGTATCTGATGGTTGCCGTCTCAATAACATCTAAAACGTTAAGCACAGCAGGTAAGGCATACCCACCTCCATGAGGGAGCATACTTGTGTTTCTTAACCTATCAATGACTCCAAGATTTTCAGCTCGTTCTAAAAAGCCCAAAATTTCAAGTGTCTGATCGTCAAAAGTTAGTCCCTCCTTAAGGAGATAAGCTGGCAGGTCTGCTCGTAATGTCATTGGAAAAATGCCCTTTGGCGAATTTTGTGTGAGATTGCAACCTAAGATGGCTTCATTATAATTAGCTAAGCCTTGATGGACAACGTTCACGATTGTTTCATGCTCGCCAAAGGCTTCTTTAGCTGCTAAGTATCTGCGTTTTTCAGCAAAAGACTTAGCATACTTACAGAAATTGAAGTATGTTACAGCTTCGTTATCGACGAGTACATGACAAGGCCCAAAAGGGGTTTCCACACGCTCAGCCATGCTTTTGAGGCTCTCACTTTTGTGAAGGTAAAGTCCTGGAGCCTTCGTTGTGTCTGTTCTAAGCTCAGGGGCTCCACAATGAATTACAAAGGCATAGTCAGGAAACTCGGCTTCTGCGGTTTTTTCAACTTTGAATATGCCGATAAAGTGATTGCCCGTTCCGAAATCAAATTCAACTTTCACGCCATTGATCGTCCTTTCCTCCTTTTGCAAGACATTGATTCTTTCAATTATCTCCATGATTTGCGGAACCTCTTGTAGCCATCCTACATATGTTCCGCAAGCGTTGGGCATGACATCAAGAATGACAAGCCGTTGTTTCCCATCTCCCCAGGAAATCTTGCCTCCATAGCCAACACCAGCATTCCAACGGACTTTGTTTCGTGTAATGGTTTCGTCAGGAGCCGAAATGAAGGTTGCATCTGGCTTAAGTCCATACTTCTCCTGAACCACATGGAATTTTGCGAGTCCATATCTCATATTCAACCTACACAAAGATGAGGCACCGTCGCCTATACCCGTAGAGAAGATGTGTCTCTCAGCCCTGTCGAGGAGAGCCTTTTTATCCATTTTGGCTATCATCCCTCATTTTTCGCCTCTTTCTTTAAGAACTTCATGAATCAAAGTGCTCGCTTGCTTCGATATTATAGGCGTCTCCTCCTTCAGCATGAAGCCGCCCTCTTCTAGCCTTCTTCGAAATCTTTTAATGGCTTCGTGAACTTCAACCTCCCTTTTAGCCCCGACGCAAACAACCTTTCCTGTGGAGAAAACAAGAAAGACCACTTTTGGATTTTCCCATCGGTAGATTAGTGCTGGAAACTGTTCAGGCTCAAATATAATTCTACCTCCCATCCTTTGGGAGGCAAGCGCATCAAGGTCGATGTAACCTCCAAGATTCGCCGAGGCAACAATGTTCGTGATCTGAATCTCGGGCTTGCCGGAGACGGTAATGCCACCCTTCCTCAGTTCTCGAGCGACCTTTCGGACAGCTCTTTCTGCCTCCTTTTCGCTCTTGGCTCCAGTGCAAACCATCTTTCCCGACCCGAAAATGAGTATAGCAGTCTTTGGCCTCATCAACCTAAAAACTAGCCCAGGAAAAACATTTGGTCGATACTCAATGTTTTGGAAAGTGCTGGCTATAGTTAACAAGTCAAATTTCTGCTTAAACGACACTGAAGCCACTACGTTTTGAATTTGAACCGTCAAGGCTTTCATCCTCACGTTATGTAAGGAGCTTTCCGCGATTCGGGTAGAGGTCTGCCTTCGTAGCATAGCATACAGCTTTGCAGGCAAAGCTCAAGGTAGCGTTTCTCTTCTTTCATGACCGCTTCAGCGGCCTCGGCACATAGGTCGCTGGCTTCCTCATAACCTGCCTCTCTGCATAGACTAGCGATAAAACTGCAGCACTTGCGGACATCCTCTTTGTTGAGGGAAGCTCTGTTAGAGCGGACTAAGAGGCATAGCTCCCTTGCCAACACGCAAGTCCTAACGTATTTGAGCTTGTCTAGAGTATATCGTCGCTTCTCTCGACGACTGAGTTCCAAAATTTTTCACCTTCCCTGTTCATTTCGTTCTATCGGCTTGTAACCTCGAGCTTGATGAGCGTTCAGTCTTTATTTCACGACTGGTTTATTTTCCTTTCTCTTCTTTCCCCTTTTTGAACTCCTGAAAGACTGACAAGTGTTTTCATAAGTCCTTGTATATTTTGAGGAAATCTTCAGGTGTGTCTCGCATTTTTTCCATGCAACGTTTTATGTATTGTTTGTCGTTCTGAACTTTTTTTCTGACCAAGCAATTTTCGTCTATGAAGCATGCTATATGGCTTATGGGCGTGACCGGGTGTATTTGGCAGTCAATTGGCATGTGCTTCGTGCCATAAAGTTCGCACAGTCCATTCCTAAAGTAGGGACATGGGTCATCAAAGAAGTGAACGTTCCAGCCATTAATCGTTGTTACTTTGAAGGGAAACATTTTGTGCAGGCCTCTCTCAACTTCTTGTGGAAAGAACACTACTAGCTTAACATCGTACTCGCAAGGTTTAGGACAAGCAGTGCACAAATTGTATTTGAGCACCTCTGTTTCAATTTGTATAGATAGTTTCTGCAAAAATTACCTACGTTCCTATGGCTTTCTGTTCTTTTTCTTCTCTATTGGCTTTTCTTTGCTCTTTTCAGGGAGGCATCTCTCTTCCTTTGGCTTCTTCTTCCTCTTTTTGAACCAGTTAAGCACACCCAAATCACATACCTCCGCATAAATGCGTCTATCAAAAAAGAAAAAGGGAGATATTACACGATTCGCTTAGCGCGGGATATGCTACCACTCTTCTTCCTTTTCTTCTTTCTTCTTCTTGGCTGGTTTCTTCTTTGGCTTCTCAGACATTCCTGTCACCTCCCCATGGGGTTTTATGCGGTGTAGGGGTCATTTACCACTCTTCTTCCCATTTAGGTTCTTCTTCCGCTTCCTCCTGTTCTTCCTCTTCTTCCCATTCTTCTTCTGCCTTGCATATACGAGACCTGATTCTTATCCCCTCAGAACCCAGTAGCTTCGGAATATCCAAATAAGGATTGCATAGTGGAAGAACAGAATAGAAAATTGAATCTTTTCAACCGAATAAAGAAAAGCAAGCGTCCTTTGACCAAAAGGACAAAATTCGATGCCTTATGTTAGGAGATACCGTTTTTCTTTCGCTGTGTGCCAAATGAGAACTTAAATTGGGTGATGAAAAGAATTACGTGTGAAATACATGATACATTCTCATCGCTGCATTTTACCTTCTATTTTTGTTGACAACAGAATTAACTTTTTCAATGGCTCTATATGACTTCATTAAGCTTCTTGAAAAGTCCATTCTCAACCATTTTTCATAAAAAGTGATCGCCTTTTTCACTGCTATGAACCTTCTTCTATTCTTCGAAAGCGTATCTCTTATGTGTGGTACATCGTATTCCACGCTAAGAGCTCTATCGTAGAGTTCCTTGCAACCTCTAACAATGTCAGAAATCTCACCTTCAATTCGTTCTCTTGTTTCTTCTAGAAGTCTTTCACAAGAATCTGCATTTACTATAACTACTCGTGGAATAACCTTAACATCTTCTTGGATTCCTTTAATCAACTCTGCGAATTTAAAAGCATCAACTAGTTCGTTGTCCTTATCAAAAAGTGAATGATTTTGTGAGAAAGCATAAACAGAGCGACAAAGGCGGATGCAAGATGCTTTACTGAGAAAATTCTTTATCTGTTCTCTTTTTGCCTCTCTCGGAGTTGCGTACATAACGATAACCAAGCTACCAAGCTCAGAGATGTCCCTGTTTTTCACAAAACGAGGCTTTCTAATTTCCCTCACTCTTTTCAGAAGAACTGACTGATTCTTCTCAAGTACCTTCAAAACTTTGCTAACCTTCTCTTCCTCAACCTCCCAAAAAGACTTATGCAATTGTCTACATCCCAATGCTCTCAAACGATGAGGAAGAAGGCTTCTACCCTTAGACTCTCTTGAAGCCTTATATGCCACGTATAAAACCATGATTTCTCAACGCCTTACTGGCACTTAAAAACTTTGCGCGCGCTTAATCCTTTTGAAACAGCACATAACGCCCAACAAAACTTAAGTGTTGTTAAAGAGTTTACTTGTTAGTCTCGTGTGGAGTGGAAAATGATGGAGACTTACCCTTGGTGGAATGAAAAGCAAAAGAAACTGGCTGAGGAAGCCCAAAAGTTTGCAGATGAAAACCTGCCTCGCGGAGAGGAAATAGCGTGGACAAGAGAGTTTCCAGCAGACATGTTAAAGGCTGTTGCCGACAAAGGATGGTTTGGCGCGCCTATACCTGAAGCCTACGGTGGCATAGACGCCGGCGTCACGGGCTGCTGTATTGTAGCTGAAGAGCTAAGCCGTATATGCTCCGCACTGGTTGGGGCTTACTCGGTAACCATGTTTGGCGGTGTGGAACAGCTTATAAAATTCGGCACTGAAGAGCAACGAAGGCGATGGTTGCCTCAAATTGTTAAAGGAATGCTTGGCGCCATCTGCATAACTGAACCCACTATTGGTTCCGATGCGGCGAGCATAGAGACAACAGCCAAACTGGAAGGCGGCGAATATGTGCTGAACGGAAAGAAACGATTCATTACCAACGCTGGTGTGGCTGGTATTTACTGTGTCTATGCCAAAACAAGCGATCGCCCAGAGGACACAGCTAAGTATCGCCACCTAAGCGCCTTCATCGTGGAAAAGGGCACGCCAAGCTTCACAGTGGAAAAGATCAACGAATTAGGTGGTTGGATAGGCTTGCCTAACGGATACCTAAGCTTCGACGATGCAAGAATGCCAGTTGAAAACAGACTTGGAGCCGAAGGCGATGGTTGGAAAGTGCTTGTAGATGGGCTTAACTTTGAACGTAACCTCTTCGCAGCTGGAATGTTGGGTCCGATGCGAGAGGCAATCAAATACGCGGTTGGACATGCTCAAAGACGTTTGCAGTTTAACAGACCCACAATTGACTTTGAAGTAAACCAGTTTAAGATTGCAGACATGTTTGCGAGACTGCGAACCGCTCGCCTGCTCACGTATTATTCATCCTACTTAATGGATGTGAAAACGGAAGCCGTGATGGAAGCCACATTGGCTAAACTTTACGCTTCGGAGGCCTACGAGAGATTGGTCATAGATGCACAACAGGTAATGGGAGGAGACGGCTGGACCCGGTTCTATCCCTTGGAAACTTTCATGCGAGACGCAAAAGTCAACCAACTAGGCGCTGGAACAAGCGAAGTCATGAGAATGGTTCTTTTCAGGCAAGGAATACGAGCAATGAGGAACGAGTTAAAAATGCCTCATCGACAAATGCATCCAAAACTTGGCATACCAGTCTCAACCACAAAGCCAGCAGTCGTAACTGAAGTCAACGAGAAAAAGCTGCTCGAAATGCTGGCTGAAGACTACTGTGTGAATCCTGGTCTTTTCATGAGTAAAGATGACATGAAAGAGAAGCTAGCTGGCGTAGGTGACGAACAACTGGACAAACTATTGACATCACTTGAGGCTGAGGGCTTCGTTAAGCTGTATAAAGATAGACGAGGCAACATAGTGCTGGCGAAGGCAACCTACAAAGGACTAAAAGAAGCCAAACCGCCAGAATATTACCAATGGTTCCCAGAATGGATGAACAAAGACCTACTCTTCTAGTTTTCAGCCTACTTTTCTGTTTTCTATTCCTGTCAAGAAGGAACCTCAATGAAGGCAAATCGGCTTAGTGAGAGAACCTTCGCTGACACAGACGGGGAAGGCAGAGGAGACATTGGAGCGATAGAACTGGCGAATTACACTGTTGTAATTGATTCAACGATGTTTCCATCCACTGCAGCAAGATTCAGAAAATCCTTAGAAACACAGATAAAATCACCTATTCGAAAACTTGTTTTAACCCATTACCACGCGGACCACGTTTTCGGCAATCAAGTTTTTAAGGACTGCAAAATAATCTCAAGCCTTAAACTGCTGAAACGCATGCAAGAGGAAGCACACACATTCGAATTGAAAGACTCTGAAATAGAAGAGAGGCCAGAACTCGCTGAGTTAAAGGATTTGGAAATGACATTTCCAACAATAACGTTTGAAAACACCTTTACTCTAAAGGACAACGATTTCTCAATAGAAATAACACGTGTGGGCGGTCATACAGCGGATTCTTCAATTGTTTATTTTGCAAAGGACCGAATCCTTTTCTCCGGAGACTTGATCTTTGCAAAAGAATTTCCATGGGGAGGGGACAAAACATGCAACCCAACAGAGTGGATAAACACTTTGAAACTATTTGAGAAATTAAAAATAGAGAAAATTGTTCCAGGACATGGAGCGGTTTGCGACATGGAAGAAGTTGACGTACACTTAAGCTTCTTGGAAGACACAACCGCAATCATAAAAGAGTTGATAGACAACGGTTTCACCGAAAAAGAAGTAGCAGAATACGATGGCTTTCCAAGTTTTTATCCATATACGAATCCTGAAAGGCGAAGAGCAACTCTTGTTAGATGGCTTAATTTCTATAAGCGAGCCTTAAAAGAGTGAGCAACGCGCTCCTCACAATTCGTTTCGCTTAGTTGTAAATTTTTTGTGGTTCACCAAACCATTGTGTTAACCATGGTAAAACTGATTTAGCATCCAAACTAGAGATTAGTAAAACAGAAAGCACCGATTAGCCTAATCCTTCAAACATGCCAAAAACTCTCAGTTCTAGTAGCAAAAAAATCTGAAGGTGTGGGTGCGTGTCTGTACAAAGAAAGCATACAGTGTTGATAGGTTTGGCTTTTCTTATTTGTTTAGTGTTGTCTTACTTCGGGAACACGATTTTCTTTAACACGTTGAGTGTCTTATCTCAAAATCAGCTTTCATTTTTCTTAATGATTTTCATAAATAACGTCATTGTAATCTCTCTGATTCTATTGGGTATGGCATTTTACGTCAATCTGGTGGTGTCAGACTTCTTTAAGAGAGAGAAGTATGCGTATATTGTGCTGGATCATCCGCGAACCTTTGCAGCAGTTTTCGCGTTCATGATTCTTTTCTTGAGCATTCTAAGGGGAGCCAACTTCTTTTTTGGAGGAGTTATGGTTGAAGCTTTGCCTTCAATTCTACTCGTAAGTGCGCCAATTGGGATAATTGAGGGATATGGCATATACATAACAATAAAGAAGACCTTGAGCAGAACCATGTCCATGAAGGACCTAGCTTACATTTACGGAATATTCATTGTTGCAGCCGTGATAGAAGTGAGCTTCATAAATCTCTTAACATGGGTGGGGTAATGCGAGAACATATAGCATAAAAATGGGGAGTTTGCGGGGGGACATCTTTCTTTCCGAGATCGATTGATCGTTGATGAAAACACTCAATTGGAGTGGAAACTCTTGGTTCACTGCACTAAGTGCAGAATTAAAAATGAGGATGAGCCGAAATATTAAGAACGTGGTTTGTAGAGATGCTATTTAGTACCAGTATATCCATGAGTATTTCTTGTCAAGATATTCGAGATAAGGCTTGACGTTTATCTCTCCACCAGTGATTTTCTTGATAAGGACTGATGGGTCGTAAAGATTTCCGAAGTGGTGGACGTTCTCGCTTAGCCACTTTTTGACGTCATGAAAGTTGCCCTTTGCAATTTGATCTCTCCAGTTAGGCATGGCCCTTTCCAATTCGATAAGGATTTGTCCACTGTATATGTTGCCCAAGGCATAAGTCGGGAAATAGCCGAAGTAACCACTAGCCCAATGGGTGTCTTGCATAACGCCTTCCGAATCGTTTTCAATATCCACGCCTAGATAGTCCTTGTACTTTCGGTTCCAAATCGCTGGGAGGTCTGCTACAGCGATTTGGCCTGCTATCAATTCGCGTTCAATCTCGAAACGAATGATTACATGAAGGCAGTATGTAACTTCGTCTGCCTCAACACGGATCTTTGAAGACCTAACTTGGTTGATTGCTCGAACGAAATCGTCCAAAGCCAAATCGGAAAAGGCGTTGCCTGTGAGTCCTTTGAATTTCGGGAAAAAATAGACCCAGAATTCGCGTGATCGCCCAATGATGTTTTCCACGAACCTTGACTGAGACTCCCCGAACCCATTAGAACAACTTGTGCCTATTGGCTGATAAATCCATTCTCGCTTTAGATTCTGTCCGTAAATGGCGTGACCACCTTCGTGTAACACAGAAAACAAAGAGGACGCCAAGTTGTCTTCGTAGTAATGAGTTGTGATCCGAACATCATCATAATAACCAGTAGTGAAAGGATGCTCAGTCTCGTCAATTCTACCTCCAGCCTTTGAAGACTCCACGTCGTACCCCATAAACTTGGCGAGTTCATTAGAAATCTTGCGTTGAACGTCCACGGAAACCTTGCGCTTTAGAAACGACGTGTCCGGTTGTTTCGGTGCGCTTAAACACTTTGTTATTATAGAGACTAATCCTTCCTTCAACTCTTCAAAAATTCTGGCAATCGTTTCTGCGGTCATCTTCGGCTCAAAAATGTCGATCAGCGCATCGTAAGGTGTTGCTGTAGCCTTCACTTTCATAAGAATTTCTGCGGCTTTCTTTCTCAACTCGAGAAGCTTCTCAAGTTCTGGCTTGAACATGGAGAAGTCTTTAGCAGCCTTTGCCTTCTTCCAAACATCGACGGTGATGGCTCGTTGTCTAGAGGTTTCCACGACGAGTTCCTCGGGAAGCTTGGTCTGCTCATCGTATTGCTTCCTGATCAGATACACATTTCTTCTCTGCAACGCATTTAATGTGTCATAATCCGGGTGTTTCTCAATTTTTGAGAGTACGGTTCCATTTTCTGGGTCGGTGCTCATTCTGTGTTCAATTTGACTAAGCATGGCTAATTGCTGACTTCGCAGATTAATTCCCTTTGGGGGCATCTTCGTCTCCATGTCCCAACCGACGATGGACTCGATCGTTTGAAGAATTTTAATCTCTTTAGCGTTCGCCATTAGTTTATCATAACTGGATTTCAACGCCTCTGTCGTTTTTGCCATATTAACCGCCTTAGACCCGATAACTCTCCTCGACAATTTATGATTTGCGTGCACTTTCTAAATCTCAAGCTAGTAGCCAGCAAAAAAAGGGAATATACAGGGCATATCTCCACGCTGGATGCGTAAAAACCAACTCTTCTATTATAAGAAGAAAATTTTTTTAAGAAAGTAGCCTTAAACTATGAACAAATAGTGGAGTACAGATGCTAAATGCGGTCTGAAGTTTTCATGGAGGCGGAAAACTTAACTAAGAATTTCAGCGACCTAGTTGCAGTGGATAGTATTAACTTCAAAATTCTTAAAGGCGAATGCTTCGGGTTCCTTGGACCTAATGGCGCTGGTAAGACGACAACTATGAAGATGATTCATTGTTTTCTGCCGTTAACTTCTGGCAGGCTAACCGTGGCAGGCATGGACGTTGCTGAGAATGGAAGAGGAATAAAAAAGATAATTGGCGTAGCTCCGCAAGAAAACAATCTAGACCCAGACTTCACAGTTTTCCACAATTTAATGGTTTACGCCCGATATTTTGACATCCCAAAGGCTGAAGCAGAAAAGCGAGCGGAAGAGTTGCTCAAATTTGTACAGTTAGACGATAAAAGAGACGTCATAATTGAACATTTATCCGCTGGCATGAAACGAAGACTGATTCTAGCTAGAGCCCTGCTAAACGAGCCGCAGATACTGATTCTAGACGAGCCCACAACTGGCTTAGACCCGCAGGCTCGCCATCTTATATGGGACAAGATTCGAAGCCTACAAAAACAAGGAGTCACCATTGTTCTGACTTCACATTACATGGATGAAGCAGCGCAACTCTGCGACAGATTAATCATCATGGACTACGGCAAGATAATCGAAGAAGGCAAGCCCTCGGATTTGATTAGGAAACATGTGGGCGAAGAAGTCTAGAAGTTGCATACAACGAAAGAGTGATGCAGCTTTTGGAACAAACCTTTCATGATGCCAGACTAGAGGTTGTAGGCGGAAAAATCCAAGTCTTTACCAATCAACCTAGGGGAGTTTTCGCCAAAATACTGAAGGAAGTTCCATTCAAAGAGGTTGTAATCAGAGACGCAAACCTCGAAGACGTTTTCTTAAAGTTAACTGGGAGACAACTGAGAGAATGAAGTTAGGCAATGTATCCTCAAATTTTCGACTTCCTAAACTCAGCTATCGAGTTTGGAAAGTGTGGATGCGCGACAGAGACGTCTTAATGAAAACCTACAAAACAAGTTTTCTTCCGTCTCTTCTGGAACCCATCCTTTACCTGCTAGCGTTAGGCTTTGGACTCGGAGGCTTTGTTCAACTAATAGATGGCGAGCCTTACATACAGTTTATCGCTCCAGCGTTGGTGGCTATCTCGATGATGTTTTCGTCGTTTTATGAGTGCACCTATGGCTCCTTTGTGAGAATGTACTACCAGAAAACTTTCGACGCCATAATAACCACGCCAGTAAGCCTAGAAGAAGTTATAGCTGGCGAACTCTTGTGGGGCGCAACCAAAAGTCTAATCAATTCTTCAATAGTCTTAGGCGTTGTAGCCGCTTTTCGTTTGGCTCCCAGCCCGCTATTTCTGCTGATTCCACCAATCTCTTTTCTCGTAGGACTGTTGTTCTCGGCCATAGCAATGTGCTTTACAGCCATCTCGCCAAGAATAGACTTCTTTGAATATCCAACCTTTCTCTTTGTAACACCCATGTTCCTCCTCAGCGGAACATTCTTTCCAATAACAGCCTTACCCGCTTCTTTACAAGTCTTTGCGCAGCTGTTTCTGCCTTTGACACACGCGGTAACATTAGCTCGAGCGCTAGCATTGGGTAAACTTGAACTCACCCTACTTCTTAACCTCGCTTGGCTACTCGCAGTAACCCCTGTCTTCTTTGTTCTGTCCATAAATTTAATGAAGAAAAGACTAATCAAGTAAGAAGGGCAATTCATTCTAGCAATGTCTTGACGTAGCTATGTCTTGACTTATTTCTGCTTGAAATATGGTATGACTTTTTCAGCGAAAAGCTGACAGGTTTGCTTCAGAACCCTTGGTGAGACTTGAAAATTCATAACTAAGTGACGACAACCAGCTTCGGCGAATTTGTCAAGTTTTTCTATAATGTAATCGGGCGTCCCGTAGAGGAAGGGTGATTTTTCAACGACTTCATCCGGCAGCTCTCTCGACTTCGCTAACCACGATTCGGCGTCTCTTGGAAAAACGAGTTTAAACGTCATTTCAAAGTTGTGTGTTGACGGTTGAAATCCGATTTTTTCGAGTATTCTTGGCCTCGAAAGCAGCATCATTTTGCCAGATAACAACATAGCCTTCTTAGCGGTTTCGGCATCCTTAGCGACCACTACGTACATGAAATGAGCGGGCTCTATCTCCGAAGGGTCTCTCCCATGATCTTTTGCTGTTTCCCGTATCTTTTCGAGGTCATCTTTGTACTCTTCAGGTGTCAGGTTTGCGGGCAGCCATCCATCTCCGTATTTGGCTACCACCTTCAAGGTTCTGGGTGAACTCGCAGCGAAAAAAATTGGAATGGTAGGTCGATATTTTGTTTCAGATATTGGCACCGAGGGCTTGGGTTGTAGGAAGGCTTTCTTTAGCGTGTAGTACTTTCCTTCAAAATCGACAAAATCCTCACTCCAAAGTCTTCTAATTATCTTGATGGCCTCAATGGTTCTACCGACGGGCTTGTCGTAAGCGATGCCAAAAGGCACCAGATTCATTGCTTCACCGATTCCTATCCCAAGTATTGCTCGGCCGTTTGACAGGACATCGCAAGTTGCTGCCCTTTGAGCTAAAACAGCGGGATGACACCGGTGGGTGTCGCTTACACCGCTGGCAAGTTTGATTCTCTTGGTTTTTACCGCAAGGGCACAAAGGGTGCTCCAAGCCTCCAGCGCGTCCCAACGCCTCACCCCGGTAGCCACCAAGTGATCAGGCATCCAGTAGGAGTCGAAGCCAATTTTCTCCGCGAGGAGGGCTGTATCGCTTATTACTTCCCAAGGATAATTGGGGCCCTCGATACCGAACTTTACTGATTCATGTGTGCTCATGTCGAAGACCTACCTCATGCTTTTATGCATTAAACTTGCGCTTTTTTAAGCTCGTAGGTGATTCTGCCATTGGGTAATCGCAGTGGCGTAAGTCGAAGATTCAGGCCAATATGGATTTCGTTTTCGTTGACGTCTTTGTTTAAACGCGCATATACATTCACGCCTTCTTCGCAGTGTGCCAATGCCAAGGTGTAAGGCAGATCCTCTTGGAAACCAGTCGGTGCGAAATGAGCCGTGGTGTATGTGAGCAGTTTGCATCTTCCGCTTAGCTCCTCCCATTTCATGTCCGTTGACAGATCGTTCGGGCAATCATCCCTTGGGGGAAAATAGAGCTGTCCACACCTACGGCATCTAGTTGCCATGATCTTTCCTTTCTCTAGATACTTCACGAAATCTGCTATCTTTGTTTCGGAGACATAGCTCATCTTTCCGAACTTCTCAAAACTCATAGAGGTCACCTTCTCAGTATCGTCACGTTTCCGTACAATCCAACTCCTCCAATGTTATGGACGAGGCCAACTTCAGCACCGTCTACTTGTGTTTTGCCGGCTCTTCCTTGGAGCTGGAGCACGATCGTTCTGATCTGGGAGCCGCCTGTGGCGCCTATTGGATGTCCTTTGGATAGCAATCCGCCGTCGATGTTCACAGGGATTTTGCCGCCTATGTAGGTTTGTGACTCTTCTATCAGCTTGCCCCCTTCGCTGGGTTTGCAGAACCCTAGGTTTTCGTATGCCATTATTTCAGCTATAGTGAAGCAGTCGTGTACCTCTGCCACATCCACGTCTTTCGGCGTTACCTGAGCCATTTTGTAAGCCTGTTTTCCAGCCTCAATGGCGCAGTTGAGACCTGTTAGGTTGGTTCTGCCTGTAGTGGACTGTGTATCGCAGGCTGCACCTATTCCCACAACCCAAACTGGAGTGTCCGTTATTTTCTTAGCTTTCTCTTCGCTTGCCAAAATTATGCACGAAGCTCCATCAGCGTTTGCGCAGCAGTCAAACATCTTTAACGGGCTTGCTATGACTCTGGCTTTTAGGCATTCTTCCAAGGTTACAGCTCTTCGATACATGGCCTTAGGGTTTAAGAGCGAGTATTTTCCGCTTTTAACCTTAACTTTCGCTAGTTGTTCTTCGGTGGTTCCATATTTTTGCATGTGGGCACGGGCAAACATTGCGTAACCAGCCGGCATCATAGTGCCGAAGGGTGATTCCCACTGTATGTCTGCGCCTCTACCCATTCTTTCTTGGACCTCTGCCGATGATATTTCTGACATCTTTTGGAAGCCTATCACTGCAACTACGTCGTGGAGACAGGATTTTATGAAGCTGTATGCAACTTTCACTCCAGTGCTGCTTGAAGAGCAGATGGACTCAGCATAAAATGTTGGCTGTGGGTTTAGACCGAGATATTCAGCTATTAGTCCGGCTGGAGACCTCTGCCTATCATACTCTGGGGCTGAGCAGATTATGGAGGCTTCTATCTCCTTAGGGGTGAGATTCAAGCCTTCTAGAGAGTCTTTGAAGGCCTCGAAGCATAGCTCTCGTATACTTACTCCACAACTCCTGCTGAAAGGGGTTTGACCGACTCCCACAACTGCAACCCTCATCGCACATTTCTCCTGAACGTGATAGCTCATCTAGTCCATATATAAATTGTTTTGAGAAAACTCTTCCATTCGATACCCTGTCGGTTTGGATCAGAAAACTGCTTGGGAGGTTGAACGACACCGCGCGCGTAAAAGCAAATGTCATACCTATTTGGCTTTATCTAATGCCCCAAATTACCCACAACAGTCCGATGAGAGCCCCTACTACAAGGAAGGAGACCAAGCCTATGATGCCGTTCTGGAAGAGCGTGAAGTTGTTCGACCAGAAGAGACTGTGCACCAGGATAAAGATGAGCCAGATGATTCCTCCAAGGATTGATATCACTATCGGGATGGTCGGTTTTTTGTCGCTCATGGTAAGCTACACTCTATCACTAGGACATATAGTCGTTTTGGTAGCTATTTGCACGCATTTGATATGAGGTCCTCAATTGCTGACAAAATATCTTCAGCTATTCGCCATGTCCCGCTTGTATGATGTGTCTTACAAATTGCCGTAACACAATTCAAAGAAGGGCCTAACGCGCGCGCTCATCGGTTTTTGCAAAACTAAATAGAAGAAAAAAGCGTTTTCCTCTGTTCTTTATGCGCGCATATAGCTTCATTTCGTAACATGTTGCAGAGCCTGAAGCAAAAGATGTGATTTCTATATATGAGCTATTGTAAGTACGTGCGCGCCAATCATTCTCTAACGTATACTGCTACACGATTTCTCTTACATGCATCCTCAATCTGTACTATTGATTCATAACTCTTTTACGCTCATGTCTGAATGTTAGAAAAGGGATATAAATGCAAAAGAAACTCCTAATCGTGTTGCTATCGTTTCTCTCTTTAATGATTGTTCCTTTTGTTGCGAACGCTGCGACAATCACCTCATGCACCCTTGATAGGGAAACGTACCTCCAAGGCCAAACAGGCTACATGACCGTCAGAATATACAACGATAAGGACGATGAGATCCGAATTACTGAACTAACCGCGACCATTAACTACTACTACACTGACGAAAACGTCTATTTACAGACATTCTACACCAGCACAACTTTACCCATCCAAATTCAACAAGGACAATCAAGCACATTCCACATCCCATTCAGCCTACCAACCAACATCGCGTCAGGCTACACGAACATTGATGTAAAAGCCAAAACCGAACTATGGGACAGTCCATCGGAAAGGTGGAGGGTATCAGATCATCCGACTTATCAACAGAAACTCTTCATAGAATCGCCTTATAAACAACAGTTAGAGGAACAACAGACAACCAACCAACAATTACAGACACAATTGCAGGAACAACAGTCAATCAACGAGTATATCACAACAATGATGTCCATCTTTGGAGTCACAACGATACTTTTCGCAGCAGTGACAGTATTTCTCATCATACTTTACAGAAAAACAAGAATTATCACGCAACCTACGGCTTAATAACTTCAGACAATAGTCTAAATGCGCGCGCGGACATGGAGATTAACATTTCGGTAAAGGTTTTTAGTTTTGCAAAACTACCTTTGCCGAAACAACATTAAAAATAATGTTATTAGTATAGCGCGCGCGACTTAACCAAATTCGGTAATAAGCCAAGATACGATAAGTGATTCGTGTGCAGGATAGTAATATTTTTTAATAAGTGTGCGTGCTTGCATCGGGTACACCATAAAAGCGGAGGTCAAGACATGGCTAGAAGAAGCAAGAAAGAGAAAGCTGCAGGTCGGGAACAGCACAGGCAATTGCAAAGGGCTAAGAAGATGAAGAAGAAACAGAAAAAGAACCTTGAGCTTCCTCAAAGGCATAGGAAGAATAAGAATTAGTTACATTTACAAATTACAAACGATATGAAAACATAATTTTACAAGAAAAATATCTGGTTTGTAATTGTAATTTGAAAAGTAACAGTAATTTTGGAACAAAGAGGGCACATTTTACTATGCTGGGTCTTTTGGCTTGTATTTTCCCCTTCCTTTATGTTTGCCGGTATATCGTCTAGTTTTGACTCTTTTTTGAATGGTTTTTTTAACACGTTTTTCGTTTTCCATCTGCTTCTATGCCCAACCATTCACTTTTACAGATGCATATAAACGTTGTTTTAGCAACGCACATGAGCCGAAAACTTCATTCGGTACTTCTGCTATTATGATATGGTGATCGAGTTGGGTATGGGAAAAGGCTCTAAGAAGAAACCAATGACCAAGAAGGAAAGAGCGGAGAAAAGAAAGAAGCGCAAGGAGAAACGCTCGAAGAAGTAGGGCACTTTTCTATGTGCGTCCTCACACTTCGTGTGCAAGTCTACCTCTTTCTAACCACTTAGTTCTCTCCAGTCCTCCTATTACTGATTGTATTTGTCATTCAACACTGTTGCCATTGGCACTATTGTCTCTCAACATTATCGATCTTGCATTACTATCTTTCGAGAGAACTAGGGAATTTATATTTCCAATGAGCGCGCATCTACGAAAGTTTAAATAAGACAACATGTAACTGATTGACCACGCGAAAAATAGAATTCGTAAAGAGTGCTAGTTTTTCGTAGACTGTTACATGGAGGTGTAGTTCGATTGTCATATAGAGAAACTCGAGAAATGCACAAAGCAGTCTGTGCCGATTGCGGCCAAGAGTGTGAAGTACCATTCAAACCTGACCCAAGTAGGCCAGTTTACTGCCGAGAATGTTGGGCAAAGAGAAGACCACCAAGAAGAAGATTTTAAGTTTTGAACTATCTTTTTTTTGTTCAAAGCCAAACTTCTTCCTCTTTTTTCGCTATGATTTCAGTTCGCCTATCTCTGTAGATTTCGTCTAACAAATCCCAAAGAACTTTCTAAATTTCTAAATTCTAAACAGAGAGAAAAGAGAATTTCTAAAAAGTAAAATGGTTTTTCCACAGTTTTCACATGTACAGACATACCGGGAAGCTTCTTTAAGCGGGTTAACTCTTGTTTTGGTAGAGGCCGAGAGATTTGTTCCTGAAGAGGAATAGGAAGTTAACAGTTGATTTGGGTGAATTGAAGGATGAAAGGGAATCCTTATTCAATTTCTTGCGTTCGAAACTCAAAGTTGATGTCACTCCAAGTGGCAATAAGGTGTTGGTAGATTCCGAAAACCTATCCTCAAAAGAGCTGAAGAGATTGGTAAGTAAATTTGTTTACCGTCGAAATCTAATGAACAAGTACTGGGTTGAGCTGAAAAGCGGTGGCGTTAAAGTCAATAAGTTTAAGCGTGCCGAGAAACATGAAAAAAGAAAGGAGAAAGGGACTCCTCC
>Ga0224501_10000304_pt1 | contig 43302 bp, 51 predicted proteins | sample SF_Oct11_sed_USG_4_FD_169105 | JGI IMG/M metagenome (GOLD analysis project Ga0224501, IMG submission 169105) | Sediment microbial communities from San Francisco Bay, California, United States - SF_Oct11_sed_USGS_8_1 | ecosystem: Environmental > Aquatic > Marine > Sediment | place: USA... | reverse complement strand
AATTCCATCTGCGCGAATGCAATCAGCTATCCGTTGTTGCATTGAATTAGGCTGACCGAATCCTCGGCCGGTCCGTTTTCCGGATCAGGTCAATTCACTCGGCTGCCGGCTGGTCACGGTCGTTCTCGACGACCAGTCCGAGGTCCAGCAGCACATCCAGCCTCCGATCGCTGATGACGACCGCCGGGAGATGAGGCGGAGTGTCCGTGATGTCACTCAGCAGGAGCGGCACGACCTCAAGCGTGAACTCCTCCTCCCGGAAGGGCCTCGACCGCTCGGCCCACTCGGCGAAACGGGGATGGGACTCGAGGATGATCCCGTTGTCGGAGAACTCAGCGACGAGGGCGTTCCACTGCTTCGAGAACGGCTCGAAGAACTCTGTCACAGCCTCGCGGAGTCGCCGGATCTTCACGGTGAGCGTCACCGGCACGTCGTTCGAGCTGAGCTGCATGATCGCGTCGTAGGCGGCGGGGAGCTTTGAGCCGGGGATCTTCACGTCGACGAGTGGGGGTGCGGAATTCGTGCGCATGTGCAGATCTCCTTATGCCGGCGGAGCGGCGGGCTCGATCTTGGACTTCGCGAGTTCGAAGAGGCGATCCAACAGCGCCTTGGCACCAGCCATCTCTTGGGGCGACAGGTGCTCGAGGATGCCCCCGGCCGCGGCGGCGGCGGGGATCTCGGCACCCGTCGTGGTGTCGATCAGCTGGAGGCGGTAGTGCCCGCCGTACTGGGTGAGGTCGCCCCCCGCGCCGTCAGCGACGCTCTCCACGTGCAGATTGATATCCAGCCTGCGGACCTTTGGCGTTGTGGTCGCCATGTCTGCGAATCCCATAGTGATCTCCTGGGTTCAAAGGGTGCACAGTTTCCCTGTGCGGGACAGTTGAGCGGATTCCTTGTCGTCGCAGAACGGTCCAGTCCCGTTCGCGGATCCGGCTGGGACAATGCGAGCCATGTACTTCCTGCGCCTGGTTTCGGTTGCGCCGGTCCCAGACGATCCGAAAAGGAAGTCACCATCGATGGCGGCGTAGGTCCCTGCCGTGGTGCGTCGAAGGAAGAATGAGTAGGCACCCGGTTCGGCTGCAGGGTCGGTCCACGCCTTTCTCCAGACTTCGATTTCGAAGCGGGATCCGAGACTTCCGGACAAGGCGACGGTGACATCCACGGTCCACCCGTCGCCGAGGCACACGTCCAGCGCATCCGTCGCCGTCACGGACGCGATCGTGGGGGCGCCTGTGCATGGCGGAGGAAGAACCGGGAGACCGAGCGCAACAGGGATCATGTCGGGTTGGTGAATCCGGTGCCGTTGGGGTAGGCGAAGATGATGCTCCCGACCTTTTCGAGGGTGACCACGTCGGCCCGTGGGCCACTGGACGACCACGCCGGCACGCCGAAGTCGCCCCAGTCGACGCCTGAGAGCGTCGGCGTGAATGCGCCGCCGTACTCGATATAGAGCCGCACGGTGCGACCCGCCGTGAAGTTGGTCGGACTCAACGTGATCGAGGCGCCGAGAGTGATGCGTTGAATATTCCCGTTGAGCGCATCGATGTTGGTCGCGGTGGTCTTCGACCCGTAGTCATAGACCTGGTGGCCCCACACGCCTGAAATGGATTCGTTGCGGGCCAGAACGGCGACTGCGTCGCCAGCTACCGTCAGGTTGACGGGGGCGTTCAGGACCCCGGCGTCAAAGACGAATTGATGGCGTGACGGCCAACCCGACTGAAGGTTGGTGGCGATCGTCACATGATAGTCAGAGGCGAGCCAGAGGACTTCCCCGGTGTACGCTGCGACGAGCCCCGCGGCGGCCGCGTGGGAGTCCGTCGAGTCTCCTGCATGGATGAAGATTGAGGAGTCTGCGCCGAGGCGGATGCCACCCTGATCGGTGAGCTTCTTTATCCCGTAGGTCCCGGTGGTACTCGTCCAAGCCAGGACCCAATCCGAAGTGGCGGCATTCGAATAGTACGCGCTGGTGACCCGGATCGACCCGCTCACGTCGAGCGGGTACGTGCCCCCCGGCGTGACGACATCCGCCTCCCCGTATCCGATGCGGATCGAATGGGCGACGGTGAGCTTGCCATCGGTGGTGAGCGCCATCGCCCCTTGGGCCCCAGTGTGGATGTCGTCACCCCACCAGAAGCCGCGCGAATTGGAGTTGTTCATCTGGAACGTCATCGCGAAGTCGGAAGCCCCGCTACCGATGCCGCCGTAGGACACCCCGTTGGTCATGCCGATGCCGTACAGGCTGGTGGACCACACCTGTATCTTCGTGCGGTTATTGGTGGCGGACGCGACGTAGATCCCAGTGGAGTTGTAGATATTCCCCGCGTTGACGGTGAGGTGGCCACCGAAGGTTGCGTCCCCCGTGAGGTGGCTCAGGATCAGGGCGTTGCCGAGCTTGCCGTAGGAGTAGAAGGCGAGGTTGGGATTCGTGCCTGTCTCGGTGCGGATCAACCATTCGCCTGAGCCCGCCCGCTTGAACCAGACGCCGGCGTAGTTCGCGGTCGCGCCCTTGTCGGCGACGAGATAGGCGGTATTCGCACCATCAAGAGTGAAGAGGTGCTCGCTGGCGGCTCCAGCGGACGTGGTTCGCCCGACGTTGTCGATGGTGAGGCGCGGCGACCCCGCGGTATAGAAGTTCCACGCCTCGGCACCGTATCGTGCGGCGAGGTCGGATCCCGTCGCGGTGAGGTTCGGCGCGTAGAGGTGCAAGTGCGTATCCAGCCAGCTCGGCACCCCGATCCACCCGAGGTTCGCACCCGTAGAGGGCCGATTCCACTGGTAGCGGGCATCGGTCCCCGCCTTGCCGCCGGTGACGGTGATGCCGTAGTGAGTGACGGTGTCGTTTCCGAACGAGGCGGTGAGTTCGTTCTGGGAGTAGATGTACACGTTCCCGAGACTCCCAGCGGCCAGGTAGGCGTGGCCAGGGGAACCGGCTTCCTCATTGCCCGAGAGTGCGATGTACGCACCGCGGCTCATGGCGGCGGACCCGCCACCCGCCAAGATGAGGCGCGCCGTGTCCGCGCCGTCCGCGGTGGACGCACGCACGTACCGAGTTCCGGCGAACAGGGCGTCCCCGCCGAGGGTGAGTGTGCCCGATACGGCGAGGTCGGCCGGGAACGCGAAGTTGCCGGCGCCGAACGTTCCGGCACCGATATCGGCCGCGGTAATCGCGCGATTCTCCCACAACGCGGAGCCGGAGTTGTAGAGCAGCGCGTGGCGATTGGCGGGCAGTGAGATCGCGACATCCCCGAGGTCGTTGAGATCTCCGCCGCCTCCGGCCGTCACATTGAGAACGGGCCGGCCATCGGCGTCCGTGGTGATGTTCAGGGCGGTGCCCGCGACGAGTCCGGAACCGAGGTACTGGGTAGGTCCATCCCAGATCTCGTGGGTGCGGCGGTCTTCTTTGGGCAGTGGGGTGTTCGGGAGTATGAGCGCCTTTTCGCCAGCGGTGCCGACCGGCGGATCGGCGGCGGGCGAGTCGTAGGGTTTGACCCAAGCGCCCCACGCGTCCCCGCCCCCGGTTGCGAACTCGTCACCGGGATGAAACGACCGATCGATGGTTGGGTCGACCTTCGAGGGGTAGTTGTACTTGAGCGTGTGAATGAACTCTAGGTCACCACTGGCGGGGACATTGAGATAGTACTCGTAGTATCCGAATCCCCCGCCGTAGTTATGGACATCGTGCTTGAGGTGCAAGCTCTTGACGGCGGGCCCGACCTCGAACTTGAGATCGACCATGAAGCGGGTCATGCCGAGGTCCTGAACGGTGCGGTAGCGCACGTCGGTTACCCGCGCCCACAGCCCGTCCTGCAGTCCGTCGAACGTGAGCTTGAGCAGTGTCTCCTGGCCGAACCCGGAGACGGGATTCCAGAACCTCACGCGTCCGAGGAAGAGATCGCCGGGCACCCCGGCGAGGTCTCCGCCGCCGCCGTCGTCGACGGGCCCGTCATAGGGCATGTCGACGCGCGCGACGAAGTCGCTGGTCTCATCGACATCGGGATAGTCGGTGGGCAGCGCCGGGTTCTTGACGATGGCGAAGTACGCGCGCTCGGTGTCGGTGTCTCCGCCGTGCCCGATGCGCAGCTCAATCTTCCCTCCGGCGCCCTCACGGATATCGGCGTTTCCGCCGGGGAACTGATCGATACCGGGCGTGGGGAGCAGCTCGGTGGGCCAGGCCGAGACGATATCGCTCCAGATGCTGGGGGTGTAGCCGTCGCGCTCGGCGCGCACTCTCACGTAGCGCACGGCGTCGGCGGCGTCGCGCTGCACGATCGCGGGGTGGAGCGTGACGCCGGGATCGAGTACGACCTCGACCTCGAGCGTGCTGAACAGGCTGTCGGTGGACACCTCGAGGCGGTGCGATGCGTAGGCGTCGGCGGGCTGGAACCCGACCCAGAGTCCGTAGCCGATGGAGTTGGTGGGCGAGCCGGCCTGAGCTCCGGTGGCGCCGCGCCCCTGCCGGATCTGCACGCGGGTGGGCTCGGTCGCCAGGGCGGGTGCCGCGGTGGCGACGACGGCGGTGGCGGCGGCGGACTCGCCTCCGACGCCGTCGACGTGTTTGATGCCCGCGATGTAGGTGCCGGCCGCGAGCTGATCGAACACGTAGCGCTCGGATCCGAGCGGTAGTGGTGCGTCGAGGGCGTTGACGGCAGGACCGGGGTTGAGGGCGATCACGGGCATCACGGGCAGATCGGCGCGTCCCGGCGTCCACGTGGCCACGAGCGCCTGCCCGACGGCGACGACGGCGAGCCCGGTGGGCGCGGGCAACGTGTCGACGTCGACGTAACTCGCCGCGGGGAACACCCAGGCCGACGGGACCTTGGCGTCCTCGATGTCGGCCGTCTCGGTGCGACCGCGCAGCCACACGCGCATGCCGCTGGGCACGGTCCGCGCCACGAGGGTTCCGGTGGCCACGAGTCGTCCGGCGTAGCGCCATGCCGCGTCGTCCTCGGCGGGCCGCACCACCACGCTGGTCGCCGTCAGCGCGTACTCGACCACGGCGGGCTCAACGCTGGCGTTGAGCGTCACGGGCACATCGACGGCGTGTTCCGGGTCGGTGGCGTTCTTGACGACGACGCCGAGCGCGGGCGGTGCGGAAACGGTATCGGACCCGAGATCGAGGAACCGCAGGCGGATGTACGGGCCTTCGGCGATGCGCTGCAAGCAGCGCGCGAGTCGCGGGCCGCCGCGGCGGCGTGTGATCGGGTCGGGCATGACCGAGAGGGCGATCTTGCGGAGCGACCCTTCCACGCAGCTCACGACGTTCGCGGTGCGCCGCAGCCGGAGCGAGAACGTCCCCGGTCCGTTGCCGAACGCGGAGCGGAACCCCTCGGGCACGCGTGCGACCTGAGTCTTCACGCGCTGCGATGCGCCGTCCTGCTGGCCGAGTGCGATGTCACGGATCCCGAGCGCGTCGACCTCGATGACGCTATCGCGCAGCTGACCGAAGCGGCTGAGGATGAAATGCGAGACGTGCTGCTGGGTCTCGAATCGCACGGACGGCACGTCCACCGCGCCCTCCTCGGCCTCCAGGTCGATGGACGGCTGCAGGATGTCCGTGTAGTACTTGACGGCGACGCGCGTGACGGCGCCCTCCTGCGTGTCCTCCCACTCGAACGCCTCGGCGTCTCCGGCGGCGAGGTCCTCGTCGGTGATGGTGAGCACACCGGCGACGTGCGCGGCGGTGAGGCGCCAGTCGATGGGCACATACTGCCCGTCGGCGTCGATGCGATATCCCAGGCCGTGGGGCAGATTGATGTTCTTCTCGACGACCTCGCGCAACTCGGCCGGCTCGGTGGCGACCATATAGAGTTCACCGAACGACGGGTCCGCCTTGAGCGTGGCGAACGCGGCGGCGTCGCTGGGGAACGTGAGCATGGGCTCGCCCACGGTGCCGTCCCACGGCTTCTCGATGAGCGGGCCGAACTTGCCCGCGAGCATGTCCTCGACGAACGCGGCCGGGTGCACGGGCCCGATGAGCAGGGGGTCGCCGGGGGACGCGGGTCCGTAGCCCTTGATGTGGAACTCGACGACGTCGTCGGCAGCGGGCGCGGCGATGTAGTTCGGGTCCTCGGGAATGAGCTCCTGGACGCCGACGTCGCGGGCGCGCCAGCGCAACTTGTCGTCCAGGGCGAACCCGACGGCGACGACGGTGGGAATGAACCCGCCGCTCGCCCACGGGATGGTCTTCGCGAGCCAGAGCTCGCCTTCCTCGCCCACGCGCAACGGGTTGGCCGTGCTCTGGATGATCTTCACGTGCACGCGCGCCGTGCGGATGTACTCGGGCAGGTACGACATGAGCACGGGCTGCGCGGTGAGCCCGGGATCGAAGAGCATGGCGCGCAGCGGCGTGATGATGATGTCGCGCCCCCCGGACACGCGAGTGGTATCGATGCGGATCCGGTTCGTGCCGACCATGACGCCGCGCAGCGGTGCGACGCGCGCGGGCATCCCGGCCCACGGTGTGATGAGGCCGGCGGGGAGCAGCGCGCCGCGCGACACGTAGCTCAGGCTCCCGTGCCCGGGCCCGACGAACACGTCGGTCTCGAGGTCCTTCACGAGATCCTTCAGCGCGAGGTCGACCCACAACTTCGAGCCGGCCATGCGCACGGAGTTCACGCGCAGCGTGTAGAGGGTGACCCAGCTCGAGCTGTCGGAGTCCCACTCGCGCAGCCGCGCCTTGAGCCCCTTGAGGCGGTTCATGCCGCGCGCGTCGCCGAGGAACCGGGTGAGCCAGCGATCGAGGTTGCTGGTCACGCGCGCGTCGAGGATGCGCACGGTCGCGCTGCCGACCTCGACGGTGCGCTGCGGCACCTTGATCTCACCGCCGCGCCAGCTCGGGCGATCTAGATACGGGTGATCGTCGGCCGGGTCGGTGGTGACGACGAACGTCTGGGCCGCGTCCTCGAGCTGCGCGAGGGGCTGCGTCTCGGTGGGGTCCTCACTGCGAGGCTTGAAGAGCGTGAGCTCATAGCGCGTGGCCTTGGCGAGCGGCGGCATCAGATGACGAACTCCGTGCCGTCGATATCGCGCACGCGCAGCGTGAGCGTGTACATCTGCAGCTTCGAGTCACCGCGCTCGAGCGTGCCCTCGACGAGCTGACAGGTATGCGCGGTGCCGATGTCGGTCCGGTCGGTCCAGAGCTGGAAGACGCCGCCCGCCTGGGCGTAGGCGAAGAGTGCCTTGATGCCGGCCGCGCCGTGGTATCCGGTGGCGCCCGCCTCGGCCTGGGCGGGGATGTACCGGAACTCGCCTTCGAGCTCCTCGTAGGTGGCTTCCTCCCAGGTGTCGATGACCCCGGACTTCGCCTCGGCGCGCTCGCCGATCCAGCGGCTGCGCGGCATGGGCCGATGCAGCGGATACACGAAGTCCGCGGTGTTGGCGTAGCCCGGATCGGGCCACAGGATCTTCATGAAGCGAGGCGGCATCGGTCACGCTCCCGTGAACACGATTTCGCGGTCGCCCGCGATGTCCTGGAGGAACCGCGTGAACTCGGCGCGCTGGCGGAAGTCGGTCGGGTCGTAGAGCGCAGGTCCCGCGGGGAAATGCACCTCGACGCGCCCCTGCGGCGCGGATCCGCGCGAGAGGCGTCCGTGGTCGGAAAACGAGAGTCCGGATCCGCCGCCGCCGCCGGTCGGGTTCGACACGAACCCCGAGACGGCCGAGCGCATGGCCGAGCCGGCGGCGATGAGCAGCGCACCGGCCACGATGCCGCCGCCGCCGCCCAGCGAGAGCAGCGACGACTTGAGCGCCATGAATCCCTTGTCGGTGAGGATGATGGTGGTGCCCGCATTGACGAGGATGTCGCCGAGCGTGCTGGCCACGGCCGCGCCGAGCTGTCCCATGCCGCCCTCGAGGATCCCGAGGCTGCCGAGCAGTGCCGGGCCCATCGCGGTGAAGATCTCGATGACGCCGCCCTGGATGGAGCCGGTCACGGAGTCGGCGAACGTCTCGGTGGCCGCGCGCATCTGCTCCATGTCCTGGGCATAGCCCGCCGCGACCAAGCGCGAGGTCTCGCCGACCTGGAGGAGCATCTGTGCGTGCTGCAGCGCCAGCGGATTCATGGCGTCGGCGCCGAGTACCGCGGCAGCTCCGCCCGCGGCGCTGAACGGCGCGGCCTTCGCTTCGCCGAACAGCGGCGCGGAGAAGTTCGGCGTGGCGGCGTCGACGCCGAAGATCGCGCTGACCGCGGCCTTGTTGTTGGTCAGTCCGCCCGTGCCGCGCGCCGCGCCGCGCGCCGTGCTGCCGCCGCCGAGTCCGTCGCCGGCCGCCGATACCGCGACCGTCTGCGCGTCCGCGGCGGCGATGCCGGCCAACGCGAGCTGCCAGTATGAGCGCGTGGTGTCGTCCACCGCGCGCGTCACGCCGTTCCACGAGCTGCCGAGCTCGTCGGCGGCGCCGGCGAGGAGGTGCTCCCACTCGATGGTCTGGAACCCGCCGATGCGGAAGTCGATATCGATGCCGGGGATCTTGTCGAACCCGTCGAGCAGCCAGTTGACGCCGTCGGCGATCTTGTTGAGGAGCTTGAGGATGGCGTTCGTCTCGATGGCCCAGAACACGCCCACGGCTTCGATGGCCGCGGTCAGTCCGGCCTTGATGAGCTTGATGATGTCCCAGGCCCAGCTCATCGCCTTGATCACGAACTGCATCCACGCGCCGATCTCGGCCTTGTTCTTGGCGACGCTCCCCGTGAAATCGCGCACCTCGCCGATGATCCCTTTGATGAGGTCATTGAGCCCGGCCTCGCCGATGGTGCGCGCCAGCGTGCTGAGGTTGTCCATGAGGTTCGAGATGACCCCGTCGATGGTGCCCATCTGCTCGGCCATACCGCCGGCGAACTCGGTGTTCCCGATCTCTTCGAGCGCGTCAACGATGGACTCGGCGTCCTTCTTCACCTTGAGGCTGCGGCCGCGGAACTGCAGCACGACCTGGTCGCCCTGGCTGTTGGCCTTGATGCCGAACTCCTTCAGGCGCTCGAACTCGCCGGTCGACGCGTCGGCGACGGCCTCGGCGTACTGCACGAAGTCTTTGCCCATGGAGGCCGCGGTGTCCCCGAACGCCGTGAGCGTCTCCTCGGTCGGGTTGATGCCGATGGCGCGCAGCCGCACGTAGGCGTCGGTGATCTCGCCGATCTGGAACGGCGTGCTCGAGGCGAACCGCTCGATGTCGGCGAAGACAGCGCCGGCGCGCTCGCCATCGAACGTGCGCAGCCGTGCCTGCAGCTTCTCGGTCTCGCGGTTCGTATCGAACAGGAACGAGAGCACCTCGCGCGCGCCGAACGCGATGCCGAGCGCGCCGGCCGCTTTGACCGCGAACCCTTTCATGCTGTTCAGGTCGGTATTCAGACCCGAGGTCTCGGTGCGCACCTTGTGGACCGCGTTCGCGGCGCCGCGGTCGGTGGCCTCGAGGATGAGCTCGATGGTGCGCGCGCTCATGGCGTCATTTCCCGGCGCGCAGCCGCTCGAGCTCCTCGCGCTCGACGCGCATGGTCTCGCGCTTGAGCACGACCATGGCCGCGTGGTACCGCGGATCGAGGAGCGCCGGATCGGTGAGTCCCATGTCGAGCGGCGTGCGATGCCACTGCTCGAGCCACAGGTACCAGTGCAGCATGAGCGTGGTGAACGGCGAGATATAGGATGCCGGGCACCGCGGCATCCAGGCGACGTCGCCGGTCACACGGAACCCCGCGCGCTCCATGAGCGGGAGCGCTGCATCGGGCAGGCCGACGGGCCACCCCATGGCCGGTGCGGGTCCTAGCCGGCATCGTCCTCCACCGCAGCGCCCGTGGCCGAGGTCGGCGCCGCCGGAGTCGTCGGAACGCCCGAGCTCGACGGCGAGGATGAGTTTCCCTCTTCGGGCTCCGTGAGGTAGCCGCCGACGCGCTGCTGGATCTCGCGGGCGACCTCGATCTTCCACGCGCCCGGGATGTCCTCGAGGTGGCGGTCGCGGTGGAACGGTACGTCGCCGATGACGAGGTGCTCGATGCGCAGGATGTAGTGATCGAACAACTCACAGAGGTACCGCCCGAACTGACCGTTGGTCGAGACTTCGCCCTCGAGATAGAGGCGCTGGATCTCGGCGGCCTTCGCCGCGCGGTCCTCGATCTGAGCGAGGTGCTCGGATACGGCGGGGTCCGCCTTCAGTGAGCTCACGGAGGTGACGAGCAGCTCGGCCTCCTCCGCGGGCGTGGGGAACCGATAGACGAACACCGGGGCGTCGTCCTGGCCGGTGTGGTCGCGCAGCGTGGTGCGGAGTTCGGTGGGTCGGGTGGGGATGCGCATGGATGCCCTCGCGTGATCAGTGGGGTTGGGGGTCGGGGTCAGTTGTACTTGATGACGGGGTCCTTCGTGGACGGTGCGATGGCGCGGTGGATCATGTACTCGAAGCTCCACGCCTTGACGCCCCCGCGGTTGACCGGGGTGACCTTCATGATGCTCAGCCGGTCGGCCTCGATGCGCACGTTGCGGTACTGCTCGTCACCGAGGTCGTAGATCCAGGGCATCGTGGTGCCCGCGGCCGCCAGCGCGTAGGGGTCGAAGGTGGCGAGGTCGACGACCTGCACCTCCATGGTGCCTTTGGGGGTGCGGTCGGTGATGCGGTAGCCCTCCCACGCGTCGCCCGCGGTGCCGTCGAGCGTCGGGTCGGACTTCTCGATGCCGAAGTCGAGCGTGCCCTTGATGGGCGCGAGCGCGACGCCGCCGAGCGAGAACACGCCGCCGCGGAAGATCGGTGGCTTGATGGTGTCGAGCGTGGCGGCCTCGAGCGCCTGCTGCGTGGGCGCGCTGCCGACGCCCTCGAGCTCGACGATGAGGTCGAGGAACTTGCCCGCTTCCCATTGGATCGATGCGGACACAGGCACGCAGTCGGTGGCCTTGAACTGCTGGCCCATGTCCTGAGCGAGCACGCTGAGCAGCGCTTCCGCGCCGTCGGTGCCGGAGTACTCCACGGACTCGGTACCGAGCGTGAAGTCGTCGGTGCGCACGCCGAGGAGCGCCATGAGCAGCGCGTCCTCGGCGGGCAGGGCCGCGGCCGAGTATGCGACGCCGGGTCCGCGCATGCGTCGCCGGATCGGGAACGTGTACACGCGGCCGGCCTTCTCGCCGGGCGGATACGTGCCCTTGCCGCCGGTCTGCTCGCCGTCGGCGAGGTTGTCGCTCAGCCAGGACTCGCGCACGTCGAAGGACGACGCGAGGCGGATGGCGTTGGCGGCCATGGTCGGTGCCGCGTCCACGCCGCGGGCCGCCTGGGCCTTGGCGGCGAACGCGAACGCGCGAGTCAGCGGTAGGGTCTTAGGCATCGGTGCTCAGCTCCTCCCCGGCTGCCGCGGGGCTGTCGTTCGACTTCGCGCGGATGGGCTCGACGCGCCTCCCCTCTGGGTAGGTGCCGGCCTCACGGGTGCGCACGATCTCGGGCTCGCTCGGCGTCGCGCGGCGCCGCTGCGGTTCCTTCTTCTTCTTGGCCATGACTCCTCCTCAGAGCTGGTCGTACTGACAGGTCACGTTGAGCCGACATTCGGCGTAGTGGACGAGGACCCCGCCGAAACTCCGTTCGTCAACGAGGGTGATTTCCATGCCGAGCGGCACGACGCCCCACGTCAGGCGCGGGTTGTCGCGGAAGTAGCGGACCATGGCGTCGAGGTGCTCCTGGAACGCGAGCTCGCTGGCCGCGGCGTCCTCGTAGCTCCGGTAGTGGCGCAGCTCCCAGTGCTCGAGCCAGTCGGGATCTTCCTCGGGTGTGCCCGCTTTGCGCGTGATCTCCCAGCCCAGCACGCGCCCCCCGGCCGTCGGGTCCTGGAACAGCGCGAGGAACAGCTCCCACTTCGCCGCGAGGCGCCCGCGGTTGTGCACGATGCCGGATCCGGCGACGGTGGCCATGGCGGCCTTGAGCTCGTCTGCGCGCGCGGTGTACGTCATGGATCACGTACTCGCGATACGCACGGCGATGTTCAGCCCCGCGCGTTCGAAGATGCGCTGGATGTCGGCCTGGCTCTCCTCGGCCGTCTTCTCGAACATCCGCACGGCGTCGGTGCCGCGGTCGCCGATCTTGCGCGCGATGACGAACGCGACGCCGCGCGCCTCCTTCGGGTCGCGGATCCCGAGCTTGCGGCGCACCCACAGCTCCAGGGCGCGCGACGGTGGCCGGCGGCCCGGCCGGCGTCCACGCTCGAGCACGGGCACATGGCGCGCAGGCGAGCCGAGTTCGGCGCGCACGCTGATCCCGCGTCCCACGCCGTGGCCCGTGCGGATCCGGTGGCCGATGCTGCCGCGCGCGACTTCGGTCACGCCGATGGGCGTCTTGAGCTTCACGCGCCGCTCGACCAGGAGCGCGGACTCGGTGATCGCACGGAGCAGCTGCGCGCGGATGATGCCGTCCGGATCCGGCAGGTCGGCGCCCTCGAGGCGCGCGTGGACCAGGGCGCCCATGTCAGCGCTCCGGATGCGTGAGGAAGTTGCGCGACTCGGCCAGTGAGGTCGTGCCACTGCCGGCCTGCACCTCGCCCTGTACCGCGACGGGCAGCAGCTCCGTGGCGAGCTCCATGTAGCGCTTCGCGCGCTTCGCGTAGTCGCCCGCCTTGCTCTTGTGATCCACCGAGTCGGCGAGGATCGTCGCGTCGCCGGTGTTCGAGTAATGCGACGCGATCGCCTCGCAGCTGAGCGCGGCGCCGATGAGCACCACGGCGTCCTGGCGCGCCACCGGCACCGTCGTACTCACGGCCGTGATCTCGTGACTCGCGGTGACGGTGACGCGGATCACCTCCGCGGCCGCGGGTGACGCGTATCGGAACCGCAGCGCCGTGCCGGCCGGATCCGTGTACAGCGTCCAGTCGAGATGATCGACGTACTCGGGCTCGCGGCGCCCGGCGGGGTATTCGACCTGGAGCACGCGCGAGAAATCCGGATCGAACGGCGCGGGCAGCGCATAGTCGAACCCGCCGTCACCGGCGATGTCGAGGACGACCTCACGCGGCTCGATGCGCGAGAGGCGGCGCGCGGCGTCCTCGAGGTGCTGCTGGTAGTCGGCGGCGTCGAGGACGTTCGCGTCGTCCTGGACGTGCCGTTCCACCGCAGCCTGGAACTCGGAGAGGTTGTTGAGTGGCATGCGTGCTCCGCGTCGTGGTGTAGTGCGAGATGCCGGAGTCGAACCGGGGCCCGGTGTTCATCGCACCGGACGACGGGGCAAGGGCGTTCCCCATCGCTCTCCATTGGCCATCATCCCGCAGGGGTGGGGGGATTCGGGGGGAGGGGCGCCGCCCATCCACGGCGCCGCACTCCCGCCCGCGGCTCCCCCCGAGCCGCTACGCCGTCACCCGCTAGAGGACGACGCCCTTCACGAACCCGCGGAAGTCCACGGGCACGCCGCCGTACTCGTGGCGGATCTTGTACTGGAGCTTGTCGGCGGTGAACATCTGGCCGACGGTGGGCATGTCGGCGACCCAGAGCTCCGGCTCCTCCTGCCCGTTGAGGAACGCGACCTCGATGATGTCGACGTCCGCGGGGTTGGCGAACACGGCGTAGTCGTTCGCGTCCGCGAAGAACGGCACGACGACGATGCGCTCGTTGTTCTGGCCGAACTTGTGGTACCAGCGGTTCGCGTCGTTGTTGGCCGAACCGGGCACGCGATCCGTCTGGTTGATCTGGATCGCGAGGTCCTCGAGGTTGATGGGCACGGCCAGGAGATAGGGCTCGAGTCCGAGCTTCTCGGCCGAGGTGAGCTCGGTCTGGTTGTACAGCAGCCCGCGGATCGCCGTGAGGTTGGCGAGCGACAGCGCCGTGGTCACCAGGTTGCTGTGGGCGACGCTCGCCCACGCGTTGGCGTCCTGCATCGCCGGGTTCGACACGACGAAGTCCCACACGAACTTCGCGAACGTGCGGCGCGCGGAGCGGCCGAGGCGGCCGGCGACCTTCGCGAACGCGCCCACGTCATCATTGATGATGTGCTTGCGCGTGATGGTCACGACGGCACCCTTCTGGCCGACGGCGTAGTTCTCGAACTCCTCGCCGTAGGCCGCGAGCTCCGCGTAGTCCGCGGTCTCGGGATCGACATTCGGCAGATCGCCGAAGTACCCGATGCGCTGCACCTGCCGCTGCTTGAAGTCCGCGGCCGGCACCACGTTGATGATCTCGCGCTCCCGGTAGTCGAGCTCCCGGTAGTCGCGCGTGAGGCGGCGGTGCATCGAGTTCGCCACGACCTGGGGCAGCGTCGCGTTGGTGAAGGCAGCCTGCAGCATCGCCTGCTGCGCGGTCGGCGAGAGGATGCCGGTCACGTCCGGATCCTGCCCGGCGGTGATCTCCGCGTAGAGCGCACGGAACCCGAGCGGCGCGATGGTGCGCAGGCTCTCGTTCTCCGGCACGAGCCCGAACGCGCGATCCATGGCCGCCTGCAAGCGGTCGATGGTCTCGGCACCCACCTGGATACCGGCGCCCTGGCGCTCGCCGCCGAGCCCGGCCACACGGGCGGGCGCGAGTTCGGCGAGGTAGTCGCGCTCCGCGTCGATGGCCGCCTGGATCTCCGACTCCTCGGCGACCAGCCCGGCGAACCGCTTGCGCAGCCGCTTCTGCGCGAGGTCGGGCAGCTTCGATGCCTGCACCAGGTCGCGCACCAGGAAGGCGGTGAGCTTGATGTCCGTCGCGTTCGGTCCGTCGGCCGCGGCCTGTACCGGCTGCGCGCCGGGCTGTTCTTTCTTCGTCTCCTCGCCTTCGCGCACCGGCGCGAGTGCGATGTCGTCGGGGATGGCCGCGAGCAGTTGCTCGGCGGTCACCGTCTTCTCGTCCAGGCCATGCAGGGCTTCCGGCCGGCGGGCCTGGAGGAGATCCCACAGTCTCTTGATCTGCGGATCCATCGGTTCCTCCTCGGTTGCGGTGGCAGACGCCACCAACTGGGTGAGTTTCCCGCCGGCGGCGGGGTTCACGACGATGTCGGTGCTGAGCACCTCGGTGATGGATGCGATGAGGCGTCCGGCGCCTGCATCGGTTTGGACGGGGATGACCGTGCCGCGCGCGTCGATGGAGAGGCCGAGCAGGTGCGCGTCGTTGCGCTCCCACCCCGCGACGAGCGCCTTGCGCGTGCGCTCGGCCAACGTGCCTGCGGGGGTGCGCAGGAAGTGCATGGTGGCGCGGATCTCTCCGTGCTCGCCGATGCGCGGGTTCTCGAGCCAGGCGACCTGGCGGTCCCACTTCTTGTCGAGCGGGTTCTTGTGGTGACTGAGCCGCGTCTCCGGGAACGCATAGACCTTGCAGTCGGCGAACAGCTCGACCGCGGCCGCCAGCACCTCGGCCGGGTAGTAGTCATTGTGCAGCGCCCGGCCGGGCTCGATGACCACGACCTCCCACGTCCACCCTTCTTTCTCGCCTTCGGCCGCCACGAGTACGGCGTCGCCCACCATGCTCGCCTTGACCGGCACGAGCTCGAGCGTGACCTCCTCGGGCTCGCTGAGCACGGCCACCCCATTCGCGTCGAACGCGTAGGGGACCTTCAGCAGATCGCGGCCCTGCCGCACGACCGCGAAGTCGTCATAGATATCGAGGATCATCCACGACACGGCCTCGTCCGAGACCTTGTCGTTCCGGCTCCAGATCGAGCGGCGCACCGCGTCGACGCGCGCTTCGAGGCTGTCCTTCGAGAGTGGGCTGGGCATGGTGCTCTCCTGGCTCGTGCTCAGAGGGTGCCGGGCGCGCTACGCCGCGGCCTCGTCGGCCGGGGGCGTCCAGCCCTTCGGCGCGCGGCCCGAGTACTTGCGGCCCTGATCGGTGACGACGTGCACCACGTCGTCGCGCACGACCCAGCGCACCACTTCGCTCGGCTCGACGTTGCGCGTGACCTCGACCTCGATGTCTTCGCCGCGCCGCTTCTTCGTCTCCATCACGGGCTTGCCGTTCTTGAGCGCCGGGCACTCCACGTGCTTGAGCAGCTCGGGCGGGATCGGCTGTGTTGACGGTGCCATGTTGCTCTCCTTCGGTTCGGGTTCGACTACCAACTGTCCATCCAGGGGACGGATTCACATCCGCACATCACCGTGTTCGCCGCGGATCCGGCCGGGTCGCGCGGGTACATGAGCTCCTCGCCGCCCACGGAGAACGGCTTGCTGACGGCGCGGCGTTGACCGTTGACCGCCTGATGCTTGATGCGCGTCTTGCCGCTCCAGACCCATTCCTTCTGGAGCCCGTCGACGACGGCCGCCGCGTCTTCGAGCCTGCGGTGCCCGGCCTTCGACTGGACGCGCCCCATCTCGGTGCGCACCACGACCTCGGCCCGGAACGTCACGTAGCGGAACGGGCCCGGACCCTTCAGCGTCGCGGTGATGTCCTCCATGACCTGGTGCGGCGTGGCACCACCCAGCAGTCCGCGCTCGAGCGCCTGGTGGATGCGCTTGCGTGCGACCACGCCGACGCCGTCCATGAGCGCCACGCCGTCGGCCACGAGCTCGTCGAGGAGGTGGGGCGGCAGCAGCACGCCGGGCAGCGCCGTGCCGACCGCGGCGAACGGGGCGTCCACGATCTCGCCGCCGAGATCCCAGGCGGCGCCGAGGGCGTCGGCGACCTCACCGCGCGCGACGCGCTCCCAGCGCTCGAGGTGCGCGTCGACCTCGCGGAGCAGCGCCGGCAGGTGCGCAGCGTCGAACTCCGACGGCTGCCCGGCGAGCGTGATCCGGATCTTCTGCTGCAACTCGGCGAGCGAGCCGACGACGCGCTCCACGTGCTCGTCGCGCTGGAGCCCACGGCGGCGGCGTGCGTTCTGGATCGCGCGCACGGCACGGCGCCGACGTTCCGCGGGAGACATGGCCATGGTCAGGTGCCCACCACGCGCAGACGGCGGTCCATGGCCGCCGCGGCCTCATCGGCGAGCCGCTCCTTCTTCTGCTCCTGGGCGCGCGCGAGCATCTCCTCCGGATCCGCCTCGACGCCGGTCTGCTGGAGCAGGCTCGTCATGACGCGCACCGCGGTCGCGTCATCGACCCACCCCTCCTGGGCGGCGATGGACAGTCCGGTGGCGAACTGCTGCAGCGACGAGCTGATCTTCGTCAGATCCTTCGTCGACGGCTCGGGGAACTCGAGCTGGAACTCGCGTGCCTCGTCATCGTCGGGGATCGCGCCGTACTCGATGCCGCGCGCGACCTGGGCCTCGATGACCTCCTCGATGATGTTCTTCACGAGGCGCTGCTTCGCCGTCAGGCTCTTCTCGGTGGGCGTGCCCATCTCGGCCGCCGTCGCGCGGTTCACGTCGCCGCCACCGCCGAACCAGTGCTCGGGGATGCCGATCCCGCCGAGCAGGTGATTCCGGAACAGGCGCGCGTGCTCCACGTTGTTCGAGCTCGAGCCGAACGCGGGGCCCTGAAGCTCCCACTTCACCTTCTCGTTGTGCGCACGGATCGAGAGCGGCTTCGGATAGCTCTGCGTCTCGAGCCACTTCTGGATGTCCTCGTCGCTCATGCCCTGGAGCTCGACGTCCCACATCACCTGGGCGTTCGCCTGCTCGCGCTGCAGGATGCTGAACAGCAGCTGCTCGTAGCCGTCGAGCCAGTCGGCGAGGCTGAAGATCTCGCTGATCCCGCGGCTCTGCGTCGAGAGCCGATTGATGCGCGAGATGAACAACTCGCCGTCGGTGAGCGCTTCCCATTCGCGCAGCCCGGGTCCTGTGAGCACATCCGTCTCGGCCGCGGTGAGCACGGCGCGGTAGCGGCGCTCCGGTACGCCGGGGCGACTCTTGAGCACGACGCCCAGGGCGACCTCTACGTTGTCCGGGTCCAGCACCACTTCCTTGACCGATGCCGGATCCGTCACGCCGAAGCGCATGAGCCCGCTGAACTGGTTGGTGAACACGGGCCAGAACCGCTCGCCCATCAGGAACAACTCGAGCGTTTGCTCCCAGAGCCGGATCGGCCAGCGGTTCACGCGGTCCGTCCAGAATCCGTCGAGGTAGTCCTGCGTGCGCGGATGCGGCGACGTGACCGTCGCGCCCTCGCCGAGGATCCACTCGCGGATCGTCTCGAGCATGCGGCGCGCCAGCGGGTTGTACGTGTATAGATAGACAGCGATCTCGCGCTGGCGATCGTGCGTCACCGGATTGAGGTCGCGGTTCACGTCCGTGAGACGGCGGAACCCTTCGACCTGCCGCGAGCGATTCGATGCGCCGCGCAGGGCTTCGACGCGTGCCTCCACACGCCGATCCAGTACGTCGCCGAAGAACCGGTCCGCCAGCTGCTCGCGCAGGCTCATGCCGTCGTCCTCGTCCCGCGGGTCAGAGCGCGCGAAGTGCGCCGACGCGGTCGGCCATGCGGTGCGGCCAGTCGGGCTCTTCGTCCCGCAGCGAGGCGCGGCCCAGCAGGGTGGAGCGGTCCTGGGCGAGCTCCTCGTCCGTGGCGTCGCGCGACGCGGACGCCGCCGTCACGTCGGCCAGGTACTCGTCGGCCACCTTGTTCGCCGCGTCGACCGCGTCGGGGAAATCGTCGTTCGGGTGACCCGCGCCGTAGAACTTCAGCTGGCGCTTCGCCTCGAGCGGGAGCCCGTCGTCGAACGTGAGCTGGCCCGCCACGATCGCCGGACGCATCGAGCGGATCCGGAGATCCTTGTTGCCTGTCGGCGTGTGCGGCACGATGGGCAGCATGAGCCCGAGTTGCGTGCCGAGCTTCTGCAGCGTCTCGTCGTAGGAGCTGAGGCCCACCTTCTCGACGCCCCACACGTTGAAGGGACGGCGCTTGTGCAGGCCGATCCCGTACTCCATCACCGCCTCGGGCGGGATCCGGTCGGTCTCCGACTCACGGACATGCCGGCTGCCGTCAGCATAGCAATCCAGTCGGACGAGCGAGCTGGTGTCCCCCTTGGATGTGCCGCGCGACGGGTCCCAGAACGCGACCGAGAATATGATGTCGCTCTCCGGCGGGAGTTCCTCGATGTCGGGAGACTTCGGACGAAGCGCCCTCCATGTGATGCGGTCTTCCGGGAACCACGATGCGCTCGGGTCGAACGGCTTGTTCTGACGCTCACTGAGAAACGACGCGAGATCCTCGGCGCGCTCCACCATGAGCTCGTACAGGCTGAACCGCGCGGGCCACAGCACCTCGGCGCCCGCGTCCATCGCGACCTGGTGCGTGGCGTAGAACGCGCGCGCCGCCGCCTCGGAATCCGCGAGCGAACGGTCGTGGAAGACGCGCTCCCACTCGTTCCACAGCTCCTGGTTCACGGGCTCGGTGACGAGCGCCGCATAGGTCGACGAGTCGTCCGGAACCTTCTGGGCCAGGAAGCTCTCGGCGTGCAGGATCGTGCCGACGATCACCAGCACCGCCGCGCGCCCGAGCTTCTTCACGACCCGGTTGTACCATCGCATCTTCTTCTTCCTCCGGTTGGGGTTCTCGACCTCTTCGTCGTTCTCGATGTCATCGAGCGTGATCATGTCCGGTCGCTGCTTGCCCTTGCGCGCGCCACGCACCGACTTGCCGGAGCCGGCGCACATGAGGATGGTCCCGTTCCCGAACGCGAGACGGTTCGCACGCGGCTCGCGCGCCCACTCGCAGAACTCGGGGTAGATCGCCTGGAGGCGCTCGTTCGTCTCGACCTCGACGCGCGTGTCGTCGAGGAACTCGCGCGCCTGGGAGTCGGTGTCGCTGAAGATGATCCCGAAGCGGCGGAGCGCATTCGCGTGAGCCCAGAGGTGGTCGACCAACGAGGCGAACACGCTCTTGGCGTGCTCACGGGGATACGCGGCCGCGAACTCCTCACCCGGCCGGCCGTCGAGCACGATGCGCTGGAGCTCGGCGGCGAGCTCCTCATGGAACGCGGCGCCCGGGACCTCGACGCCCCGCTCGTCCGTGCGGTAGTCGGGGAAGAAGAACATCCAGAAGTCCCACAGGCTCCGCGCGAACCTGGCCTGGATCTCCCCGAGCGGTGTGCCGGCCGCGAGTCCGAGGTATGCGCGCGCCGCGGCCCGGATCTCCTCGAGCTCCGCCTCGAGCTCCGCCGCCTCGTCGGGCTCGGCGTCGGGAAGCGCCGCGGCGAGCGCGCGTTCGAGGTCATCGGCCGGGCTCATACATCGCCCTGTATGCCCCGCGACCCTGCGGGGGGCGGTAGGAGGCGCCTTGCGTCCGCCTCGCGGCTGCTACCCCGTTGCGCAACGGGTTTGCGGCCGAATTCATCGCGCGGGCTCCGCGACGCGCGGCTCCATGCGCTCCACGTCCTGCAGGAAGAGCCGGATGACCTCGTTCCGGTACTTGCGGACCACCGGCCCGATGTCCGGATGACGGGCGAGCGTGTCGATGAAGATGACCGCACACTCTTTCGGGCTCGGGCCCGTGGGCTCCGGCGCGCCGAGTTCGATGCCGGCGAGCTTCGCCGCCTTGACCGCGGCATACGTGGCCTGGGCGTCGCCTGACTCCTGGGCCGCGCCGAGCATGCGGAGCAGCAGCGCTCGGCTCTCCCGCTCGATGGCGCGGTCCTGGGCGCGCAGTTCGTCCCAGCCCTCCTGGTCGCACCAGCGCAGCAGTGTCGTCTTGCCCACCTCCAGATCCTCGGCGATCTGGCGGTAGCTCCATCCTTTGATATAGAGAGCACGAGCGCGGCCGCGCAGGTCGCGTGAATGAGCCATGTCGCCTCACCCCTGGAAGCCCGCATCACGAGCCACCTCCAGGAGACGCATCCGGCTCTGGGTCTCCTGCCGCAGCCGCGCCGCGCGCAACTGAGGGATGAGCAGGCGCGCGCGACGCTCCAGCCGCGCCGCCTTGATCCGCAACCACCAGATCTCGATCCACCGCCGGACGTCGTCCATTTACCAGCTCCAGCAGGGGACGGATGTCTTCGAGGACGCTGCCGAGCCTGCCCTCGGCCTCGAGGTGCTCGCGGATCCAGAGGTTGAGCTCGCGGTTCTCCTCGTACAGGCGCCCGGCCCAGGCGAGCACGATCCCGGCGAGGACGACAACGGCGCCGAGGAGGAGGAGAGAGGCCGCGACGGGTGACTGGAGGATGCGCTCCCACGCCTGGAGTTGGTCGGCGCCCACATCAATCCTCCCCGCCGAGCCCGTGACCCAGCTCGCGCTCCAGCTCTTCGCGCACGTGGCGCGCGCGCACCTGGCGACCCTCGTGCTCCAGGTGCTCTTCCTTGTGGACCGCCGCGCGCGTCTTGCGCTCCAGGTCGGCGCGGAGGAGCAGGAGCTGGTCGCTTGCCGCGTACACGCCGCGCAGCTCCGTGTCCTGGTCGCTCGGATCCGATCGGATCAGCGCGTCGATCGCCGACGCGGCCATGTCCACCTTGGCCAGCGCCATCTTCACTTCGTCGCGCCCGATGTGCGGGAGCAGCTTGCGGATGTCGCGGATCAGCCCGTACAGCCCGGCCTCGTATCGCTCGAGCTTGTCCTGCAGCATCTCGCGGATGCGGTCGGCCTCAGGCATCGGTGCCGCGGTCCAGGAGCTTGCCGCTGAGGTCGCGCATCTCGCGCACCGCCAGCTCGAGCACGAACCGGATGAGCTTGCGCGCCACGCCCTCGTTGACCACGCGCTTGATCAGCCACCGCGTGGCGAACGCCGGGAGCACCGGAACATGGTGCGCCAGTACATCGCGCACCGCCCGGAGACCGCCGCGGCCCTGCACGAACTCCCAGGCCACGTCCACGGCGATGTCCATCTTTTGGGCGCCCGGCAGCTGCTTGAGTGGGCCGCTCCAACGATCCAGCGCCATGACCAGGTCGCGCGCCAGGAACCACACGTCCTTCGCCGTGATGTCGCGCAGGTCCGTGATGCGCCCATAGAGGACGTGGAGGTCGCCGACCAGGCGATCATGGATGGACGCGACTGGCTCGTCCACGGACAGATAAGGTTGGTGCGCGAGCGGGAGCTGATCGGCGAGCATCATGCCTCCTCGGGTACTGAGGGGATCGGGGTCCAGAACTCCGGCCAGTGCCGTCCGGCGGCGAGGTCGGCCAGCGGGAACGGGAGCTGCAGGTGGGGGCGCTCGAACTTGAGCGTCTGTAGCCCGGCCTTCTGCGCCGCCGCGTGCACGATCTCCCACTCCGACGCCGAGCCGTTCCATTCCAGCGACTTCGACCAGGGCGTGTCCTCGTCCCACACCGCGACGTCCACCGCGGCCGAACACGGCACGCCGTGGATCATCAGGTTGTGGTAGGACGTGCCCGGCGCGGCGTAGGTGAGGATCGGGCCCGGGCGCGTGCGGCCCGAGGCGTGGAGCCACGCCTGGCGCTCCAGCGTGCGGTAGCCCTCGGTGATGAACACGCCCAGGCGCCGACGCCCCGTCTCCTGATAGAACGTCAGGAGGCGGAGCCGCAGCTCCGGGTGAAGGTGCTCAATCGTGCGGTCGGTGCGCTGAGGGTCGCTCACATCCGTGCCGGTCCGTGGAGGCCGTGGTCCTGCTTACGGCCTCCACGCTACATCAGCACGGAGAGCTCAGGTGGCGCGTTTGGCGGGTTTGGCGGGGATGAGGTAGGTGACGATAGAAATAAGCGAGGTGTCGGGAGTCCAAACCGGCACCTCGCTATCCATATCTCAGTAAGAACTCATCCATTGAGTTGTTACGTGAGGCACGGATTCGCCGTCAGAGCGTCAACGCAATAGGACCGTCACGGAAGTGCGCCATCCAAGGGAGGGAGGACCATCCTGATAGTGGCAGTGTCAGCGAAGTGGATCTCGAATTTGAAGTTGATCAAGATGTCTTCAAGTGAGTCCACCGCAAGGCCACTTCCAACAGGCGGCGTCGTAACCATGACGATGCAGGCGCGAAACGGTGGGTGTTGCGGCATCACGAGAACCCAAAAGAAATCCCCTCCTGGGTTCGTCACGATGTACGGGTACCGACCCGAACACGGTGGCTGTCGATCCGTAAAGCAGTCCTGACCAGGCAAAGGAATGGGGGGGAGTCCCACCACTAACCTGTGCCTGCCACTCGCAGATCGCGTCCGGTGGCACCTCACTGGGCCCACGATCGACACCGTCGGACTTCCGCCGCCGCCTACGGTTTGGGGACAACCAATCCGGTCCGGTTGTAGCGGCATATGTGTCCGCCATGTGACGCATCAATTACGACGCTGATCCGTCAGGAACATCTACTACTCTGGGGAGGGTGTCATCCGGATGACAGGGATGATGGCTTCAACGTCAGGCTCCCGATGCGCACTCTGCGGTCACCGTCGGGCGTGTCGACTAAGTCGTAGGCCCAACCGTTCCCGAGCCCGCGAAGTAAGGTGTCGAACCGTTGAGTGGCCACTTCCTCGACGCCACCGTCCGTTAGGCGGAGCACATACAAAATAGTGTCGTGAATCTCCTCAGGTGATGGGACTCCGAACAGGCCTCCCAGCCGAGGTTTCTTCCAGTCGGCGTCTGGCTCAGCTGAGAAGACCCATATGGTTCCATCGCCATGGGTTTCCACACCCATGATCTGCCCTGGGGGCCTCTGGTCCGGAGCCAGCTGCAAAGGGAGCGGCTTCCCTAGGTCTTGGCTTGGAAGTAGATGATCTGCGATAAGTACGCCGCTCTCCGAGAACACTCGAACGACACCGTTCAGGCTCGTCAGCCACACGTGCGATTTGTCGTCTACCGCGACACGGTGCACTAGTTCCGCGAGTCCTCCGTCAGCGGGGACATGATAGAAGCTGGACTGCACTTCCCCATCCTCGGACAATACATGCACGACCTCCACTGAGTCTCCACGGACCCGTGACGCCACGGACAACCACTCTCCGTCGGACTTCTGTGCCAAACTCCATCCGACGCCGGGAAGCCAAAATGAATCAAGGAACGCAAGGTCGGCGGAAAACTCGTGAACCCGAGGGGTTCGAAGTTCATGGACTGCGACACCCCGCTGGCTGGGCACGAACCGAACTGCTGTGGAGAATTCCCCAGGACCTTGCCCATCCCGGCCAAGCGTACCTGAATAATGTCCGTTCGCATCGTAGGTCAACACCATCGATCCCCAGGTTTCCGAGGATATCAAGATGCGACCGTCCTCAAACCGGAATACTTCCGCAAGTGGACCTACGGATGCCGGGTCATCCAAGCTTCCGAGAGTGTCGCTCGGAGCGAACTCCACGGTACAAGGTGGACAGACCTGAATAGCGGTGATCAAGACCAATAGAGCGTTGTTCACATGGTAACTCGGCTGGGTGAATGGAGGGAGGGGATCCCCTCCCTCCATTCACTATACATCACGTGGGATTCAACTTGCAATTGCCGTCGCAGTTGAACAGCCACAGAGTCCCACAGCCACTACTGGTGCGATCGCACCCCCCTGCCAGACAGTCAGTATTGATACCGGTGCACCAGTCGGATCCTACTGAACAACTACAACCACCAGGGGCGGCTGCTACCGAAAGCTGATTCGATTCGCCAAGGTTGGCGATCGCGGCCGCCGCGAGTTTGTCGCCGAGGAGCTCACGGGCGTCGGCCTCCAATGCCTCCACTGAGGTCCTGTCATCACCCGCATCGAAGTACACCTCCAAGTTCTCCGACAAGCCGGTCAGAAAGCTTGCTTGGTCAAGAGTGAGTTCGTTGTGCGTTTCAACGAACCTTCCCAGATGCTCGCGCCAGAAACCTACCTGCGTCGACCTCGGAGAGTTGTTGAAGATGGCTCTCTGGTAGGTCCGGTCGTAGGACAGGATCCCGTCCAGCGTGGTCGGCAGGTTGCCCACATTGTTCTGGGCCCACTCGTCAGCGATCTCGCAGAGCGGTCGGTCGTCGGCCAAGGGGGGGGGCGTCGTCGCAGCGAGTGCGATGCCACTGAGAGCCAGTAGCGGGAGAGTGAACTTCATGGCTGCCTCCGGGTTGGAGTGAAGAGCGGGCCTAGGGCCCTTTGTGGGCGAACGGTGTCGCCCGAGAGCAGGCTGAAGATCTACGGGACATTGATGGCGGCGAGACGAGCGAGGAACTAACAAGAGGGTATGATCGCTGCGCACGTAAACCGCATGCGCAGGGTGTCACGGGCGCAATATACGCCACGCATCTTATTGTGCAATATTTTTCTTTACCAAGGCGGAGACGCGGTGTGGTGGTGCGTTTACCTGACTTGCGGCCCTTTGCCGGGGCGAGTTGTTGTGGAGTGTGAAAGATCGCTCTAGGTGAACGCGGTCCGGTCTGAGAGGTCCAAGCGAGTGTCCGCTGCGTCCACCGAGTAAATCCGGAGAGGAAGCCCTGCTCGATGTGAACGCCATCCCGTGAAGGCGCGGAACAGCAGTTGATACGGGATGCGAAACACTGCTCTAGGTTCCTGCAACCCGGTGAAGGCAGGTGGTCGCCACATTGGGCGCGAGACGCTCACATGGCTCTCAGATCGACCCACTCGGACCGTCCGGTCCTGAACTCAGTGGTCGAAATATTGCTGCACCGTCACACGGTGACCGCCACGGTTGCCGTCCCGCCCCTCGGGATCAGAAATGACGCCCGATTTCAGGCCGCCCAGCTGGGAATAGGACGTGTCGCTCCCAGGCAGCTTCGTTGCCACGCGCCTTCTCGACTTCGCGATGTGGGAGCAGAAGCACGAATGCCTCAACGACTAGGCGGAGCATTGACGCGGCGTCGGGCGGTACGTCACCAGATGCGTTCAAGACACCTGCGTCGACCAGTTGCTCGATAAGCGAGGTGAGGGGGTTGAGTGCTAGTCTGGTGCTCCCACGAATTGTATGTACGGCCGTGAGGTCGTGCGGGTCCGACCCATGATCTTCCGCCTCTCGCTCCAAGTGCTTGATGTATGCCGAAGTACTGCGAATGAGGCTACGAAGCCCATCAGCACGGCCGAGCGAGTCCAGCAGGCGGACGATCGGGTGGGCGCCGTTCAACTCGTACTGCGCTGCAAGAACCTGGAGTATGCGGTCGTCCGTTCCGAGGGTCCTCACGATTTCACCCGCGAGGCGGCGCCGGGCTCTCCGCTGGATCGTTCGGAAAGCCTCTGCTAACCCTGCAAGGATGAATCCAATGGAGACTGCTGTGATAACTGCAACCAGTGTGTAGACGACGAGCCGGATAGCGTGGATGGAGATAGTCCCAGCGAACGCCTGGTCAGCAAGACTGAGCCTCTGCCCACTTTCCCAGGAGTTCGTGACATTGAAGTCGCGTATCCCGGCTACCTTCCCTATCCCTCTGATTGACGGGGATTCATCCCGATCATGGAGTACAAGTAGCTCGACGATGGCCAGAGTTCCGCGTTCGAATATAAGTGGCTCAAAGCGAACTTTGTCGGTGGCCACAAGAACTGGGTTGAGGCGTTCCTCTACGTAGTCGCTACTGGCTGTGCGAAGCCTAACCTCAATCAGCCGTCCGCCAAGCACCTGAAGCCCCCATAGTTGTGCGTGGTCAAAGTGGTCTTGGAGGAGGTCTACCTGGCCAGTGTTCTCCAACCTGACGGTGATCAACCTAAGGTTAAGGTTGTTGCCTTGAACGTCCTCGCCTCGGAACAGCACTTCGAGCTCCGGAAGGCTTCTCCGGACATCAAACACATTGGCTTCGTTGGATACGTCGATCGTTATTTCTGGCAGGGGTTCTCGGAGGGTCAGGTACCCCAGATACAAGCTAGTCAGCGCCAAGGAAAACGTGATCAGCGGACGCGCGAGCGAGCGTTCAACAGACTCAGCAAAACCCATCAGATCACTTCCCCTTCTTCGTAGATGTCACGCCTCAGACTACGGAACCATGGCGGCCACCTTCCGGGTGGTAGTCCTTGTTCAACAAAGACATCCTCAAACTTGCGTATGATCGCGATCCGCGCGCGAAAATCTTGCTCAGACACCGCTGCCAAGGCTCGCAGGAGCGTGCGGCGATCAACATCCCCATTTCCCCGGGACTGCTCATCAACTGAAGTGGATGAATGGTGCACTGCACCATCTGCGTGTGCGAGCCAATCTGTGATGAGGTTGAGGGTCCGAGCGTAGGGCCGTTTGCTGTCTTCGCGTGCCAGGCGGGTAAGGGTGGTGTGAGAAATGCCTATTTCCTTAGCTAATTGCCGAGCGGAGACGCCGGGCGTACTGAGGTAGCCGCGGAGTTCCGTTCTCAGATCGTGCCACACTGGAATATTCAAACGCACCAAAGGGGGTTGACAATGCACCACTACTGGTGCATTCTGTCGCGTGGGTTGTGTTACTCAAGTATGCGGCAGGATACCGATGGACGAGAAGGGATTCAAGAAACTCCTTATCGACCTCGAATTCACGAGGGGTTCGCTGGGGGAAGAGGTAGGCATTTCAGCCTGGGCGGTGACCCTCTACTTCCGGGGTGAACTCCGCTCGACAACGACCCGTGCGCGGCTCAAGCGAGTGCTCTCGGGCCGTGCCGGAAAGCTAGGGATTCAACTGCCACGATTCTGGGAGGACGCTGCGGCCTGAGGCCGTGGCGTCCTCTCTCTTTTTTTACCCGCTCACCTGATGTCCAAACAACCATCCTCGATTCCTGGAGATCGGTAAATGGTGCCCTCGGAACTCCCCACCCACGAGTTGATGAAGGAGTGCATGCCCACGCGGCAGGAGAAGCAGCGGCTCGCGAAGTTTCTCGGGCTGGGCGAATCGCTGATGTACAAGTGGTGTGAGGACCCGGAGGGGTCGGGTCGTCCGAACCCGCTGGACCAGCTGGAAGTGCTCCTGGACCACGCACGCCTGAACCATCCTCACGTGGTCTTCGCCATCACGCATCGGATCGTCCAGGCCAATGCCCGCTCGATCGGGCGCGGCGCGACCGCGATGCCTGTCCGCGATCTCCTCTCGACGCTCCAGCCCGCCGCGGAGAAGGAGACGGCCGAAGCCCTCCACGCTCTGTCCGGAGCCATCCGGGCGATTCTCATGGGTGGTACCGCGGACCTCTCATCACTGCTTCGGGAGGTCGAGGACGCGGAGCGGGAGTTGAAGCGTGCGCGGGTGATGATCGCGGCCGCCGTCGATGCCGCTGGCATCGCCGACGAATCGTGAATTCCGGCACCGCGGTGCCGGCCGCCAACCCAACAACCCGCATAAATCATGACTTCTAAGGAATCACTTCCGGCACCGGGTGCCGGTCAGACCCAAGCGAACCCCTACGCTGCGCTGGGTGCGATCAGTGCTCTCACCATGGTGGCGAACTGGACCATCGCCACGCGAAGCGCGGTGCTACTCGAGATCAGGGATAACGAGACATATAAGGTACTCGCGCCGACCTGGGAGGAGTTCTGCGCGAGGCATCTCCCCTGGGCACGCCGCACGGTGGACGAGGACATCCATTTCCTCGAGGTGCTCGGGGACGAGTTTCTGCAAGCCGCCGGAACCATCGGTCTCGGTCGCCGCCACCTCCGCGCGCTGGCCGCAGCACCGGCGGGCATGCTGCCGAAAGCGGAAGGGGACGAGATCGTGGTCGGCGACGAGCGCGTGCCGATCACGAACCGGGAGCAGGTGGTGGAGCTCCTGGAGGAGCTAGTAGCGGGGCAGGACCGCCTTCGTGATCGGATCAAGCAGGGCGAGGCGCAGCTCACGGAGAAGGAGAACGAGGTCCGCGAGCTGCGCAGGGAAGTGAAGCGGCGCGACGACATTTCCGCCGGGCGCCTCATTGGCGAGTTCGGCCAGGAGATGGTGCGGGTGCTGCGGCTACTGCGCCGCGCGGCCGACTTCCTCTCGGACGCGGATCCAGCCAAGCGCCCGAGCCCGCGCGAGGTGCTCGCGTACTACCAGGCGATGCGTCCGGCGATGGACGAGCTCGTGCACTACGGCGGGCAGTACGTGACGCCGGACTGGGCGCGCGACCCGGAGGCGTTCGAGCGTCACATGGCGGAGCTGGTCGAAGAGGTCAGCGTCGCGGAGCCCGGGGGCGCGGGCGATGACGATGTGGACGGTGCGGATTGGGGTGACGAGGACGAGCTCCTCTAATCATGGCACGCGGCCGCCAACTCACGGACGAGGAGCGCGAGGTGCTCCGGCACGAGGCCCGGGGCCTCGACGCGAGCGCGTCGTACCGGCCGTTCTGCGAGGAGCATGCCGCGCTGCTCGGCTGCCACTGGAGCACGGTCTACCGTGCGATCCGTGACGAGGTCGGCCGCGGTCGTCAGAAGCGCGCGGATGCCGGGGCGAGTCGCGTCCTCGAGGGGGACGTGATGGAGGACATGGCCGGGCTCGTGGTGCAGTACGACTACGACGCGCAGCTGGCCATCGACACGATCAACGCCAACCGCGCGGCCGAGGGGCTCGAAGCGGTCGAGGTCCACGCGGAGACGCTGCGCCGCCACCTGCGCCGCATGGGCGTGAGTCGCCGGCACAACGCGCAGGACCTGCGGGTGCACCGTCGCTGGGAGGCTCCGTATCCGGGCTACCTGTGGCAGATGGATTCGACGACGGCGGAGTCGTGGTGGATCGACGCCGATGACACGGTGGGATACGAGGCCCCGGTCCATCGCAACAAGACGAAGGCGGGCAACGGCAAGCCACGCATCTGGCTGCTCGGTCTTGTGGACGACCACACGCGGGTGCGCTGGGCGCGGTTCTACACGAGCAACTCGGCGCTCGCGTGGCGCGACCTGATCATCCGCGCGATGCGTGGGTTCAGCCCGCGCATTGACGAGTGGCCGGCGTTCGGGATCCCGGAGCGCATCTACACGGACCAGGACTCGGCGATGAAGTCGGCGGTGATGACGCGCATGCTCGAGATCCTGGAGATCAAGCGCATGCTCGCCGACCCCTCGACGGAGGCCGAGACCAACGCCCAGGCGAAGGGCAAGGTCGAGCGTTCCCTGGGTCTCATCCTGCACGGGTTCGAGAAGACGACGCGCGCGAAGAGGGTGACGCGCCTCAGCGAGCTCAACCGGCTGCTGTACCGCCACCTCCTGTACGTGAACAACCGACGCCACTCGGAGACGAACGAGATCCCGTTCGAGCGGTGGTTGAGCGCGCAGAGCATCCGGGTGCTCCCGACGTCGGAGATCATGGCGAAGGTGCTGCGGCGCGAGGTCGAGCGGCGGGTGAGTCCCAGCGTCTCGATCCAGCTCGACGGGAACACGTACCAGCTGCCGCGCCAGGCGCCGTTCGTCGACCAGATCAAGAAGAAGGTCCTCGTGCTCTACCACGAGGCGGACATGCGCAGGATCACGGTGGTGATCGACGGCGAGGAGTACGAGGTCGACGCGGTCGAGGCGCTGCCGGACACGGCGGGCGACTTCCACACACCGCCGGTCCCGCAGGCCGTGGCGAAGAAGCGCGAGCTGCAGGAGCGCGACCTGTCCCACATCGACACGCACGCGGTCCACGACTACCGCGTGGCGCGCGACGCGCGGAGCTACGTGTACCGGCCGACCACGACGGAGGCGCTGGTGTCCGAGCGCGACTTCGCGCCGGTGCTCATCCGCATCGGCAAGGCCACGGACCGCGCGCAGCGCGCCGGCGTGATGCACACGCCGCCGACGGACTTCGAGCGCACGGCGCTCAAGGCGCTGTTCTCCGGCCGCAAAGAGATCTCCGAGCGCGAGCTCGACGATTGGATCACGAGCCGCGCGGGTCGCGGCCCGGAGGAGCAGAGGCAGGTCGAGGGAGCCTAATCAACGAGGAGGAGCATGGGCAATCAGCAGGCAGGACCGGGGCGGGTGCGATTCGAGGTGGTGGACGACGGCGCGGCGGCGCAGGTGATCCAGGGGCTCGTGGGCCTGGGCGCGGTAGTCGTGGTGGAGGAGGCGCCCGCCACGCCCGTGTGTCCGCTCTGTGATCACGAGACGCCGGAGCTCCAGTTCTCCGTGCTCGTCCAGGAGCCCGTGTGCATCGTGTGCTGGCGCACGGCGCAGCGGCTCGCCGAGGAGTTCGACGCGGCCATGACGCGCACGAAGCAGGAGTTCCGCGGCCAGGTGCGTCAGATGGTCCTCGACGTGCGTGGCGGAGCCGACGAGCCCGTGTTCTACCGGGGGTTCGAATGAGCGTCCGCATCCAGGTGGGCGGTCTCAAGGGGGCGGTGCCGAAGCTCCTGCGCACCGAGACGCTCCGCACGCTCGACCAGGTCGCCGACCTGCTCACGCCGGAAGAGACCGAGTGCATCGAGGCGCTGCGCATCGCGGCGAACAAGCTCGTGTCGCGCGCGCCGCAGGGGAAGCGGGTCGACGTGCAGCTCCTGTTCAGCGACGCGCCGTTCGGCGGCTGCGAGATGGCGGTGGCCGTGACGGCATCGCGCCCGAGGTCCCGGTGAAATGGCGCTGCGCGTCATGGCAGTGCTCCGGGCTCTCGGCGTCGGGCCCGCGGAGCTCGAGCGCCGGTTCGGCTACAGCAAGACCAGCTGGTCGCGCTACCTCACGGGCGAACGCGAGCTCGGCAATGGGGACGGGCGGGCCCACGTCTCGCGCGTCCTCGAGGAGCGCGGCCTGCCCATCACTCCCGACCTGTTCATTCCTCACAACTCAGCGGACGGGCCCAGCCCGTCGGAGGTAAGCATGCAAGGGCAGAACCTCAGCGAGATCGCGCGCGAGCGGTTCCGGCTGTTCCGTAACCCATTCGCTCCCGATTCGATCATGCGTCGGCTCCCGGGCGGCGGCACGGAACCGAACGAGCTCTACCTGCCGCCGTCGCACCGCTTCATCGAAGAGCGCATCCGCCAGGCGTGTCTCACGTCGGGATTCATCGCGCTCGCCGGCGAGCCGGGCAGCGGGAAGACCACGCTGCTCGACAGCGCGCTGCACCGCGCGAGCGACCAGGCATCCATCGTGCGCGTGACACCGGCCAACGTGGAGCGCAGAAAGCTCAGTGCCGCCCACATCTCGGCCGAGATCATCCGCCAGCTCTCCGAGTACCCGGTGCCGCGCATGACCAACGTGCGCGACTCGCTCGCCGCCCAGGTGCTCGTGCACCGCTACGAAGAGGGGCAGCGCGTCTGCCTCGTCATCGACGAAGCCCACGAGCTGCCGCACAACACGATCAAGGACCTCAAGCGGTTCCATGAGCTGCGCCACGGCTACGCGCAGCTGCTCGGTGTCGTGCTCGTCGGGCAAACGGAGTTGCGTGCGCGCTTCGATGCCGAGCGCAACTACAACCTGCGCGAGGCGATCATCCGCTGTCAGCTCATCACGCTCGGGCCCATGAAGGGGCACGTCGCGCAGTACGTCGCGCGGCGCTTCGAGTGGGTCAACGCCGAGGTCGCCAGCGTGTTCGAGGACGACGGCCTCCAGGCGCTCGAGGACCGCCTCGGCGTGCATGACCAGCAGTACCCGGTGCTCATCGGGAACGCCGCGACGGCCGCGATGAACATCGCCGCGCGCCGCGGGGCGGAGCGCGTGTCGGAGGAAGAGGTGGAGGCGGTATGGGCGTCGTCGCCCGACCAGCTCCAGGAGCTCGGCCTGTGATCGTCATCGGACTCACGGACGGACCGGATCCGCGGATCCGGCGGGCGGGCACCCCGGAGACGCGCCGCATCCAGCGCATCATCGCCGCGGCCGTGGCCGAGCAGGGCCCCGTAGCGCGGGACCAGCTCAGCGCCGCCCTCGACGTGATGTGCGCGCTGGACCGCGCAGGGCTCGACATCGTGCCCCATACGCTCGTCTCGACGCTGCGGCCGAGGTCGTGACCGATGCCGCGGTACTGGAGACGGCTGCGGCTGTACCGGCCGCGTGGCGTGTGCAAGGGCTGCCCGTTCGCGCGGCGCTGCCACGCCGCTCGCCAGCAGGTCATCGACACCGGGATCCCGCTGCGCACGAGCTGCCCGTTCTACCGGAGCTATCAACCCACGTGGCGCGAGCCGGCCGAGTGGCTGCGCCACCACATCACCAACCTGTGGAGGAGGATGCGAGGGTGAAAAGAATCAGCTGGAGTATCTGCCGGTCGGGCGCGCTGCCCAGCGTACTGGACGACCTGCGTTCCGACGTGAGCGTGATCCAGCGCGACCTGGTCGAGTCGGAGCGCAAGGTGCCCGAGGCGCTCATGCGCTACATCGAGTCGACGCTCGAGGTCATCGGCACGGCCGGCCATGTGCGGGTCCTGGCGTTCTCCACGGGTGCCGACCGCGGGTTCAGCGCCGACATCGCCATCCGCCCGCGCCGCGCTGGGTGAGGAGACGTCCATGCTGCCCGGCCTCGTGATCCCGCCGCTCCGCCCCGTCGTGGATCCCCGCACGCTCTGCAACCTGCGGGAGGTCAACGTGCTGCACGCGCTGGAGTGGGGTGCCGAGCAGGCGCTTCAGATCACCGAGCTCTCGGTGCGCGCCGGGATCTCCGCGCGCGACGTGCAGAAGGTCATCGATCACCTGGTCTTCCGCCACAAGGTTCCCGTGGGAACATCGATGCGTGCGCCCTACGGGAACTACCTCATCGAGACAGACGAGGATCTCGCGCGGTCGGTGCAGCTGTTCACGCGGCGCGGGCTGCACTCGCTGGCACGCGCGAGCGGGCTCCGTAGGCAGTCGCTGAAGCGGTACCTCGCGACGATCCAGCCCGAACTCGACCTCTACCTGGAGGATCTCCGATGAGCACCGACCAGCTCACCGTCGCGTGTGAACTGCCCGAGTGCAGGGCGCTACGCCGCGCCGCCTATGAGGACGGGCTGAACGACGCGTGGCGCGTGTACCGCACGACGGGTCGGCGGGTGAGCATGCCGGTCCTCGACAGCGACCTCCTGCGCACGCTGCTCGGTGCGCTCATGGGCGTGCAGTGGTCGGCCGTCGTAGCCGGTGAGGACGGCTCCGCACGCCTTCAGTGTCCCTCGTGCGCGGCTCCCATGGAGGGCGGCCGCCACGCGCCGGACTGCCTGCTCGGCGAAGCCATCGCCGACGGGAAGGTGGCCCACTACGAGCACATGAAGCGGAGGCGCTAGTCATGCCATCCGGTGCGCAGCTGAAGAAGGTGTGGGCGTCCGCGCGTGAGCTCGGGCTCGAGGAGCAGGAGTTGCGCGACCTGGTCGAAGACCTCACCGGGCGCCGCTCCATCGGATCCCTGACGTTCGCCCAGGCGCGTGACCTCATCGATGCGCTCGTGCGTATGGGCGCCTCGCGCGGGCCCGGCACGCGCAAGCCGTCGGGCCGCCGCGCCGCGGCCAACGAGACGAAGCTCATCAGCGGCGACGTGCGCGACTACATCGCGCGGCTCCGTGCTCAGCTCGGCGACCGATGGCTCCAGGACAACTACTTCGCCGGAGCGTGCCGACGCGTCATCAAACGCGATCGCCCACGCACTGCGGCCGAGGGCGCGCGCGTCGTCGAGATGCTCAAGAAGCGCGTCGCCTACGAGGAAGGTCGTGGCCAGCGATGACGCGACGCGAGTACTGGGAACGGCGTGTGGGCCCGAGCCGTTGGTTCGGCACGAAGGACGTGGCGCGCATCTGCGACGCGTCGCAGCGCTCCGTGCAGCGCTGGATCCAGGATGGGCGGCTGCTCGCGCTGCAGAACGGGCGCACCACGCGTCACCACTCCCGCGTCCCGCGCGAGTGTCTCCTCGAGTTCCTCATCGGTCGCACCGCGCCGGCCGAGTACCCGCAATACGTGGAGGTGGGTCTATGGGATCAGTGACCGAAACACGGCACGAGAAGGCCGAGCGGTTCAACGCACGTCCGCCGAGCGATGCCGAACTCTGGCGCCGCCGCGACTGGCCCGCCGAGCGATGGGTCGCGCGCACCGGCGTGCAGTGGCGCACCGTGGTGGCCTACATCCGGCGCCGCCGGTTCGGCGTGCTCGCCACCGGGGAGATCCATGAGGCGCCGTGTGCGGGCTGCGGCACGCGCCTCGAGCGCAGCGCCCTGAGCAGCATCCGCCTGTGTGACAGCTGCGGCGCGGGCACGCCCGAGACGCTCTGCCGCCAGGAGCGGCAGGGCAGGGAATACCAGTTGCACCTGAAGCGCCTCTATACGCCGGGCGCGAAGAAGGGACCCGGCATCCACATCCAGCGCGGCGCCAGGCCGTGGATGTCCGCGTCATGATCGCCGTACTTGCTCACACCTGCCGGGAGGAAGATATGCCGAAGTTCTCACGCGAGGATCTGTTGCTCATGTCGCGCCAGCTGCTGGACCGCTCGACCACGGTGTCCGGTACGCCCGTCGAGGTTGCCGGGATCTCCGGTTCGGTGGTCCGCACCGCCGCCAGCATGCTCGTCGAAGCCGCGGCCATTCATCCGTCGCACGCCGAGATCCTCCAGGCCGGCCTCGAGGTCGAGGCCAGCATCCTCAGCTGGTACCGCGTCGGCGGCGGACTGCTCGTCTCGCTGCAGCTGCCGGAGGGCGTTGAGCTCGACGACCTGGCGCGGCCCGGCGGGTACATGGTGCTCAAGGCCCCGGCGCGGAAGGTGGCCCATGTCTGAGCGCCAGTGTGGCATCATGTGCGGCGGGTGGGCCGCCGCGGCCATCGTCTACGCCATCCAGGCCATCTCCGCGAATCCCACCGGCTGTCTGTGGAGACTCCTCGTCTCGCTCATCACCGCGCTGGTCGCGCTGTTTTTCTGGAGCGAGGCCGACGTGGCGGCGCGCCTCATGCGGGAGCGCGACGAGGCGTGAGCACCGGGGTGCGCCTCGCGTTCGATGATGCGCTCGAGCTCGCCGGCGCGCTCGTCGACGAGCTGCGCCCCGCGGTCAAGCGGCTCAAGGTGGCCGGGTCGCTACGCCGCCGCCGCCCCGACGTGGGCGACATCGAGATCGTCGCCGAGCCCCACCTCTACGCCGCCGACCTGTTCGGGCGCCTCGAGCCTGATCTCACCGAGGTCCGCTACATCGCGCGATCCTGGGGGCCGCTGCTCAAGAACGGCGACCGCATGATCCAGGTCGGCGACGTGCACGGCCGCATCGGGTTCAAGTGCGAGCTCTACCTGGTGCACCCGCCCGCGCAGTGGGGCTCGATCCTGGCGATCCGCACCGGCCCGGCCGACCTCGGGCAGATCGCCATGGGCCGCATGCTCGCGTTCGGCTACAAGCACCGGCAGGGGCTCGTGTTCCGCATCGCGGACCGCCATGTCATGCCCACGCCCACGGAGGAGGAGTTCTTCCGGTACGCCGATCTCCCGCTGGTGCCGCCCGCGCGACGCGACGAGCTCGCCGCGCGCGTGCTCGCCGAGATCCAGGCCGCGAAGGCGAAGAGGGCGTAGCGGTGGGCGGCTATGCGTGGACCGCGCGTGACTCGTTCTTCCTGCGCACGCACTACGGCCGGAAGCCCGTGAGCTGGATCGCCGACCAGCTCGGACGCACCGTCGCCGCCACCGACATGCGGGCCAGTGAGTTGGGGCTACGCCGCAAGGCGCGGTGGCGCGAGGACGAGCGCGAGGTCCTGCGCGCACGCATCGACGACCTCACCTATCCCGAGCTCGCCGCGCTCCTCGAGCGCTCGGAGAAGAGCGTGCGGCACGAGGCCCATCGCCTCGGACTCCGGCGTCGGGCGCGCCGGCCCGTCGTGTGGACGGCCGAGCGCGTGCGGCTCCTCGAGGAGCACTACGGGGCCATGACCGCAGCCGAACTCGGGGCGATGCTCGGCGTGTCCGAGAAGGCCGTCTTCGACAAGACCCACCACCTCGGACTGCGCAAGCTCGGGCAGCTGTCCGCCGAGGCGGAGGCCGTCCTATGGGAGCTCCGTGATGTCGACGGAGTCGTCGAGTACTTCTCCGCCGAGTTCGGGGTCGGCGCGCCCGCCGTGCGCAGGGCCCTGCGGCAGCTCCGCGCGCAGGGAGGGCCCACGCGACCCATCGGGAACGTCCCGCGCATCGTCGGCGCCCTCGCCGATACCGCCGCCCAGGCGGTACGGCCAGAACCAGGGATCATAGACGAGGCCCATCTCGAATCTCCTTCGCTCGAAGACCACTCCCCCTGAATATTCAACGCGGCGCGCGCGGAGGGGATAGCTGGTTGGGACGCCGACCGCATGACGGTGATCCGCACGCCCCGACTTGCTGCACGCCGCGGCGGAGGCCATAGTGCTGCTCGGAAAACTTGTGAAGTGCCTAACCGCCCGGGGGCGATCACTCCGTCAAGGAGTGCTCGCCCTTCTTTGCTATATGCGCCTACGATCAGAGCTCATCACGCACATCAAGTGTCCTGTGTGTCGGCGCATGATCAGAGAGCCGTTCAGTCGAACGAGCGGGCCCGTGGCGATCGTTCATAACGCCGGACGCGGCCGTGCGCCGTGCCGCCTCATTGTGGAGCCAGACCCGAAGGGCGACGACCACCGAGTGGAAATCGTGTCGAATCGAGAAGACCTCGAGACGGCATTGGTTCGTGCCCTTAACCGGAGTCTGCAGCGTGCCGAGTCTCACAACCCCAGTACACTCCCTCCCGACGATCCCGGGAGTTGATCCCTACTACTCTGACGACCAGGTCGCCCTCTACCACGGCGAAGTCCTGGATCTCCTCACCAAGATGGTCGAGCCGTGTTTCGACGCGGTCGTGACCGATCCCCCCTACTCGAGCGGCGGAACCCATGCGCCGTCCAGGACCACCCGCACCCCCCAAGAGAAGTACGTGCAATCCGGGCAGAAGAAGCAGCGGCCCGGGTTCGCGGGGGATAACCGGGACCAGCGCTCCTGGATCACCTGGTGCAGCGTATGGCTGGCCCAGGCGCTACGCCTCTCCCGGCCGGGGAGCCCCATCCTCGTGTTCTCCGATTGGCGGCAGCTGCCGGCCCTCACGGACGCCGTGCAGGCCGGTGGGTGGACGTGGCGCGGGATCGTGCAGTGGGACAAGACGACCGCGTCCAGGCCGCAGCGCGGCCGGTTCCGGGCCCAGTGTGAATACGTCGCCTGGGGGTCCGCCGGCGCCATGCCCCTCGAACGGGCGGCGCCCTGTCTGCCCGGCGTGTTTCAGGCGCGGGTCACCCAGGACGACAAGCACCACATCACCGGGAAACCCACGGAGCTCATGCGCGAGCTGCTCGGCGTCGTCGAGCCCGGCGGCGTGGTGCTCGATCCATTCGCGGGATCCGGTACCACGTTGGTCGCAGCTCGATCGCTCGGGCTGAAAGTTGTTGGATTTGAGATGGACGAGGGATACTGTGAGGTGACGGCGGGCCGGCTGCGGCGTAGCTGAGGAGCGGGGTTGACCGGCCGGTGGATTGCTGCAGTAGAGTCAGAAGTTAGGCGGTGCACCATCACCGGACTGATCATGTTTGCAGGAGCCAACCACTCTGCGGCGAGGCGTTCGTCCACCAGGGGCTACCTACCTGCCGGTTCATTTCGATGAGCCGTCGCCGAAGCTCTCGTAAGCAAGGGCGCCGAAAGAAGCGCAAGAAGTCAGCGGCAACTGGGACGCCGTATCAACAAGTCGTAGCTGAGGTCCTCCGTGTCCTGGACCCAGGTGCCACGGTGATCGAGGGTACGTGGGTCGAGGGTCCAGATGGAAGGCGGGACAGGGACGTGCATGTCACCGGCACGGTAGATGGTCGCCAGCGCCGAGTCCTTGTGGAGTGCAAGGACTACAACCCGCGATCCACCGGTCGGGTGGGCATCTCTTTGGTCGACGCCTTGGAGTCCAAACGTCGAGACTTAGAGGTCGATTGGGCCGTGATCTGCAGCAATGCAGGCTTCACGAGCTTCGCGCTCCGGAAAGCATCCCGGGTGGGAATCGGGATGATGTCAGTCCTTAAGGAGGGTGACGAACGCGTCCGCTTCCTCGTGAAGGAGGACCAGTACATCCGTCGCCTTACCGTCGAGAACCTGACGATCTCATTGACCGGGCCTGAGCCGATAGAGCTTGGTGTTCCGTTCGACTCGATCTCTTATCAGGGGCTACCGATCGGGAACTGGATCTGTCATCGCGTGATGGCCATGCTGGGAATGAATCCGATAGTGAGTGGCAGTTTTGTGGATGCGTGTCACCTTGTCCGGCCCGTCGAGATGGTTGTTGGTGAGACGCCGGTCGAGGTTACCCAGATCGACGCCAATGTGACTGTAAGTGGCTCTTGGTATGTACAACCGATCGAGCTCGACGCGACCACTGGCGCATATGATTGGCTTCGGCGTCGAGTCCGCGTTGGCCCATCTGGGCAGTTTCACCTGAAGGGCGTGGACCTCACCGGCGGAAAGGCCGTGGAGCAGGCGCCCGATTGGGTGACGACCCACGATTTGCGCCCAGGAGAGGTGGCTTTCGGCCTACTCCACCTTGAGGGGCTCGGGCCAGTCGACCCCCGGCCTGACCTTGACGAAGTGGTGCGGCCGGAGGATCTGAGTCTTCGGGTACCCAAAGAGATGCTCGACCAGCTCGACGGAGTGGCCCGCGACGCCGAGTAGCGTGCGGGAGGTGCACCGCCTAACACTCAATTGCAGCTGACGCGGAAGTACATGGTGGCCTGCGCTTCGCGCCGGGTGTAAGCTGGTAGCCCGCGCAGCTGAATTGAAAGCCGTTAGACAGTGCTTCAGTGGGAGTGTATCAACCAGGGAGGTTCCGATGCGAGTCATTATGGTGGCGACGCTCGTGGCTCTCGCGGCGTGTTCCCCCAAGTCTGCGGATGATCGTAATGACACCGCCGATGGGCACGAGATCGCCTTACCACCCCGAGGAGCCCGCTGGACTGTCAGCACGACCGTACTTCGCGGAGCCCCAGATTCGACATCGGCGACCATGGAGACTCTTGGGGGTCAAACGAAGGTCTTGGCGGGAACGGAGGCAAAAGACGGTTGGGTGGCTGTGTACCATCCGCGACCGACCTACGACACCCTTGGGTTCGTTCAACAAGGCGAGTTGACTGATCAGCAGCCTCCGTTTCGTGTGGCCGGTCGGCTAATACGGATCGGGGACGCGTTTCACGTTACCGGGTGTGAGAATGGTCGTCTCGAGTTGTCGGTCGTGAACCTATGGGAGTCCAGCGATTTCAGACGCGTCATTGGCCGCCTGTCCGGCGATGGACGCGCTGACCAAGGACTCTCGTGCCAGGGTGCCGTCGTTACTCTGAGGAATGTCGTCGAAAGAGATCGGCGGCAGATTCTGCAGGTCCAGTCGGTCGTAAATGGGACCGTCGGCTGGTTCACGGACTCATTTGTGGGACGAGCGTTCCCACGTGAGCGATGTAGAGACTTATTTGCTGGAGATGCGGCAGCGATTGGCCGGTGCCAGGGCCAGTAGGAAATGTGTGAAGGCATCGGAATTCATGGTGTCGATTCTCCACGCACTGTCCAACAAGCAATTGCTGCTGACACGGGTTGAGAATGTGGCGCGCGGTAGCGCGCGGTGAATTCATGTAGCCCGTGCAGCAGAATTACGAACCAATAGAAAGCGTAAAAGGGAGGGCGGGTTGGAGAACGAGAGCCGACCATACTCGGACGAGTTCCTCTACAACTATTCTGGCGATCACGTCTTCTACGAGGTCGACCTATTTCTTGATCTCACGGGCCTCATCGCTCAAGGGCGGATCGGATCATCGGATTCCAACGCAACTCGGATCCTCAACAACGTGGTACTCGAATCCGCGGTACTTCACCTCAGAAACCTTCTCGAGTTTCTATACTGCGAGAAGCCTCAACGCACTGACGTCGTTGCCGACGACTTTCTGGACGAGAAATGGACGACCGTTCGGCCCGGCCTAACAAGTGCCCTAAAGCGGGCACGGCATCGCAGCAACAAAGAGTTGGCGCACCTTACCTCCAGCCGCATCGCCCAAGGTCAGGGTGGACGGGGATGGGACATTCCCGCGCTGGCGAATGACCTTGTCGCCGTTCTCCAGGTCTTCGCCCGAGAAGCAAATACCTGCCGACTCCACCCCGTGGTTGCAGAACGGATCGCGACACCGGGGTGCGCTCTCTAACCAGCAATTGCTGCTGACACGGGTTGGAGTAGTGGCGCACGGTATCCGTGCGAAATATGCATGTAGGCCGTGCAGCAGAATCGCGAGCCGATAGATGGTGTGAATAGCAATGCTCCATCCGAATGGCGTCTTCCAGGTGTGGTGGCGACATGAAGCCCTTGCGGGTGGGTCTATGTGAGTGTTGTGTGTTGCTAGTCCGTTGGACTCGGAAGCCCCCCGCCAGGAGATCGCCATGATTCGGGTACTCCGATATGCAGTCTTCGTCGCTACGCTCTCCTTGATTTCGGTTTCCCACGGTGAAGCACAACGAGTGTGCCGCACAGGAAAGCCCTGCGGTAACACATGCATAGCCCGGAACCGAACGTGTCGCGTGGGAAGTGGCACGGCGCGAGCGGCTACCCCGACGGAATCGTCCATCGCAATTCCAGAAGGCGCACAGTATGTGGCTTCCTCGCGGGGCCGGGTCTACTACTGGGTCGGTTGCTCTGCGTGGAGGAGTCTCGCCCGCTCCAATCTCCGGTTCTTTCAGTCGAGGGCTGACGCACATGCGGCAGGCTATACTCGGTCGCAGAGTGCGGGCTGCTCCGGGCCAGCAGCATCGAATGACTCATCCAACGTTCCGAAAGAATCCCTCGTCGCTTCAGGTTCGTCGTCTGAGAATAGCTGCGTCGTGAGTGCTGTCGTCGATGGTGACACGCTAGACTGCTCAGATGGGCGGCGGATCAGACTCTTGTTGATTGACGCGCCGGAAATGGGGCAGGGCCCGTTTGGTGCCGTTGCGAAGGAAGGGCTTGAGTCCATGGCTCAAGTTGGCTCTACGCTCCAGGTGGAACTCGACGTGGAGCATGAAGACCGGTATGGGCGGGTACTGGCCTACCTGTACGATGGAGTTGGCCAAAGCATCAACGAAGAAATGGTGCGAAGGGGGTTGGCGGTGGTGTCGGTATACCCGCCGAACGTCAAGTACGTAGAGACGTATAGAAGCTCTTCAGAGGTAGCCGAGGCCGCCGGAGCAGGGCTATGGTCGGTCTCTGCCTTTGCGTGCCTACCTGCGGAGTTCCGAGCTGGCAACTGCAGATAGGAGTGCACTCGTGGGCTACCATCTAATCACAAGCAGTTCCTGCTGTCACGAGGTGACTGGTGGTGCGCGCTCCTGCGCGGGCAGTATGCTGATAGGCCGTGCAGCAGAATTGCGAACCGTTTGTCCGGCACTGTGATGGAACATGGATCTTCCTGCGATAACTGAGTGGATACCCACCAACTATGGGGACATCGCCAGCGTGGTCGGGCTGGGGGTGTCCTTGGCGGGCTTCTGGTTCACTATTGCGGCGGTGCTTCGGTCGAAAGGAGCCGCAGAAGCTGCGAGAGATGCTGCGGCGGAACTCCGAGGTAGGCTCACACGGTTCGACGTATCGACCGCGTTATCCGAGACTCTTGCCGTTATGGCGGAGGTCAAGCGGCTCCATCGACTGGAGACGTGGCAACTCCTCCCTGAGCGCTATGACGTACTGCGGCGCAGCCTGATCCGGATCAAGGCGTCAGGACCGTCGCTGACGGAGGTACAGCTCTCTCAGATTCAATCCGCGATTCAGCACTTTGCGAGCATGGAGAAACAGGTGGAGAAGTATTTGGCAGCACCGGATGGCCCAAAGCCTAGCGTGCCGCGCATGAATGGGATCATTACGACCCAACTCGATACGCTGACCGAGTTAATGTCTGCCCTACGAGCGAGAGGGGACTAGAGGCGATGTCATACGAAAAGATGGCTGCTCTCGTCACTAGACTGGCGAATGTCACCGAGCAGCGGACCGACCTTTGGGAACGGACCTCTGAGGATGGTGTGTTCCAGGCATCCTTCCCAACCTACGCCGTCAGAATTGACCAACGACCGGGTGATAGCTACCAGAACGAATCCGATATCTTCGTACGAATCTTCGACGATGATGGAACACTGATCGAAGAAGTGAGCGACTCGGACCTGAGTCGAGTGATGAACGGTGCGTACGTGGTGCTAGTTCGGCTTTATGAAGCCGCTCGCCGGCAGGCAATGGGAGTGGAGGCCGCCCTCGACAGCATCCTCGAGGCGCTTGGAGGCGAGGGCGAGGTTGACCCGCCTGGGGCAGTTGATGCAGACGAGGGAACGGATCTGCCCTTCTGAGGTGGCCGCTGTCTCACGGTTGCCGCACACGAAAGGGTGGCGCGCTGCGCGTGCGACGAGCAGAGTAGTGCGGAGAAGAACTGCGGAGTCGTTCGCGTTATCGAGTCGCTTTCCTTTCGCATCGCGTGACATTTGAGTCTCACAGCCCACCGCACGTCAACTAGCCCTCAGGTTGGACATCCAGGAGCTCGGAAGAGCGCCCACCGAATTTCGGTCTCGCCTGGGCCGAAACCGCGCCGATCTGGAAGCGTAGCGGACCGGATGCTGAGGGGGGTGGTCCGTTTTGGACCCACTTTGTACCCGATCTGGTCCGGGGAAATCGCCTGATTCCGGGGTCCTGATTGCATTGAGCCCCCCCTCCTTTTCGCATTGCATGACACTGGTCCGGGGAAATCGCCTGATTCCTGGGTCCTGATTGCATTGAGCCCCCTCTCCTTTTCGCATTGCATGACACTCATCGCGGTGGACGAGGCGCACTGCATCTCCGACTGGGGGCACGACTTCCGTCCCTCGTACCGGCGGATCGGCATCCTCCGGGAGCGGTTTCCGGTT
>Ga0224501_10000303_pt1 | contig 43402 bp, 35 predicted proteins | sample SF_Oct11_sed_USG_4_FD_169105 | JGI IMG/M metagenome (GOLD analysis project Ga0224501, IMG submission 169105) | Sediment microbial communities from San Francisco Bay, California, United States - SF_Oct11_sed_USGS_8_1 | ecosystem: Environmental > Aquatic > Marine > Sediment | place: USA... | reverse complement strand
GGTGCGTTCCTTGAATTTATCAAATGCCGTGTCTATTGTATCTTATGAATGTTTAAGGCAATTGAGCATGAAAGGCTTATATGAATTTGACAATAAAAAAGAATATAAGAGAATGTATTATAAAAATAAATCAACCGATTTCGCGTAAGGCGGCAAGAAGCCGGCTTAGGTCGTCTTCAGAAGTGTTCCATCCGAATGAAATTCTTAACGTGCCGTTTTGAAAGATTTCAGGAAGATTCTGAAAAACCAATGGAGAACAATGAAGACCCTCGCGCGCGATGATTTTAAAATTTTCATATAAAATAAAGGCAAGCTCAGAACAGTCTAAATTTTCATGCGCCAGACTAAATGTCAGAGAATGAGACCCTATTTCGGGTTTACATCCGAAGATATGAAAATCTTTATTTTTTTTTATTTCTTCATAAAAAGCAATTCCAAGATTTAATTTTTTTTCGTATAAGCTTTCAAAAAAATCAAAGCCTTTTTCAACGGCGGCGTTAAGGCCGCATAACGCTGTTGAAGGGTAAGTTCCCGCTTCAAGTTTATAGGGATATTCTTTGGGCATTTGTTTTTCTGCGCTGTCAAAACCGACACCGCCGTAAATAAGCGGGGTGATATTTATATTTTTATGAAAAAAAAGAAACCCGACGCTTTCAGGCGAAAGAAGATATTTATGACCAGACGCAGCTCCCACGATTTTATCTCTTATCTCGTCGGGAAAATCAGGAAGTTGTAAGCTGCCGACATATTGGGCAAAGTCAAAAAGTAAATAAAGATTTTCATGCTTTCTGAGTATTTCAAAGAGGCGGGTAAAATCATCTTCAGAAAGAACTTCGCCCGTGACGTTAGAGGCGGCGTTTACACAGACGATAGCGGGTTGGTTATTGAAAGATTTTTGAATTATATCTTCAAGATTATTTATAAAATCATTTTGTCTTGAGATAATATGAATTTGGCTCTTGTTTTTTTCGCAAAGTTTATAAACAGGCCTTAAAACAGCGTTATGAGAGTAACTGTCTATGAAGTAATGTTGAATATTTTTTTCAAAACCAGAAAAGAAAAGATTAATGGCCTCAGTGGCGTTTTTTGTGAAAACAAGAGTCTGGTCTTCTTTTAAATTTAAAAAAGACGATAGATTTTCGCGGTAAAGTTCAATAATGTCGTTTGAACCGCTTGAACGAAAAGCGCTGCCTTCAATTGTTTGCATATGTTCTTCTGCGGCTTTTATGACAAATTCCGGTTTCGGCCTTGAACCAGAGGCGTGATCAAAATAAAGAATGCTCATATTAAAAAATATTTTTTTCTTGCGTTAATTTTTTTAGTTCGTTAAAGTCTGTAACGGCCGATGCGGGGGGCAGGTTGGCCAGAAGAATTTTTCCGTATGATTTTGTTAAGATGCGTCCGTCTAAAATTGCGGCGACCCCCTTATCTGTTTCAGAGCGTATAAGACGGCCAAGCGCCTGTTTTAGCATAATGGCCGCTTTCGGCAGCGATAACTCAAAAAACGATTTTCGATTTTGCGATTCTAAAAGATTTTTCTTTGCCTGAAACAAGGGGTCATCAGGCGGGGTAAACATCAGCTTTACCACAATAACAAGACGAAGCGCAAAGCCGGGCAGGTCAATGCCCTGCCAGAAAGAGTTTGTTCCCAGTAAAACGGCGTTTTCTCTTTCGCGAAAATACGAAAGGGCTTTTTCTGCTCCGTAATGGGCCTGCGAGATAACTTCATGGTCGATGGTCTCTTGAAGAATATCTGTAAATTTATTGAGCATATAATGCGAGGTAAATAAGATGAGAGCTCCGCCGTTTGAAAGCTCTATCAGTCTGATAATCTCGTCTAAAAGAGCCTGCTCATACATGCGCTGAGCTTTTTTATCGGCGTTATAGCTTGGCTCTTCAATGCCCCGCGGCAGATAAAGAAGCATGTTTTTTTCGTAGGCAAACGGCGAGAAATGAATGTTTAAGTTTAAGTTTTCTTTTGCCGCCGAGGGCAGAGTTTCTTCAATGAAACTGTTGAAATAACCCTTGGCGGTCATCTCTTTTACAGAAGACGGATTATAAGCAAAGGGCCAGTAGCCGACGGTCGCGCTTAGCCATGTATGGGGCTCATCAAGAAAAGAAGAAATTTCTTCGCCGAGTTTTAGATGGCAGGTTTTTAAGTTTAATATATTTTCTTTTTTTTCGGCCCAGAAAACATTCTTGTCAAAATTCAGTTTTTCAAAACGCTCAAGAAATGAAAGATACTGCGAGTGATGTTTTATTAGCGAGTTGGCCGAGTTTAACGTTATTGCGTCGTCGTTTTTTTCTTTAATTTCTGAAATTAAATTTTTGATTTCTTCAATATTGTTTTTTAGTTCAGCGTTGGCAACCGGCTTTTCATTTGAAATGATTTTTGTCTGATTTTCGGCAAACGACAAGTTTAGCTCGGCTTCCCATGAAGAAAAAAACAGGCTCCAGTTTTTTTCAATGCGGCCGCTTAACTCTTGAAGATCGTCGACTTTTTCTGGCGAAAGTTCTTTTGAGTCGGTTATTAATTTTCTGATCTTTTTTTTCTGTTCGGCATAAGAGCCCGATGAAAAACTCAGTGAAAAAATCTGCATGCCGCTTTGTATGAAGCCGTGCGCCTCGTCTATAATTAAAGCGGCATAAGTGGGGATGGTTTTTTTATCGTTTAGAAAATTGTACAAAGTAAGATGATGGTTGCCCGTTAGTATGCGCGAAGACGACCATGACTTTTTTGCCTTGAAATAATTGCATGTTGAAAAGTAAATACATTTGTTTGACGGACATCCGTCTGAATCGCGGCAGACAAGGTTAAAGAAACTTTTAGGAAAATGCTTTTCTGTTTCGTAAATATATCCGAAACCTTTGCCTTCTTTAAAAACGGACGAAGCGAATTCGTGAAATTCTTTTTGGGTTTCTTTGTCGATAAGATCGACAAAGGTTCCTTTTTGAAAGACGTCTTCGTAGCGAAGGCGGCACAAATAATTCGCGCTGCCAAGACAAAGGTCGTATTCGTTTTTTGCAAAAGAAAGAGCATTTTGAAGAACCGGAAGATCTTTTTCAAAAAGCTGCAACTGCAGGTTTTTTGTTTCTGTGCTTATTAAAACCCGCTTTCCGGTCAGGTAAGAATATGAGATAGCGGCGATTAAATAAGCAAACGACTTTCCGATTCCGGTGCCCGCTTCTAAAACGGTTACCTTTTCGTTTAGCATGTTGCGTAAAATGTTTTCTGCCATTTCTATTTGCGATGATCGAGGCGTATATTTTTCAAACGATTTTTCAAGTAAATTGAAAGCGCTTTGTATGATCGCAGATACATCCGCCTTGTCTTTGCCTTTTAGCCAGGGCGGATTTTGAGGCTGAAAGATAGAGTCGTCGTGATCTGTTTCGTAATCTAAGTATGAATTCATTTTAATTGATAAGCAAGATTTGCAAGGTAATCGGCGATAGCGTTTTTTTCTCTTCGAATATGAACAAAAGACACATGGAGTTTTTCTGTTAAAGCGAGAGCCTTTAGATAAAATTCTTTTAAACGGGGATTTTTTACCTTATATTTCCCCTGCATTTGAAAAACAACAAGTTCAGAATCCATGAAAACGGTTATGTTTTTAAGATTGTTTTTTTCGCATTCGCGAAGACCCTCGACAAGAGCGGCGTATTCAGCTTCATTATTTGTGGCCAGCCCGATAGATTCAGATTTGTAAAACAGGGCTTTTTTATTTTCTTTAAATTCAGAAAGAGACGGTATGTCAGATAATGACTCGGCTTCAAAGCAGACGGCGCCGTATGAGGCCTCGCCCGGATTGCCTTTGGAGGCCCCGTCAACCATTAAAAAATATCGATTCATCAATGAATGCACCTGTAAATATGATCTTTGCCGGCTTTTTTTACGGGAACGTCGTTTGCGCATTCTTTTTTTTCAAGAGAACATCTGCCGCGAAAAGGACATCCGTCTGGCATATCGGTTAGAGCCGGTACCTGCCCAACAATGGGTTTTAATTTCTTGTCTCCTTTTTTGTGAACCGCCGCCGACGGTAAAGATTCCAGAAGACCTCTTGTGTAGGGATGTTTCTTCTTTTCTAAAACATTTTTAACGGTTCCTGTTTCCATAATACATCCGCCGTACATGACCGCAATTTTATCGGCGATTTGAGAGACAACGCCGAGATCATGCGTAACCAGCAAGATAGACATTTTCTTATCTCGGTTTAACTGTTTGAGCAAAGCAAGAATTTGGGCCTGTATTGTGACGTCTAAAGCGGTGGTCGGTTCGTCGGCAATCAATAGTTTAGGAGACGACGCCAGAGCCATTGCGATCATCGCGCGTTGTCTCATGCCGCCTGAAAGCTGAAACGGATAATTTTTAACGCGCATTTCGGGTTCAGAGATGCCGACCGTTTTAAGAAGCTCAATAGTTTTTTCTGCAATTTCTTCTTTCGTCAAAGAAGTATGTGTTTTGAGTACCTCGCTGATTTGAAAACCGATAGTAAAAACCGGATTCAGAGCGGTCATGGGCTCCTGAAAAATCATAGAAACCTGCCCCCCGCGATAGCTTAAAAGCTTTTTTTCTGAATACTCTAAAATATTTTCATTGTTAAATAAAATTTTACCTTCTGAAATTTTCGCGGGAGGCTCCATTAGATTTAATATGGAAAGTCCCGTGATCGTCTTTCCGCTGCCTGATTCGCCGACTAAAGCTAAAATTTCTCCATTAGATATCTTCAAATCAATGCCGCGCAGAGCTTCAACGAAACTTCCGTTTATTTGAAAGCCGGCCCGAAGGTTTTCAATAGAAAGGATGGGGGTTGCCACGAGAATACAGATATTTATAGAAAGAAGGGACGTAAAGTAAGTTATATATGCTATGGAAAAACATAGCATTTTTTTAAAGAAAAGCGGAATGATTTAAATTTTTTGGGGTATTTATATTATATGAAGTGTAAAAAACAGCCGCTTGGGGCTAAAACCGAGATAAAGAACGTATGGGAAGTGCGGATGGATTTATCGTTATGGAACAAAATCGTCTGTGCTTCGAAAGTTCGAAAAAAAACATACTCCTGGATTGTAAGGTACTGTGTTTTTGAATTGGCCAAAGTAAAAAAATTACGATGGACAAAAAGTATGTTGAATATTCATGAGAATATAAAATCTTCGAAAAAAGATGCACAGCATCGACATATGTTGTGTTTATATGGGGCCGACGAAATGCTTTTGAGAAACAGCGCTTTGATATTAGGTGTTACAGTGACTCAACTTGTGAGGATTTCTCTTCTGATGTTCATTGATAGGTTAGTCAAGGGTAAAACAAGTGATAAGCGGCTATTCTGGTTTGGTATAAAGTTATTTTCAGAGATTTGCGTTTTACGGTCAATGAAAGATAATATGCTTGCTATGGTTTTCCATAGCCATAGAAAATTTTCAAGAGAAGAATATTGGGGATTTTCATAAATCTTAAAAACAATTTACTTTTCAAAGCAAATTAATTTTCAAATCTGGTTCATGGCAGAAGTTAAAGAAGAATTAAAATATACAAAAGATCATGAATGGATATTGCAGACTGACAATCTGGTGAAAATAGGAATTTCAGACTATGCGCAAGAAAACCTTGGCGACATTGTCTTTGTTGAGATGCCCGAAGTAGGCGACGAAATCAGTCAGGGAGACAGTGTTGCGACAATCGAGTCTGTAAAAGCGGTATCAGATGTCTATGCCCCTGTTTCAGGCAAGGTTATAGAAGTTAATGATGAGATAGCGAATTCCCCCGAGATTATAAACAAAGAGCCCTATGAAGGCGGATGGATTTGCGTTATTGATACACAGAACTCTTCGGCGCCGCAAGAATTGATGAATTCTAAGCAATATGAAGAATATTTACAAACTCTAGAATAATTGCTTTATGTATATTAATGAAACAGATTCTGAAACAGCTTTAATATTTAAAGAACTAAATATTAAAAGCGCAGAAGAATTATTCAAGAGTATTCCAGAAGAATTTTTAGAAAAGACAAGCGAAAAACTCAATAGACCGTTATCAGAATCAGAAATTAAAAAAGAAATTTATGCCGCAGAAAAAAATATTTTTCAGGGTTTGTCTTTTGCCGGTTACGGTTTATATGAACATTTTGTTCCCGAAGTTATAAATCATTTGTCGTCTTTAAGGCCGTTTGTTACCAGTTATACGCCTTACCAACCAGAAGCGGCGCAGGGTACGCTGCAGGCTCTTTTTGAATATCAAAGCCTGATGGCGGGATTAACCTCTATGGATATTGCCAATGCTTCTTTATATGACGGCGCGACGGCCCTTGTAGAGGCGATTAGAATGGCCGTTAGGAATTGTAAAAAGAAAGATAAGAAAATAGTTCTTATTTCTGATGGAATTCATCCTGTTTACCATAAGGTTCTTGAAACTTACTTTCCCGAATCATATCAGAAAGAGCTTGAAATATCGATAAAGAAAGTTCCTTTAGATAAAAAAGATGGCAATACAATATGGGAAAATTTCAGTTCAAATGCGGCGGATGTCTTAGCCGTAGCTTACCAGCAGCCTAATTGCTATGGTATTTTTGAAGAAAACCAGTGTCTGATTGCGAAGACTTATCCTGAAGCGCAAATTTTATACGGCACAAATGAACCTTTAAGTTTAACTGTTCTGCCTGCGCCTTCTGATATAGGCGCCCATGTCGTTTGGGGCGAAGCTCAGTCTCTTGGCATACCTGTTTCATTTGGCGGGCCTTCTCTTGGTTTTATAGCCGCAAAGTCTGAATATATGAGACAAATGCCTGGAAGACTCGTAGGAAAAACCACGGCAGAAACTCCTTTTGGCGAAGAGACAGAGGCATATGTTATAGCCTTATCGACGAGAGAACAGCATATCAGAAGAGAAAAGGCAACCAGTAATATATGTTCAAATCAGACGTTGGTAGCTTTAAGGGCCGCTATTTATATGGCCCATTCAGGATGGGAGGGCATGCGTAAAACCGCGGTTGATTGCGTAAAGAATGCCGATTACTTAAAGAAAGAACTTCTTAAAATTAAATCTATTGAAATCCTTTTTCATGAAGCGGTAAATTTTCATGAAATAACATGGACACATCAAAACATAGATCAAATTATTCAAAATTCTTATGAAGACGAGATCGCTCCCGGCGTAGAAAATATGCATGAAGGTAAAAAATATTTAATATCCTATGTGTCTGAAGAGAAAAGCGAAGGTGAAATCAATAGATTAATAGAGATTATTCGAAAATTTTCATAAAAAGGCTTTTCAAATTTGATTTCAAAAATATATTTTTTTCTTGATTTTATACTCATATAATAGATTTTGCCTGTATGGGTGAGAAAAAAATAAAAATCAATACAGAATTATTAACAAAAAAATCAAGTTATGTAACCTATGGGTTATTGGCGGTCGGTCTAATTTCTTATTTAATAGCTTCATCGGCAACAACGGGAGGAGGCGTTCTTTTAGGCATTTTATATTTAGGCAAGCTATTGGGAATAATAGGCCTTTTTTTACTTTTCTTTATAGGCTTAAATATTGTTAATTATTTTGGAATAGACAGGCACAGGGTGATGGGCGTTGCTATCGGCTTTTCGGTGGCCATAGGTTTTATTCTGGTTTTTAAGTATGAACCGGTAGTGTTAAATCCGGTTGAAGAGTTTTCTATAGACGCGAGATTCCGACTGTCGTCGTTTCAGCTTATGGCGATGGATATTTCAAAAGGCGTTCAGGTTTCGACTATAAATGAAGACGCTCATCCGGCGATTAAGATTATTGGCATTGATAATGCAACCGTTAATGAATATATGGGGTGGCCCTTCTCGTGGGAGAAGTATGCAAACTTATTAGGCTCTCTCGAGGGATGCAATTATAATTCAATTATGTTTGATATTTTCTTTGTAGACGATATTAAAGATAATTACGGTATACTGTCGCTTGTCGAAAATGTTCGATATGAAATACTTGATTCTGTCTATAATCAGGGAGGAGGTTCTATTAATTTATCGTATTCGAATATGGTAAATTCAAGCGCGTATTTCAGTCAAGAAATTCAAAGAAACGGCAAGGCATTTGTAGACTATTCGTTTGAAAGAGGCTCCGCTCCAGATGAATTTATAGAATCAGATATTTATAAAGAAAGACTTGCTTTATTAGATAGGCATAAAATTACCAATGTTGTTACAACTCCTTATGATAGCGAATACGAGTGGGTCGATCATCCAGAGCCTCCTATTGCGGCCATTGGCTCTTCTGTAAAAGGGATGGGTTTTGCGAACATTGTTAAAGAAGATACGGGAGTAAACAGAAGAATGCCTCTCGTAATAAAGTGGAAGAATGGTCTTTATCCTTCTATTGATTTGCTTTTAGTAGCGCAATATTACGGAATAAACGTAAAAAAAGACGTAGAAGTAAAGCTGGGAGAATATATAAAAATTAAAAATATTCCAAGTAAAAAAATAAAAATCGGAGCGGCGTTAAAAGATAGCGATATCATGACAAAGCCTAATGAAAAGCGAGAGATAACAATTCCGATTGACAAAGAAGGCTTCATGTATATTAAATTTATTGGGGGGCCATGGTCGTTTCCGAGTCATTCTTTTGTTGAGCTGGCAGAACTAGACAGAGGCGCAATAGCCGAAGGCGGAGACCCGTTTGCAAACATGATGCTTTTAACGGCAATGTATTATGCAACAGGAGCCTCGAAAGATATTCATACCTCGCCATTCGGAGATATGGCCGGTATTGAACATCACGCTAACGCATTGAATACTATTTTAATGCAAGATTTTTTGCATGTCGCGCCAAATTGGGTTAATTTTCTGATTTATATTTTAATCGGTTTGGCCATAGGTTTTGTTGTTCCGCGTTATAAAATGACAAAAGTAATATTGGGAACCGTTGTTTTTATTTTACTTTTTGTTGCGGAGGTCTTTCTTGCCTTTAATTGGTTTAATTACATTCATCATTTTTTTACTCCTATAATTGAAATGACGGTTGCTTTAGTAGGTATTACTGCTTATAAGGTATTGACCGAAGAAGAAAATGTTAAGTATATCCGATCGACTTTTTCGAAGTTTGTTTCAAAAGACGTGGTAAATGAATTAATGGCAAATCCTGAATCGCTAAAGCTTGGCGGCGAGAAAAAAGAGATAACCGTATTCTTTTCAGATATCAGAGGATTTACCAGTATGTCAGAAGCCTTAAGTCCCGAAGATTTGGTTCATTTATTAAATGATTATCTTTCGGCTATGACAGAAATCGTACTGGCCTATAAAGGAACAATTGATAAATATATGGGAGACGCCATTATGGCGTTTTGGGGAGCTCCAGTAATTATGGAAGACCATGCATATAGAGCCTGTATTGCCTCATTAAAGCAATATTCAGAGTTAGAAAAACTGCAAACCAAATGGGCGGAACAAAAGCTCCCCGTTATTGATATAGGTATTGGTCTAAATACAGGATTTTCAGTGGCCGGCAACATGGGTTCAAGCCATCGTATGGATTACACCGTTATGGGCGATTCTATAAATTTAGGCTCAAGGCTTGAGGGTACAAATAAGATGTACGGCACAAATATTATTATATCTGAATTTACTTATGAAAAGGTTAAAGATAAAATTATCGCCCGCGAGCTTGATAAAATTCGCGTAAAAGGCAAATTAGAACCGGTTACAATATACGAATTACTCGACATAGTAAACCATGAAGATTATGAAAAATATCGCGTTGCAGAAATATAAAATTAATTAAACTATGTAATTTTCAAGAATGATTTACATTTTCAGAAATTACATAGCAATAAATCATTAAATAGCGTAGATATCGGCTTTTTTTATTTCAGAAAGGGGTACCCTGAAATCTTCTTTGCCTCTGTATAAATGAACGATCGAATCTTCTTCAAGTTTGCGGTTTCCTCCGACAGTAACATGAGAACCGTTTTTTAAGGTCAGCTCAATTTGCAGACCTTTGTGTTTCATATAGTGTTTTAATATTTTTTGAAATTTTATTGTAGAACCAGTAATTTTTTCGTTTTTCATAACGCCTCCGTTTTTATAAAGGCAGTGAAAACGTTATTTGCCGCTTCTACTACCTATCCTTTGTTTTTATGTGACATAAATATTGTCGGATTTTTGCAAAATAACTTTATATTTTTTTATCTAAAAAAAGAAAACTCGAAAATAGAAACTGTAAAAAAATATCAGTAAAATTAACAATCAATAATAAATGAACAGAGTAATATCGAATTAAAAAAATATCTTCATGTTTTCATCTGTGCTGAGCTTTTGCCGAAGCATGGCTTCCTTATGTAAGTTTAATCAATTATTGAATAAGGAAACCATGAATGCAGGAAAACGCTTGCAAAAAAATTAAGACTATAGTCTGTCTTTATCAGTGAGCGTTTTTAGGAATTTTACGATTTTATCGGTTTGTTCTTTACTTAAGGTGATGCCTAGTTGAATGTCTGCCATCGTATTAACCGCATCTTCAAGCCGAATTGTTGAGCCGTCATGAAAATAAGGCCTTGTTAGAGCTATGTTTCTAAGAGAAGCAACCTTGAATACGAACATATCGTCCTTATCTTTTGTAACGTCAAACCTTCCCTTGTCTTTTTGGTTTTTATAGGCTTTTTCAACTCCCATTTTTTCATAACCGTTTCCTCCTAATAAGGGGCCGTCATGACATTGCGTACAATCAAATTCGTTCATGAATAGGTTAAGGCCTTCAAATTCGTCTGTGTTTAACGCTTTTAAATCGCCTTTTTGAAAATCGTCAAATCTGTCTTTTGTTATCAGAGTTCTTTCAAAGGCGGCAATAGCCTCGGCTAAATTATCATAAGTAATCGGGTTTTTAGAATCAGGAAAAGCCTCTTTGAAAAGAGCCTGATACTGGGCGATGGCAGAGATTTTATCAATTACGGCCTTTTCATTTGGCATGGCCATTTCTACCGGGTTAAGAATAGGGCCCTTGGCCTGTTCTTTCAAGTCTTTGGCCCTTCCGTCCCAGAATTGCGCCATATGAAAGCCGGCGTTTAATACCGTAGGAGAGTTTCTGCCCCCAAGAGAACCCTTGGCCCCCGGAGAAAATTGAAGATTATCAACGCCGCCAAGCTTTTCGTCAATTTTATGACAACTGGCGCATGATTGAGAATCGTTAATTGAAAGTCTGTTTTCAAAATATAATTTTTTACCCAATTCAATCTTTTTAGCGGTGTCGTTTTCTGCCCCGGGCATTTTATCGGGTAGAACCCCGATACTTTCATTTGCCTGTTTTAATAGCTCTTTATCTTTTTTGTTGTCTTCGCCGCAGAATAAGAAAATACTTAAGCAGCAAAAAATGGTAATAGTTTTTATGAAAAATCTTTTTTTCATTTATATTGTCTCCTTTTGTTTTTGATAAATTGTGAACATATGCAATATATGATATTGTCAATAATATGTTATCTTTAGTATATTCTAATAAATAAGATAAAAAGAAACTAAAAAATATTAATATTCATAACAAAATGCATTATTTTTTTTATCTATTCGCGTAGACTGCAATAATTTTTAAGAAGGCAAAAAAAGAAGCAGGCTTGAGGCCATAACGGCCATTCCCGATATTAAACCGTAAATGGCAATATGATGTTCGCCGTATTTTTCAGCCGCGGGTAAAAGTTCGTCAAGAGAAATGTAAACCATAATGCCGGCGACAAAAGCGAAAACAACGCCGAAAAGAGAATCGGCAAAAATCTGAATTAATAAAAAATATCCGAGAAGGGCGCCTACGGGTTCGGCCATCCCCGATAAAAAAGAATACAAAAAAGCCTTTTTCTTGTTTCGGGTCGCGAAATAAACAGGAATTGAAACGGCAATTCCTTCGGGGATATTATGTATTGCGATTGCCGCCGTTATGCTTATTCCCGTAAACGGGTCTTTTAACGCGCTTATAAAAGTGGCCAGACCTTCGGGAAAATTATGAATGGCGATTGCGACTGCCGTAAAAACGCCCATGCGCATAAGCTTTGGGTCGTCTATTCTATCGTTGGGGGTTTTCATCTCATGCGGATTGATTGTTTCAGGCACAAATTTATCAATGACGGCGATAAAAAAGATTCCAATAAAAAAAGAGAGTACCGTAATTGAATAGCCTGTAGAATCGCCGTAAATTTCTATTAACGAAATTTTGGCTTTTATGAAAATTTCGACAAAAGATACATAAATCATCACGCCGGCAGAAAATCCAAGAGAGGCGCATAAAAATTTAGTATTAAAGTTTTTTGAAAACAGAGCCATAAGGCTTCCTATGCCGGTTGAGGCTCCGGCAAACAGGGTTAAACTAAAGGCTATAAGTAAATTATCCAATTTTTTCTCTTTCGAATGCGGTTTTATAGTAAAGGTATAATTCGCATTTGTCAGGAGTGTTTGTTAAGCTTTCAATATAAGGATGGTTGCAAAGCATATCGGGTTCTTCCCAGAAATTGGTTTTAGCCTTAACGTGCATGAAACAGTTTATTTTTTTTCATCCAAAATATTCGTGACAGGCTTCCATAGTTTATTTTTTTATGTAAATTTGTTGCATTATACGTTAAAAACTGACAAATTTCAATTGTATTTCTGTTTGGATTGAAAATTAAATAATCTCATTTTCATTAAAACACTTTACAAACTTCTTATCTGAAACCATAATATGATCAACCAGCCATTGTTTCAAAAATTGCAGAGTTTCAATGCCAATGCTTACGCTCCCTTCAAAGTAACCTTTTTTTAGTTTTTTTACTTTTTCAATAAATTCTGCATGTTCTTTTTTATGTTCTTCTGTATGTTCATATTGAAATTGTTCAAAATAGTTTTCTTCAAGTTGAAAATGAGAATCAGTGTATTCTACCATTCCCTTGATAATATTGCCGATAACCTGCTGCGATTTCCCTTGACTCATCGCGTCATATAGACTATTAATCATATTGACTATTTGCATATGTTGGTTGTCAATTTCCTGTACGTTTATGCTTAAATCGTCGCTCCATTTTATTAGTGACATTTTTATTCTCCTTATTTGATTTTTCCCAAAGGATAAACGTCAAAATCATTATTTTGCATTTCCAGTATTCCTTTAAAGGCCTGCACGGCCGCTTCGACAGTGGTAAAATAAGGAATATTAAATTTTAAAGCCGAAAGCCTTATCTCAAGAGCGTCATTTCTGGTTTGTACATCGGTGGGTATATTTAAGATGATATCTATTTTGTCTGATTTTATTAAATCTGCAATATTGGGACGGCCCTCATGCACCTTAATTACTTTATTGACCGAGAGTCCCCTTGAAGTTAAAAAATCGGCGGTTCCCGTTGTCGCATATAAAGTAAAACCGGCGTTTGATAATTCTTTCAGGGGCTCTGCCAATGGCTCTTTTGACTCGTCGCTTACCGAAACAAAAACGCTTCCCGCGGGGGGAAGTCTAAATCCGCTTGCTTCCTGCGACTTAAAAAAAGCTTCAGATGGAGTTTTACCGATACCCATGACCTCTCCGGTTGATTTCATCTCTGGCCCTAGAATTGTGTCGGTACCCGCAAATTTTTTAAACGGTAAAACAACTTCTTTAACGTGATAATATGAAAAAGACGGCTCTTTTACAAGGTTCAACTCTTTAAGCGATTTTCCTAAAATAACCTGTGTCGCTCTTTTGGCCAGCGGTATGCCTATGGCCTTTGACACAAAAGGAACGGTGCGGCTGGCTCTCGGATTTACTTCAATTATATAAAGGTCGTTATTAAAAATGGCGTATTGAATATTAATGAGTCCAAGAACCTTTAATTCAAGCGCAATTTTTTTTGTAGTGGCCTTGATTTCTTCTAAAATAGGTTCAGATATATTTACAGGCGGCAGAATGCAGGCGCTGTCGCCAGAATGAACTCCGGCTTCTTCAATATGTTCCATGATGCCCGCTATAAAAACGTCTTTTTGATCGCATAAGGCGTCAACGTCAAGCTCTTTAGCGTGTTGAAGAAATTTATCAATTAAGACGGGCCTTTCGTCGCTTACCTCGGCGCTTTCTTCCATATATTTTTTTAATTGCTCGGGAAAGTGAACAATCATCATCGCTCTACCGCCAAGAACATAAGAAGGTCTTACCAAGACAGGATACTCTAATTTCTCGGCCGCCTCAAGAGCCTCTTCTACGCTTTTGGCCATAGCTCCGGCGGGTTGTCTTAAATTTAATTTATTAACCAGCTTATTAAATTCGTCTCTGTCTTCGGCGCGGTGTATATCTTCGGGAGAAGTGCCAAGAATCTCGACGTTATTTTCAAGCAGTTTTCTTGCTAAACGAAGAGGGGTTTGCCCTCCAAACTGCAATATGACGCCTTTTAATTTGCCTTTAGATTTTTCTTTTGCGTAAATAGATAAAATATTTTCAATAGTAAGAGGCTCAAAGTAAAGTCTATCAGAGGTATCGTAGTCAGTAGAAACCGTTTCGGGGTTTGAATTTACCATGATACTTTCAATTTTCAGTTCCTGAAGGGCAAACGAAGCGTGACAACAACAATAGTCAAATTCAATTCCCTGACCTATTCGGTTGGGCCCTCCGCCAAGAATAATTACTTTTTCGTTATCTGAAGGCTCTGCTTCACATTCTTCTTCATAAGAAGAATATAAGTAAGGCGTAAACGACTCAAACTCGGCCGCGCATGTATCGACTCTTTTAAAAACCGGATTTCGTTTGAATTTTGCGGTAATCTCATTAAGTTTTTTTTCGTTTTCTCTTATAATTTTTATAGCTTCAGAGTTTAACGATAAATATTCTTTTGAGCCTTTCGAAATTTGGGATAATTTCTCTATGATAGAGTCTATTTCGTTTGAAGAAATAAGGCAGCTTAATTGAAAATCGCAGTAACCGCGCTTTTGGGCCTCGCTATAAATCAAATCTATATTTTTATCGTTTTTATTAAAAGCTTCAAGAAAATTTTCTTCTATTTCAAGAAGCTGTCTTAATTGGGTTAAAAACCATAAATCAATTTTTGAATGCGAGTATATTTCATCGTTACTCATATTATCAAGCATGGCTTCTCTTAAAATAAAAATTCTTTCGTCTGTAGGTACGCTTAAAGCGCTTCTAAAGTAAGAAAGATGAGTTTTGTTTTTCTTATGTTTCAAAACTTCAAGCCTTATGCTAAAATCAAGATCAAGCCCCCAGCCAGATCTGTTTATTTCTAAAGAACGCAGGGCTTTTTGAAAAGATTCTCCAAAGGTTCTTCCTATGGCCATGGCTTCGCCCACAGACCGCATCTGGGTATCAAGATTTCGGGGGGTATCGGGAAATTTCTCAAAAGTAAATCGCGGAGTTTTGGTTACAATATAATCGATGACCGGCTCAAATGATGCGGGCGTTTTTTTGGTAATGTCGTTGGGTATCTCGTCAAGAGTGTATCCCACAGAAAGCTTAGCCGCAATTCTCGCTATAGGAAATCCCGTAGCCTTGCTGGCTAAGGCCGAAGAACGGCTTACGCGTGGATTCATTTCAATGACAATGATGTCTCCGTTTTCGGGATTTACGGCGAATTGAATATTTGACCCGCCGGTTTCAACTCCTATTTCTCTTATGATGGCAATTGACAGATCTCTTAGTTTTTGATATTCTTTGTCGCTTAAAGTCTGCTGAGGAGCGACTGTAATAGAATCGCCCGTATGAACGCCCATGGGATCAAGGTTTTCAATGCTACAAATGATGACGACGTTATCGGCTAAATCTCTCATGACTTCCAGCTCAAACTCTTTCCATCCGAGTACCGATTGCTCGATTAATACCTGATGCGTGGGGCTCTCCATCAGAGCTTTTGTTACCATGCTTTCAAAATCTTCAAGGTTATAGCAAATGCCGCCTCCCGTTCCCCCTAAAGTAAAAGAGGGTCTTAAGATTACAGGCAAACCTGTTTCTTCAATGAAAGAAGTCGCTTCTTTCATCGAAGACGCTACAACTGAAAGAGGAACCCTGGCCCCTATTTTCTCCATCGCTTTTTTAAATAATTCTCGGTCTTCGGCTTTTTCTATGGCTTCGGGTTTCGCGCCAATAAGCTCAATATTATATTTATCTAGTATGCCTTCTTTATAAAGACTTAAGGCGGCGTTTAACGCGGTCTGCCCCCCAACGGTAGGAAGTATAGCCTGTGGTCTTTCTTTTTCTATTATTTTTTCAAGATAGGGAAGTGTTATGGGTTCAATGTAAACATGGTCGGCAAAATCAGGATCGGTCATAATTGTCGCCGGGTTAGAATTAATAAGAACTATTTCATAATTTTCTTCTTTCAGAGCTTTTACGGCCTGCGTTCCCGAATAATCAAACTCGCTTGCCTGACCAATAACAATGGGCCCCGAACCGATTATCATGATTTTTTGAAGATCATCGCGTCTAGGCATCGGGTCAAATTTGGGTTTATAAACAGGCGGTCAAATTGTTAAAAAATTGTTTTTTCAAGAGTCATTTTTTCGTATTTATTTAATACCTCGGCGGCTAAACGATCATATCCCAAAAAACGAAGCAAAAAATTGTACTCAGCAAGAAACCATTTATTATTTAACAGAAAAGTTTCAAGATTAATCTTAGAATAGTATGCAAATTGGGTTTTTTTCTTGTTTTGTTTTCCCATGAAACTTCCGGCGAGATAGTTAGCCATGTTTCGCAATTCTATATCTTCAGAAATAGAAAGTTTATTAATGCGCGTAAAGGCGAGGGGAGTGTTGCCCGTTTTCAGGTAATAAACCGATTCAAATAATCTGATATTATCTTCTGAAAAGTAATTTTTCAGGTTTTCCCAATTTGGAACATTTTCAACAAGCAGAATATTGTATAAATCGTATACTTTATCAAATCGGTTTTTTTCAGCGTATTTATATCCCGATCTTGAAAATGATTTTCCGCCCCAGAAATATAAATAACCCAAATTCTTTTCGGCCGTTTCAATCATTTCCTGGGGAATAGACAATAGTATTGCTTTCCTGTATGATAAAATAGATTCCTGCCAAAAGTTTTTTTTAAGCTGCGGCATGAAGTTTCCTTTTTCCAGATATCCGCTGAATATAAAATTACGAAATAAAAATTCATTGCCTTCAATAGGATCCGAAAAAATAGAAAAATATAGGCGTCCCTGCATATAATGAAGATATCCGTCTTCATTGGTATCTTTGAGCAGGGCCTTAAGCAAATCTAAAAACTCTTTTACTTCGGGCGTATCATATCTGATTTTATTTTTTTCAATGGCAGAAAGCTTGTTTTCAAGCTCTTTATAGCTGTCTTCTTTGAACTTAAATAGAATTCTGTCTTTTTGTCTATAAAGAATATTTACGCCATACGCGATGGAACTTAAAATAATAATAATGAAAACAAGGCGGCCAAACTTTGAGCCTTTACTTCTTTTAATTGCGGGAGAATCGGCGGTATGGTGGCTAAACAGCATTGGTTTCTCTATCGGTTCTAAATGTCTCTAAAATGCGTCTAACGCTTTTAGTATCATCCATAAAAAAAAGAGCAGCCGGTAAATCGTTTTTTGAAACAAGAACAATACAATTTGGATAAAAAGCAATGTGGCTTAAACTATCGATACTATAATGCTGGCGGATGTTTTCATGCTCAAAAATAAAACGACTGCCGTCATAAAAAAAGGAACCCTTGCCTACGCGGTGAATTTCTGAAATATTTGATATTTCAAGAGAATCTTCTTTTGAACAATAGGCGTTTTCTTTAGAGTTATCTAGATACAAATGAGCCTCTTTAGAAAAAAACTTAGGCGCTCTTTGGGCAGTACTCACTTTTATGGGGGCTATTTCAGGCTCTGAGGGACGTAAATTCTGAGTTTGAATATGAGGAAAGCTTCTTTCAAGGCTTTTAGCGGCAATTTTTTCCTGTGTTTTTCTTTGCTTTGCAAGTTCTGCCGCTACATATTCGGCGCCTTCTTTTATTTTTTCAGAATGGCTGAATAAAATACCCGCCAGCACTAAAAGCGCTCCTATACCCATTAGACCTAAAGCTAAATAGTCCACACATCAATTATCTGCCTGTTTTCAGGGTTCCTTTAGTGTTTTCTTCTGTAGAATACTTTTTTTCTAAATTAAGTATTTTATTTTTTAAACCAGAGATTAAATGCTTATGAGAAAGAACAGCGTTATCTAAAGCGAGCCTAAAATAAAAAATAGATATTGAAGAACCAGCTTCTTCGTAAAGAATTCCGAGATTAATCAAAGTTGATATATGCTTGGGCGAAAGAGAGTGAGATTTTTGAAGAAAAAATTCGGCTTTAGGGAACTGCTTTTCTGATAAATATAAAGCTCCGAGGTTATTTAGGGTTTCTAAGTGATTAACGTCAATATTGTATGCAGAAAGCCATGCATCAAGGGCTTTTTTCTTGTTTCCTTCTTTTTGGTAGAGCGCGCCAAGGTTGCACAAGGGTCTGGCTTTTTGGGGAGATTTTTGAGCGGCGTCAAGCCAGAGCGATACGCCTGAGCTCCATGTATTATTTCTTATGAAAGTTAACAACGATAACATAATTAATAAAGAAGCAAAGAGAATGTTAAATTGTTTCGCATAATTTTTGTTCTTGTTAGAGAAATAAAGGTAAAATAACAAAGAAGAAAAACAGAAGAAAAAACCCATTGAGGGAAGATATAAACGGTGTTCAAAGATGACGTCTTTAATAGGAAAAATAGAAGACTCAACACTCAATGTCAATACGAACCAGTAGAATCCAAAAGAAATAAGCTTTAAGTAAAATGATTTATGTTTATCCTTTGTTTTAAAAGAAATGTATAGAGCATATGAGACTGAAAAAAACAAGGCAGACAAGAATAAAAACGATATAAAAACATCAGGATGAAAAAAATTTCTAAAAATCGGATAATCATAATCTATATTTTGATTTATCGGCAGAAAAAAAAGTCTTAAATATGTGATAATAACCCGAAACTGAGTAAAAAGATAGTTTTCTCTGCTGAGGCCGGTGTCGTCTAATCTGGTCGCCTGATTAATATTCGAGAATATTTCATTAAAAGAGCCTTCAAGATTGATCATTGAAAATGGTATAATAAACAATGTCAAGAAAATAGGAACTATATATTTAACTCGATTTCGAAGACTATCGCGAATAAAAATAAATTCATACAATAAAATTACCATTGGCAGAAAAAAACTAATTTCTTTTGTTTTCATCGCTAAAATGGCGAAAACCAAGGATGCAAAATAATAAAGAAACTTCAGGTACTTTTCTTTTGAATTTCTAGACTTAATATAAGCAAAGAACGATAAAATAAAAAATAATGCGGCTAAAGACGTCATTCGTTGAATAATATATGTGACAGACATTGTCTGTACAGGATGCAATGCAAAAAGAAGAGCAGAAAGAAAAACTATTTTCTTTGCCTTTTCGTCTTGCGCTTTGAAATCATGAAATTTTGTATTTGTTTCAAATATTAAGCTAAGGGTTTTGTAATAAAATAAGATGCACATAAGATGAATGAGAAGGTTAAGAATATGATAACCGATAACATTAAGGCCATGAAATTTATAATTTATAAAAAAACTGATATAAGCGACAATTCTTGAGTTCATCATCGTTTCTAAATCATATAGGGTTTTATGGGTTTTTTCTTTTTTTGACGCGGTTAATAAATTTTCAAATGATTGAATATGAGCGTTATTGACAATATTTCTTTCGTCGTCAAAAACAAAGGGAGCCTTGAAGGTATTAGAGTAAGATAAAGCGCAAAAACTAAAAATTAAAAATAAATAAACATAAGATGAATATTTTTTATTAAACATTGTATTTGGCAAGAATAATAACTAACATTTCTAAATAACTTGTCAAGGCAATAAAGGTTAAACTGAAATTTTCTCAATATTTAAATTATTACAAAGCTAAATATAATCGTTTTATGAAGCAAACTTAAAATCAAAGATTTATTTTAATCGGCAAAACAAAGGTTTTAGGGTACTTTGGGTCGATAATAATTAATGATATGGGAAATTCTTCGAAAAAATCAACCGGAAGACTAAAGCAGATTTCGACAATTGTATTCTTCATTTCTCTTACTGTCTTTCTAATTAATTATATTTCTCTAAGAGTCGTTAAAGACGACTTGAAAAACCTGATTGAGCTTGTTAACTGGCAAATGTCGGGTCAAATATCAGAAAAAATAAATAATGAAATCGAAAAAAGGTATAAATTATATAAAGAAGTTGAAATTCTTAAAGAGACATTGGCCGCCGATAAGATATCTGAACATCTAAAAAAAATGCTGTTAGATTCTAAGATTGAGACCATGCATTTTTCGTTTTATAAATCTAAAGATAATTTTCCTTTAAAAGCTGAATATAGTTTCAATCATCCCGAATTATTAAAAAATGTAAATTCTCAAGAGCTTGCAGAGTATCTAAACGGCATTAAAAATCTCGTCGAGAAAGGCTTTGAAGGCAAGGCGGGCGTAAAAAATATTTCGAAAGAATTTAACCAGCCGATTCTGGCTCTAGTTTTGCCTTCAAAAGACGGTTTTCGGGTTAAAAATATTTTTATCGCGTTTGTAAAAGCCGATTCAATCGCGCAGGCTTTGTTGACCGAAAAAATGCCCGAAAATACTATTGTTCAAAAAGATTTTGTTTCTTTTGTTACAGACGCTTCGGGCGATATTATTCTTCATCCTGAAGTTAAAAAGATTTTATCGGTAGGCGATTACAAAGAGAATCCGGCTGTTAAAAAAATGATTCTTGATAAAAAAGATTCTAACTTGATTCGTTTTACCGAAGGAGAGACTGAATACTGGGGCGCATTTAAGCGTCTAGATAATATTGAATTGGGCGTCGTTACCATTGTTCCTTCAAGTAAGGCCTCGTCTTCAATATCAGTTCTTCATATGCAAAGTTCTATAGCGGTTTTTATTGTCATTTTACTCGTTGTATTGGTAATTTATTTTTTTGGCGGTAAATCAGCGCCAGAGCTAAATGAAACGCTAGAAATAAAAGCCGAAGATATATCAGAAAAAATACCCGAAGAATCGGTTGAAATATCTAAAGAAAAAGAATTGCCCTCTGAAAATACGCTAATCGAAAATATGCTAATTACAGAAAAGAAAAATGCCATTGTCTGCCTTACGGCAATACAGTTATTTTCTAAATCAACCGAAGGCTTATCGGCTGAAGAATCGGTCAGGCTGTTAAGCGATTTTTATTTATTATTAAAAGAAATAGTATTTGAAAAAAAAGGATTGGTAAATAAATATGTCGGCAACGCCGTATTAAGCAGCTGGAACTTAGATAGCGCAGACCAAAACGGCGTTAAAGAATGCGTTGAAGCCGCCCTTTTAACCAGAGACGCTTTTGAAGAATATAATAAAAAAACGGGAAAGAATATAAAAATAGCCTGCGGAATCAGTATAGGCGACGTTTTATCGGGTTCGGTAAAAATTGAAGACGGCTATGAAAACTCTTTAACCGGACTGCCGGTAAAAATTGCGGCTAAAATAGAGAAAGCGGCTTTATCATTTGGGGCCGATATATTAATATGTTCTGAAACATATGAAGTCGTAAAAGACGAGATTCAATGCAAAGAAATAGGTAAGATAAAATTGAAAAACGATCAAAAAGAGCGTAAACTTTATTCGGTAATCGGCAAAAATGTCGCCGAAAAAAGCGATGAATTTGCAGAGCTTAACCAAGAAACACAGGAACCGCTCTTAACAGAAACCCCATAAAATGAAAATTATTAAAAACAAATTTACCATTGGTTTATTTATTCTGCTTTTAATTGGCCTGTCTTCTTCGGTTCTTTATTTTCAAAACCAAAAACGCGAAAAAGAGATAAAGAAAAGCGAGCCGATAGGGGTTATCAGCTATAAGCAAAATAAAGTCTTTAAAAAATATCCGGAGAATTTTGCGTGGGAAGACGCCCGCACCATGATGAACATTTTCTTAAACGATTCAATTAAGACAGATGAAAACTCAAGCGCCGTAATAAAACTGAAAAATACGCTGACTCTTGAGCCGATGTCAAATACAAATTTTGATATTGCGATAGTGAAAGAAAAAATCGGAGTAAATTTCAAAAGCGGTTCGATGGCTCTTGAAATAAAAAAAGGAGAATCATACGCAAAAATAGGCGAGAACCGTTTCGTTAAAATCAAAGACGGAAGGGTATTTCTGAATAAGAAAGACGATATCTTAGAAATATCTTCAGAGAAGGGCGGCGTGGTCTATTATGAAAACGGAAAAGAAGAATTTATTCCCGAGAATTCGCAGACTACAATAGCGGGCAAAGCAAAGCCTTCTGTAAAAAAACATGTGATTTCTTTTATAAAGCCCGAAGACGGCGCCTATTTTTTTACCGAAGATAAAAATATTTCAATTGATTTTGAGTGGAAAACAGATCTTGATATTAAATCTTATGAGATTATTTTATCTAAAACAAAAGACTTTGAAGATCCGGTTGTCATAAAAACCGATAAGGTAAAAGTTTTTCAGGCAAATTTAAAAACAGGAGACTGGTTCGTTAAAATTCGCGATACGGCGAACAAAGAAGAAAATGTATCGGCTTTGCGGGTTTTTCATGTTGTAAAAGAAGAAAAAATAAAAACATACGAGCCTAAAGACAGGCAGGTCATTTTAGATAAAGACGGCAAAGTGAAATTTGAATGGGAATCTCCCAAAGACGACGAACCGGTAGAGATAAAAATTGCCAAAGATCCCGCTTTTTTTGACGTCGTTTCGAAAAAGACAACCGAAAGCGAAAACCATACCGTAGAAAAATTAAAAGAAGGCGACTATTACTGGAAGGTGCAAAAAAAGACCGACGAAGAAAAAACAAAAACAGAGCCCGCGGCAAAAACAAATTATTTTTATTTAGAGCCCAAAGCGCCGGATGCAAAAACAGCTTCAGACGATAAAATAACTCTGGAAACTGAAGCGATTCAAAAAAACCAGGAACCTCAAAAGCCTCAAAAGCCCGCAGAAAAACACGCAAAAAAACAAAAGAAGAAAAGTTCCCCCATAAAGTATGCTACAGCAAAAACTAAATCAAAAAGCAAGTCAAAAAAGAAGCCATACTATAAACCGAAAAGTAAGAAAGAAAAAACAAAAACTGTTACAGTTTCAAAGAAAATTAAACCTGTTCAAAATAAAGAAGTCTTGCCTAAAATAGCAAGCGAAACGCCAAAAGAAAAAAAAGAAGAAGAAAAGTCTTTCGAAGAATCTGATAAAAAAATTATAACGCCCGAAGAAGAAGTAAAGCAGTCGATTTATGAAGGGGCTGCAGAATTTGAGAGGCCTTTGCAGCAAAAAGAAGACTCGCAAGAAGATACAGAGCAAATAAAATTGAATGAAAAAGTAGAAGCTCAATCGCAAGAAATTATAGTCGAGGTGCCCAAAGAAAGCCCTCATAATACCGGTTCAAGAGACGCTGTTTCAATTGAGACAGATAAAGACGATAAAGATAATCTAATAATTCAAAGCGAAATTCAAAAAGATACCGATACAGAGAACGCGCAAGAAAGCGAGTCGCAAAAGCCCGAAGAAGAACCCGGTAAAATTGAAAACCTGGCATTAAAGTCAGAAGAGTCTTTAGAAACCGAAGTTGAAGAGCAGATCGAAGAAGACGAGTCGCTTGCGCATGATGAAGAAAAAAGCGATACTGAAATTCAAGATGAAGATGAAACGGCGATTGAAGAAGATGGCTCTCAACCATATGAAGAAGAGAGTTTTCAAGTGAATGAAGAAGATAGCGGCATTGAAACTCAAAGCAGCGAAGAACAAGATGCAAAAATAAGTCTAACGCCGACAGAAGAAAAACAGGAAATAAAAAAAGACTTGCCTGAAGAGAAAAGCGCCCCTGAAGAAGACGAACCTGAAGAAGAAAAATATGAAGTTTTAGAAGAGTTGCCGGTCGAACAAAATAATAAAAAACAAGAAATCTTATTACCCGAAAAGTCTCAAACAATAAAAAATGGTAAAGTTAAACCCGTTAAAGAAAAAAACAACATAACGAGAGCTGCAAAATACAAACCGCCCAAAAAAGTCGTACAGAAAAAAACAAAGATAAAAAAATACGTAAAAAAAATTGACGATAAAACTGAAAAAGAATCAAGCGAAAAAGAAATCTCTTCATTAGAAAAACCGCCTAAGACGCAAACGGATGAATCTGTGACAATCGCTAAACTGTCGATTGAAGCTCCTGAAAACATGGCTCCAGCCGGTAAAAAAATTGAACTTATAGGCCAGGGTAAAACCCTTACGTTAAGCTGGAACAAAGTAAAGAATGCCAATGAATATAGAATAAGAGTTTACCAGAAGCTGAAAAATAAAGATGTTAAAAAAATAGTAGAAAGGCGGGTAAGCGAAAATCAATATACAATAAAAAATATAGAAATAGCCGTCGATTCAGAAGTTATATGGGAAGTTGTATCTCTTATTACGTCAGACGACGGAAGCGTTATAAAAAGAAGCATGGCGAAAAAGGCAAAATTTATTTTAACCAATCGGCCGCAATTAAATCCGCCCGAGGTTAAAGAAGTTATTATTTCTCAATAAAGTATCAGGTTAAAATCAAAAGCAATTAAGGGATATTTCTTTCTTCAACTGTTTTATTTTTCAGCATGTCGATTAACTCAAAGGTGATTTTGCCTTGTTCGGGTATATCTTTTCCTTTAATAAGATCCGTTGAATCAAAAATGTGCTTTTGAAAATAAAGTTTATTTTCTGAATAAATTTTTAGTTGAATCGGCGTGCTTACATCGTCAATTTGAAGAAAAGTGATTTTGCCGAATTTTAAAGAATAGTTTCTTATTCTAGGCGGTAAAGTATCAATGAAAAAATACGCGGCGCCAATATTCGCTTTATTATTCATCTGGTCTTCGGCATAATATTCAAGCATAAAATCTTTTTCAATGGGGGCGGTTAAATCTTTTACAAACATTTTATCTAAAGCGGGCATAAACGCCGGAAGCCTGTCGCCTACCGCGTAAATTCGATAATATATATCTTTTATGCCAGAATAAGGCTCTGCCGCTCTTAGTTCGATATAAGAATCTTTGCATAAAAACAAAACATTTCTTGAAGAATAAAAAGGAGGATATAATCCCAAGAAAGTCAAAGGAGCCTTCTTGTCTATCCAGAATACAAATTTTTTAAAAGGAACCTTGTCGTCGGCGTTTAAAAAAAATAAAATTGTATATTCGCCCGAAGCCTCGGGATTTAAGGCTTTTTCGTATAAAATACGTTTATTATTAGTTAATGAATAATAGAATGTGTCTTTTTCGGCTAAACTGTCTAAGGGCAGTTTTTCGCCGATAAAAAATAATTTCTTTTGCCCCGAAACGGATAATATCTTAAATAATCCCCGCAAATCAGGCGGCAAAGTTAAAATTTCTTCGGTTTTTAAGATAGGCTCTACGGATGTTTTAGCTAGAGACGATTTGTCAATTTTATAGAGTTTGCTCCATGCGCCGTAAACGTCTTTAGAATAAACCGATCGTATCTTAAAAAATCTGATATTGCTATCGATTTTAGCCTTAAACGGAGAAGATACAGCTTTTTGAATATAGCTTCCTCTGGGAAATTTGCGCGCGGTTTCATAGTCTTTGTCTGTCGTAAGCCAAAGCACTTCATAATATTTGGCTTCTATGTTTTTATCGAAAGATATTTTTACTTTAATTGCCGATGTCTGCGATATTAAATAATTATTAACCGATAACAAAAGAAAAACAAAGAAAATAAATAAAAAAATCTTACTTTGATTTTTAATAAAGAAAGAATATTTATTTATTTTCATGCCATCGTTAAATGGCCTTATCCATAAGCTGCGACAATAAGCCTGTAAATTTTACGGGATTTGTCACGGCTGCCCCTTCGGCAAGCAGGCTATAATCATATAAAAGCTCTGCGTAATCGGCCAATAGGGGATCGTTTTTATCTTTAGTGAAACGATCCAGCATTTTTTTTATGACCGTATGTTCGGGGTTTATTTCAAGTATGCGTTTTGTTTTCGGCAGTTTGTCGCCGTGCTGTTTTAGTAGCCGTTCAAGGTGCGGACTTACGTCGTTTTCGTCGCCAACAATACAAGCCGGTGCGCTTACCAGTTTTGTGCTTATCTTGACCTCTTTGACTTCTTCAGAAAGCTTCTCAGAAATGTATTTAATAAGATCTTCAAACTTTTTGCCCTCTGTTTTCATCTTTTCTTCAGTCTTTTTCTTTTCTTCTTCAGTGGCGATGTCAGTAGTGCTTTTTGACGCGTTTTTAATCTTTTTCTTGTCAAATTCCTGAAGAGAATCAAGCACAAACTCGTCTACAGGGTCTAAAAGATATAAAACTTCGTACCCTTTGCTCTTGTAACTTTCAAGGTGAGGCGAGTTTTCGACAATTTCTCTGCTGTCGCCTGTTAAGAAATAAATATCTTTTTGCTCGCTTTTCATTCTGTCGATATACTCTTTGAGCGTGGTAAGAGATTGTGAGTTTGACGAATGAAATAAAAGCAAAGAGGCTATCTTCTCTCTGTTTTCAAAATCAGAGTTTATTCCCTCTTTAATGGCGGCCCCGAATTCTTTGAAAAATGACTCATACTTTTCTTTTTCTTTTTCAAGCATTTCTTTAAGACTGTCTAAGATTTTTTTAGCCAGACCCTTTTGAATCTGCAGCACCATCTGGTTTTTTTGAAGCATTTCGCGGGAAATATTCAGAGGAACATCGGGCGACTCTACGACGCCTTTTACGAAACGAAGATAACGGGGAAGCAAATCTTCAAGAGCTTCTAATATTAATATTTTCTTTACGTAAAGCCTTAGGCCGCCTTTCGCGTTTTGAAAGAATAAATCAAAGGCCGGTTTTGACGGAACATAAAGCAGCGCCTTATATTCAATTCTGCCTTCGGCGCTGAATAAAATAGTCTTTAAAGGGTCGTTCCAGTCATGCGAGATATGTTTATAAAACTCGTTATAATCTTTATCAGAAACTTCTGATTTTGGCCTTATCCAGATGGGCTTCATCGAGTTAATTGTAACGTCTTCAACTATTTTTGTTTTTTTACCGTCTTTTTCTTCTTCGGTTTCTTCTTTCATTAAAATCGGGTAGCTTATAAAGTCTGAATATTGTTTTACGATTTTTTTTATAACCCAGTCTTCTGTGAAATCGTCTAAGGCCTCGTCTTTATCAGACGGTTTTAAATGCAGAGTGATTGAGGTTCCTCTAGCGTCTTTTTCTGCGTCAAAAATTTCGTATGTACCGGCTCCCGCTGATTCCCATTGCGTGGCCGAATCTTCGCCGGCCCGTTTTGTTAGCAGTGTTACTTTATCGGCCGCCATGAAAGTCGAATAAAATCCGACTCCGAATTGTCCTATTAAGTTTTCAAAATCTTCTTTCTTTTTGCTTTTTTGAAGTTTTTGAAGCATCTCTCGCGTACCTGATTTCGCTATGGTTCCTATGTTTTCAATAACTTCGTCTCGGCTCATGCCGATGCCGTTATCATGAATTGTAATGGTTTTTTTATCTTTATCTGCCTCTATTCTTATGTGAAGAGTTTCGCCTTCTTTAATAAGGTCTTTTTTAGTTACCGCTTCAAATCTTAGTTTATCAAGAGCGTCAGAGGCGTTTGAAATAAGTTCTCTTAAAAATATATCTTTACTCGAATATATGGAATGTATCATTAGCTCTAGAAGCTGTTTTGTTTCTGCCTGAAAATTCATTGTTTCTGCTTTTGCGCTCATGTTTTATTTCTCCTGAATATTTATAATTCTTAAATTAAGAAAATCTTTCAATCTGCATTAGCCTTGTTTTTTAGTATATTTGAAATTTGCCCCAAAAGACAGATTGACGCTTTTATTTAGCGTTAGATTCTCATTTCATTGTATGAATTTGAAAGTAAAACACAGTGTCAAATGAAAAACTCCTGGCCTTCGCATATGGCCGTAGTATTTTTAAAAAGTCTAAGAGCTTTTTTATGAATATCGTCAATCATTTTATCGTCATGAGAAGGATCATGATGAATCATGTGAAGGTTTTTAACGCCGGCCCTGTTGCATATTTCGGCGGCGATTTCGTATGTCGAGTGACCCCATCCTTTTCTGCCGTTTTCATACTCGTCGGGAGTATATTGGCAGTCAAAAGCTAAGATGTCGGCGTCTTTTGCGAAATCAGAAATTTTTTCTATCATAAGATCGTTATGTTCTACGTCTGTACAAAAGCAGTATTTTTTTCCGAAAAAATCAAATAAAAAAGCGACAGAATTATTAGGATGAAATATTCTTAATGTTTTTATTTCAGTCGTTTTTGTTTTGATGCTGTTTTCGTGATTGATTTCGTTAAACTTAAGCTTGGCTCCCATGTTTTGCGTAGAGGCCGGAAAAAACATAAAAGTCTGCTGGGTAGATAATGTGCGTTCAATTGACCAGGTCTCTATGCGCTCAAGATTATTTTCGTCTTGAGATTTAATTTCTTTTGTTTCGCCGTAGATAGTGAATTCATTTTGCGGAAGATAAGCCGGTAAGAAAAAAGGAAATCCCTGAATATGATCCCAGTGGGTATGCGAAAAAAAGATATGCGCCTTGCCGCCTTCTTTTGAGCCGAACTGTCTTTTTAATAGATCGTTCCCTAGATTGCGAATGCCGGTTCCGGCGTCCAGAATAAACAGATCTTTATCGGTTTCAATACAAACGCAAGTTGTATTGCCTCCGTATTTTTCAAAGCTTTTTCCGGGCGTGGCGATTGAACCGCGAACGCCATAATATTTTATTTTCATATTTTTTGACATTTTATAAATCAACAGATCATTTTATCATCGGCAGTCTTAAATGATTGTTGAGATTTTTTTGAAGTTCTTAGCGGCATTTTCGCTTTACTTTACCGAAGCTTATTTATATTAAGTTTATGTATGACAGACGGAAAAGTTCGTAAGAATATCAAACCGGGTTTGGCGGTTCGCGTCGTGACGAAAGCCGATCAAAAAAGCGGGAAACTAACCGAGGGCGTGACGCAAAAAATTCTTACAAATTCGCCCACGCATCCTCATGGCATCAAGGTGCGTCTTGAAACCGGCGAAGTAGGGCGGGTGAAAGAAGTGATTGTAGATAAATAGCGTCTATAACTAAAGAGCTTAACCTTTTGAAATGTAGGGCTGGCCAAATGAAACGGGCTTTGTTCTTTGAATATAACAACAATATAACATAAAATGTCATTAAATGCGTTAAAAGAAGTTTTAAAAGAAAGCGCCAGTCATAAGCAGGCAGAAATCCATCAGAGATTTTTCAAAACAGGCAAGGGCGAATATGCCGAGGGCGACTTGTTTTACGGCATTAAGGTTCCCGTTCAAAGAAAAATCGCGAAAGAATTTTATGATTTATCTTTTGCCGACGTACTTGCGCTTCTTCGGTCAAAAATGCATGAAGAACGGCTCATTGCCCTTTTTATACTGATTCATAGATATCAAAAAGGCGATGAAGTCGTTAAAAAAGAAATTTATAATATCTACTTGAAGAATACAGCATTTATCAATAACTGGGATCTAATCGATTCTTCAGCCGAGCATATTGTCGGCTCTTATCTTTATGGCAAAGACAAAGGCATACTTTATGATCTGGCCCGTTCAAAAAGCCTTTGGGAAAGACGCATCGCAATGCTTTCGACTTTTCATTATATTAAAAGAAATGAATTAGCAGAAACCTTTAAAATAGCTGAAATTCTAATAGACGACGATCATGATTTAATTCATAAAGCGGTCGGATGGATGCTTCGAGAGGCGGGCAAAAGGGACCTTTACGCTGAAAAAGGATTTTTAAAAAAATATTACCATAAAATGCCCCGAACTATGTTGAGATATGCGATTGAGAAATTTCCTGAAGAAATAAGGCAGAAATACTTAAAAGGTAAAGTATAAAAAGTACGTTACAAGACGTCTCTTGTTTTGTAAATGTTAACAATAAAATAGTATGAGCGTTTTAAATACAGAAAATTCCGATTTAGACCGGCATGAAAATAACGGCGGCATGAAACTTAAGCTTTCAGAAATCAATTCTTATCCCGGATCAAATAAGATAAGTATATCAGGAAAGCTGCATGATATAAAAGTTTTTATGCGCGAAGTCTGTCTGAACTATGGCAAAGATAAACTTCTCGTTTACGATACCAGCGGGCCATATACCGACTCTCAGGCTTCTATAGATATTGCGAAAGGCCTTAAGCCTTTTCGCCGCGAATGGCTCTTGAAAAGAAAAGAACTTGAAGAGCATGTCGCCAAACCCTTAAAAGGCAAAAACATTCCCGCTTTTGAACATAAAAAAAGTTATTTTCGCGCGAAAGAAAATACATCCGCCACGCAAATGAGATATGCCAAAGAAGGAATCGTCACCGAAGAGATGGAATACATTGCCATTAGAGAAAATCATGGCATTGAAAATTTAAGCGAAATACAAAGCAATCATAGCTTAAAACACGGCATAAAACAATTTCCTGTTACGCCTGAATTTGTGCGCGACGAGGTAGCCGCGGGCAGAGCGGTCATACCGGCGAACATCAACCATCCTGAAGCCGAGCCCATGATCATCGGCAGAAACTTTCTGGTTAAGATTAACTCAAACATAGGCAATTCGGCGCTGTCTTCGGGTATCGCAGAAGAGGTGCAAAAAGCGGTTTGGTCGTGCTACTGGGGGGCCGATACCGTGATGGATTTATCAACCGGCGCCGATATTCACGAAACGCGAGAGTGGATTCTCAGAAATTCTCCCGTGCCCATAGGCACCGTGCCTTTATACCAGGCGCTTGAAAAAACAAACGGAGTCATAGAAGATTTATCATGGGAAGTCTACCGCGAAACGCTTATTGAACAATGCATTCAGGGCGTAGATTATTTTACGATACACGCGGGGCTGTTAAAATCTCATGCGGCTTTAACGGCCAAAAGAACAACGGGTATTGTATCGCGCGGCGGATCTATTATGGCAAGATGGTCGCAGGCTCATAACAAAGAAAATTTTCTTTATGAAAATTTTGAAGAGACATGCGAAATTTTAAAATCATTTGACGCAGCCGTATCTCTTGGCGACGGGCTTCGCCCGGGAAGCATTGAAGACGCCAACGACGCGGCCCAGTTTGCCGAACTTGATACCCTTGGCGAACTTACAAAAACCGCGTGGAAGCATGACGTTCAGGTTATCATTGAAGGGCCGGGGCATGTTCCCATGCATTTAATTGATGAAAACATGAAACGGCAGGAAGAAGCCTGTCACGGCGCTCCTTTCTATACGCTTGGGCCCATAACAACCGATATTGCTCCGGGTTATGACCATATTACGTCAGCCATTGGCGGCGCGATGATTGGTCAGTCCGGCGCTTCTATGCTTTGCTATGTGACGCCTAAAGAGCATCTTGGGCTGCCCGATAAAAACGACGTCAGAGAAGGCGTCTTGGCATATAAGCTCGCGGCGCATGCCGCCGATTTGGCGAAAGGGCATCCGGCCGCTTATTTGCGCGATAAAGAAATGAGCAAAGCGCGTTTTACATTCAGGTGGGAAGACCAGTTTAATATTTCTTTAGATCCTGAAAAAGCTAAAAGATTTCACGACGAAACTTTGCCGGCAGACGCCGCGAAAAAAGCGCAGTTTTGTTCAATGTGCGGGCCTAAATTTTGCGCCATGAAAATTTCTACAGACGTAAACGAATATGAAACAAAAGAGGTAAAATAAAAATGAAAGCGATAAGGTATATTAAAGAAAACGGAAACACTATAGGAATTATTATCGTGATACTTGCTTCGGTTGTGCCTATTTATGTTGCATGGTACAAAAACCAAAGCGCCCCGTCTCAGGAATTACTTGCAAAAAGCCAGGAACTTAAACTGAACAACGGCAAAAGATGGGAATCAAACGTTTATACCGAAAAAGCAATGGCTTCAATAATTAGAGGCATCAGCGGCGAAATTCAAAATTCAGATCTCAAACATAAAGATTTTAAAGAAATTAAGCAATTGTTAACGCAGCTTATAGAGGCCGTCGCCAAAAATAATCAATTACAAGAAGAGCCGGCTATAGAGTTAAAAAAGCTTTTGTCTCGTGTGTCGCTTGAACTGCCGAGACTAGGAAGCGCAGATTTAAAAGAAGCCAGAAGCAGTATGGTTGAAATTGAAAGAATATTGAAAACCTATTATGATTTTTTTGTTTTTACTCAATAAAACCGTCTGTCTCTTTTAATAACAAATTTTACGACATGCTGTAAATCGGCAAAATCTATAAAGGGCCGCAAATCATGGCGGCTTCTATTTCAAAACAAAAGAAAAAATTCATTTTATTATTGACAGATTGTGGCGACTAATGTAAGTGTATATTGTAATAAAATTATAGCGCCTAGGTAAAATAAAAAAATAACCGCAAAAAGGGGAAAGCGCATGATAAAAAAGGCTAATTTTCTAAAAAAATATATTGTAATGATGGTAAGTTGCGCGGCAATCGCAAATTGCGCTAGCACGCGATATATGGATGTCAAAGACTCTTCGGGTTCTAGACAATGGGGGCCGCGAGAAATAAAAACAACCGTGTCAACAATGGTCGGGTCGCTTTATGGTTATCTGAAAACTTCAAATAACCCGGCTTATCTTGATGTATCAAAAATAAGAAACCGTACTTCTGAGCACATTGATACAAATATGCTTGCAAATGAAATAACCACAAATTTAATTAGAAAACAAATTAAATTTATAGACCGAACCATGCGCGAAGAAGCCATCAAAGAAATTGAAGCAGGGCAAACCGGGCTTATTGATTCAGACAGCGCCATACCAATGGGCGAATTAAAATCGCCAAATTATCTATTAAAAGGCGATATTATAGATAACGTTCGCTATGTAGACGGAGACCGCGTTCAATATCTGGTCGTAACCTTAAAATTAATTCATGTGGCTTCGTCTGAGGTAAGATGGCAAGAACAACAGGAGTTCTTAAAAGCATCGGCAGAAGAAAGACTTACCTGGTAAAAACTCTTTTAATATATGAAAAATATGAAAAAAAAATATTTAATATTATTACTGGCCCTTCCTTTTCTGTTTTGTTCAAAAAGACCGGGCTACAATATGCTTATCAAAGACTCTGAAAAACTTTTCTATGAACAAAAACAGCCTTATATGGCCTCTAAGAGTCTAATCGACGAGGCCAATAATGAAAACGAAGATCAGCTTCTCTTTATGATGGAGGCCGGTTATCTTCTTCATTCTGCCGAGAAGTTTGACATAAGCAATAAAGTTCTCTTAAACGCCGATAAAAAATCTGAAGAGCTGGCGGTAAGCGTTACTGAAGAAACGCTGGCGGTTCTTTCAAGCGATACGACAAAAGACTATAAGCCTGAAGATTATGAGAGAGTTCTTCTAAACATGACTCTGGGACTGAATTTTTTACTGCAAGAAGATTACGATTCAGCCCTGGTTGAGTTTAAAAAAGTCAATTATAAATTAAACATGATCAAAGAAAAAACGGGAAGAATTTATAAAGTAAATCTTATGGCAAAATATCTTGCTTCTATATCGGCCGCTTATGCAGACGATTTAGACTATGCATACATTGAACTTAAGCAAATAGAAGATATAAAACCGGGAATTCCGTATGTGGTTAGAGACATGATGAAGCTTTGCCATAAACTGAAATACATGGACGATTTCAAAGTTTTGGCAAGAAAATATCCAAAATATGCGTATAAGCATAAAGACAATTTGGCCGAAATTATCGTGGTTTATGAAGAGGGTCTTTCGCCTATTAAAGAATCGCGAGGCTCGCTTCTTGAAGTTGAAGATATGCGAAAACTTTTAGAGGCTTCTATTCAAATGTCAATCGCGTCACAATCGGCGACAGGGGTAACCCTGTCTGGGGCAATGGCGATGCTTTCAAACGCAGACCATCCGATACCTGAATATAAAATAAGAGATTATGATATAAATAAAATGATTGTTACGCTCGAAGACGATAAAGGTAAAAAGCATTATATAGAGCCGGTATTGATGAATGATATAGAAAATACCATGATTCGAAATTTTGAAGACAATTATAATAAAATGAAAAACAAGATGGTATTAAAGATAGCGGCAAAGGTTGTAACCGCAATTGTAGCTCAACAATTAGCCGAAAAAACAGCAAAGCAGTTTAAAAAAACCAAAGGTATAGCGGGGCTTATAGGAGCCGCCGCGGGAATCGCCACAAGCGCCGTATTGTTTTCTCTCGAAGAACCGGATCTCAGATGCTGGCACACCATACCGGCGGCTTTTCAGGCGGCCAGTCTTCTTATACCGCAGGGAAGTTATAAAATGAAGGTTTCTTACTTTAATAGAAACGGCGAGCTAGCGTGGGAAAAAGACAGCGGTACCGTCGAATTATCGTCAAAGAAGCCCGGTATATTTTTGTTTAGAACAGTCGAATAGATGAAAAGATAACTTCTATTAAATTTTCTTTACAAAAAGACTCTGTTATATATTAAGTGAATCATAAAGCTTATGAAACGAAAAATCGGTTCATTAATCATATTGTTGCATATCACTACTATGACAGGGTATGTTTCGGCTCTTGAAAAAAATATAAAAGTATGCAAGTGCGACGCGCATGAAGCGGGTCACGAACATGAAGACTGCGACTGCGGCATGTGCGATATGAAGCACGGCAAAGGCGCAGAGAAAAAAAACGAAAGCATTATCTCGAAACTTTTTATAAAAAATCCTCCGTGTCATGAAAAAGAAAGCAATTATACAGCGTTAATTTTTGGGGCAGATTTATTTATTTCTGCTCATGAAAAACACGTTAAACTTGATAACAAAGAATATGTTAGCAAAAAAAAGTTTTTTCAATATGAATCTGTCGTTCTTGACAGGTTCGACAAACCTTCCTGACGACTCTAATTAAACGCGATTTGTAATAGAAGTCTATACTAATCGATAGTTCAATATATATAAATAAAAAATATTGGCTAAAGAAGTATAGAAACAACGCGTCATTCTAAAGCAAATATCCTGTGTTTTTTCTTGAATTTGTTTTCAATGAAAAAATACAGAGAAGCATGTTTTTAAGGCTGCTGAATAAATTGAAAAATTACATATTGTCTTAGAAACGAATAAAAACAAAGAAAAACTTTTCGAAGAGCAGCGGCTTTGTATCAAAAACAAAGGTTCTGTTTTATTTGAAAAGACAACCGTAAAATATTTAAGGAGAAAAAAAGTGAATAAAAAAATGAAAAGAATAGTTTTTCTGGCGATTTTCTTTTTCTTTGCCGTAAGCATATGGGCCCAAGAGGCGGCCCCGGCAGAAGAATCAGAAACGGCAGAAACCGCAAGCGAACAGACGGCAGAAAAAAAAGAAGCTGCGCAAGAAACAGAGCTTGAAGAGGTGGTCGTAACCGCTTCAAGAGAGCAGGAAGCTAAAAAAAACGTAGCAGCTTCTATTGGCGTGTTAAATAAAAACGTGATTAAAGACGTAAAGCCGACTCATCCTTCTGAAATTTTAAGAAGAGTGCCCGGCGTTCATATTAATACAACCAGCGGCGAAGGGCATTTAACGGCAATTCGTCACCCTTTGACGACAAGCGCTGTTTACCTCTTTTTAGAAGATGGTATTCCCACGCGTTCTACCGGTTTTTTTAACCATAACGCTCTTTATGAAGTAAATGTTCCGCAGGCAGGCGGTATTGAAATACTAAAAGGCCCTGGTACGGCTCTTTATGGCAGCGACGCGCTTGGCGGCGTTATCAATGTGCTGACAAAACCTGTAACAAAAGACAGAGAAATTGACGCTTCTATTGAAGGCGGCGATTTCGGATGGATGAGAAGCTTATTTTCGGTAGGGCAAAGAATAGGAGAGCATTCGGTTCGCATTGACGCCAACATGACAAAAAATAAAGGCTGGCAAGATAATACTAATTATCAAAGACAAAGCGCTACGATAAGACACGATTACGCTTTTGGTGATAGCGCTTTAAAAACCGTTATTACCGGTTCAAATATTGATCAAGAAACAGCGGGTACGGCGGCGTTACTTAAAGAAGATTATGAAAATAATCCTACGGTAAACTATGTGCCTTTTGCGGGAAGAAGCGTACAAGCTGTGCGCGGTTCTGTTCAATATGAGAAACTTATGAACGACTCTGCTTTGAGCTTTACTCCTTTTATGAGATACAATAAAATGTTTCTTTTTCCTAACTGGTCGCCAAATAAAAATTATGTAACAAAAAATATGTCTTATGGCGCGCTTTTAAAATATAGAAAAGATTTAGGCTTTCTAAAAAGCAGACTGGTAACCGGTGTAGACTTTGATTACAGCCCCGGATCTTTCAAACAAAATAAAGTGAATACGGTAAAAAACGGAAATTTTTACGAATCGTATACGATAGGCGATGTTCAGTATGATTATAAAGTCGCCTACATGGGGGCCGCGCCTTACGCGCAATATGAACTTTCGCCCTTTACTGAAAAACTTAAAATAAGCGCAGGGGCTAGATTTGATTATAATCAGTATGATTATAATAATAAACTAGACGAGCTTCAAACTGGTTTTAACAGAAGACCGGCAGATACGAAAAGAAGCTTTAATCACTTTTCGCCGAAGTCGGGCCTTGTTTATAATATTGACGAATATTTGAATATATTTGCATCGTATCGTCATGCTTTTAGAGTGCCGGGGGCGGGCGACTTGTTCACGCAGGGTAATGCTGAAAATACTGTTGATTTAAAGCCCATTAAGGTAGACAGTTATGAAGTGGGCTTTAGGGGTTCTGTCGCAAAAAAACTTGTAGAGTATGATATCTCTACTTATTATATGCAAAAAAAAGACGACATTGTCGGGTATAAGTATCCCGATCCTACCGATAGTTCTATTACTCTTAGCACAATGCAAAATGCGGGCAAGACGTTGCATCAGGGCATTGAAATTGGCCTTGGTCTTGAATTGGTATCAAAAATATTGTTTCTAAACGGAAACATTTCTTATTCAAAGCATACCTATGAAGAATGGATGCCAAATCCTGATACAAACTATTCAGGCAATAAAATACCTTTTGCTTCAGATATAATCGGAAACGTAACTTTAAAGGTAATTCCTGTAAAAGATTTAGAGTTAGAGTTTGAATGGGTTTATATTGGCAAGTATTTTATGGACGACGAAAATACTGTTGAATATCCCGGGCATAATCTGTATAACTTAAGATGTAAGTATGATTTTACAGAAAATTTCGGAACATTTTTGCGTATTCATAATTTAGCAAATGCAAAATATTCTGAAAGGGCGCAGTATGCCTATGGCAATGAAAAATACGCTCCGGGCGCGCCATTTACCATTTCGGGAGGTATGACCTATTCATACTAATAACTTATGAAAACGCTTAAAAACAAAATAATCGTAGCGTTTATTGCTCTCGGCCTTGCGGCCGGGGGCTATTATTTCTTCGCGAAGCCAAAGCAGCATAAGCATGTTTATTATGGCGACGTGAGTTTTGACGTGTATGCCGAAAGCGACAAAACACATATGATTTTATTTGAGCGTCAAAAACGAGAAAAACAAAAATCGCTTCAAAAACTAACATACATAAGATTTGACGAAAACATGAATGAATCAAGACATGAGCTGAATATTGATTTTAATGAAGAAATTATTTCAAAAAGAACAAACGATATACAAATAGCCGCTTATAAAAACAATATTGCCATTTTGTGGGAAGTCAAGGGAACGGGATTTAAAAACCGCGGGCCCATTCGTTCGGCTTATTCGACAGACGGCGGCAAAAGCTGGCTTAAGGGGCAAAATCCTGTAGATACAAATTCAATGGCCGGGCAGGCCTTTTTCGACATTGTCTCTGACAGCCGCGGAATCTTTCATATTACATGGCTCGATACCCGCGATGAGGTAAAGGGGCTTCGATATGCCTATTCAAAAGATAAGGGTAATACATGGTCAAAAAATGTGACAGTTGATAAGGCAAGCTGTTTTTGCTGCTGGAACGTCATTAAAGCGAATAAAGAAAACGAAATTTTCATACTTTATAGAAACGAAAAACCCAGAGACATGGCTTTCATAAAAGTCAATTTAAACGCCGAAACAGACGATGTCGCGTATGATTTTATGGGTCATGTAGATAAATTCAACTGGGGTTTTGAAGGATGTCCGCATGTGGGGGCCGGATTTTCTTTCGATGATAACAATCGCATTCACGCCGTCACATGGACAGGCGAAAAAGACGTCTCGGGAGTATATTACCAGAACTCAAACGATAAGGGCAAGTCATTTACCGAGGCTGAGAAAATGGGAACGTCATTTGCCAGCAACCCTGACGTGGCCGTTAACGGCAAAGAAGTAGTCGTCGTATGGGATCAAATTAAAAACGAAAAGAAAGTCGTCATGACCTCTGTTTCAAAAGACGCCGGTAAAACATGGTCAAAACCTGTCATTATTTCAGATGAAAACACAATGTCGATGTACGCGAAAGTGATTTTCACAAACCAGAAATATCATGTTTTTTACAGCGAAAAAACGGGGCATGATTTCAAGTATAAAAAATATGAATTGAATAATCGGTTAAACGCTTACAAAAAATCTGTTAAAGAGGTTAAATAAATGGAATTTTTAAAAGAACTGGTTGAATATGGCATGATTGGCCTGCTCATTTTAATGAGTATTGCCGCCGTCGCCATAACGGTTGAAAGGTATATGACGCTTAAAAAAATAAACATGAACGATTATAACGATAAAAAATCTCTGGAGCTTGAGCTTACCAAAAAACTGCATTTATTAGCCACAATAGGCAGCAACGCTCCTTATATAGGGCTTCTTGGCACTGTGTTGGGTATCATGCTGACATTTTATACGATGGGTAAAGAAGGCATTATGGATTCAAATAAAATCATGGTAGGTCTTGCCCTTGCCATGAAAGTGACAGCCGTGGGGCTTGGGGTAGCTATACCCACCGTGGTTTTTTATAATCTGCTTTTAAGAAAAGTAAAAGAAATGCTGATGCAGTGGGATATAAATAAAGGAAATTAATAAATATGGAAGACGATAAAGGCTTTGATTACATGAACGTCATACCCTTAGTAGACGTCATGCTTGTATTATTAACGATTGTTTTAACGACATCGACCTTTATCGCGTCGGGTTTGATTCCGGTTGATTTGCCCAAAACCGAGAAAAGTATAACCGAAGAAACAAACCAGACAAAAAGAACAATAGAAATCAATAAAGACGGCAAAATATTTTTAGATTCAAAAGAGGTTGACCTGCCAGAGCTAAAAAGTATTATATGTCACGCCGATAAAGACGTGCCTGTTATCATCAGGGCCGATAAAGCCATACAGCTTGATTTGTTTGTTCAGGTATTGCAGGCCGTAAAAAAAGAAGGTTTTACTAACGTCAATTTACAGACTGAAGAGGTAATGTGAAAGCGCGGGAAAATAAAATAAACAATCAAACATGGGGCGTTGCCGTTTCAATTGCCTTTCACGTTTTGATCTTGATAGGTTTTTTTCTATTCAGTTCATATTCTTCGGCTTATGAGCCTCCCATAAAACTTGATTTCAGCATTGTTTACAATTTAATACCTAAAGGCAACAGTCTTGATAAAAAATTATTGGCCGACTATAAACCCGAAAAACCAAAGAAGAAAGAAGTTAAAAAGAAGCTAAATACGGTAAGCGATAAATCGGCCTCTGTTGAAGAAGAAAAAAAATACGGAGTTCGAGACGGCGAAGAGGGCGTTGACCCCGCTTATATTAAAGAAAATTTAAGCGGCATAAAAGCAAAAATAGGAAAGCAGATATTGTACCCTCCCATTGCCAGAAGAATGGGCTGGCAGGGCAAGGTTCTAATAACCTTTCTTGTAGATGTTGACGGCAATATCATTGAGGTTGAACTTAAAACCAGTTCAGGATACGCCGTGCTAGATAACAGCGCCCTGCAGATTGTAAAGAGCCTAAGCGGTCTTCCGAAACCTTCTTTTTTAACGCGGGTTACGGTGCCTATAAATTATACATTGAATTAAAAAATAATTAAAAAAATGAAACGCCTGATAACGCCATTACTTCTTATGCTTCACTTGTTTACCATGACAGGCTATATCGTTGCGCTTCAAAAAAATATGAAAATTTGCAAGTGCGACCATCATGAAGCCGGTCACGAACATGAAGACTGCGACTGCGGCATGTGCGATATGAAGCACGGCAAGCAAACTGAAAAAAAAGACGGCAATGCCCGGAACATTGTGTCAAGGTTCTTTATTAAAAACCCTCCATGTCATACAAAAGAAAGCAATCATATTACGGTAATATTCGGCGCCGATTTATTTTTCACGGGCGGCGAAACATTTTACCACAAGTTAAAACAAAAAAACATCCGCAATGATAACAAACCCATCATTGAATCTCTCGTTTTAGACAGGTTTGAAAAACCGTCCTGACGTCAAAAATCCGCGCGAAAAACGGGTGATTTCGATACATTTTTCGCTTTCTTATTGTAACTGAAGGCGGCTATGGCAATGGCGGTTATATCTGCTAAATGCCAGGCAAGGCTCGCCGAAGACCGATAAAGCGAAAAACACTCAATCACCGGTTTTTAGATAAACTAATATAAAACGCTTTGAAGCATTTATATAGTAAATGTTAAAGGTTTATAAAGAAACTAAAAATCGCGCGAAATCTCAAAACATAAAATCTGACGCTATTGTTAAAAAACAAAGCGGCGGATGGTAATCTTTAAGTTTAGTCATATTTCTTAAAAGGTCAAAAGAAGACCGTTTAAGATAAGGGCAGGCTTAGAGGAAGATTAAGATAAATGCATTCATAAGATATGAGTGAGATTAAGTTTACGAAAGTAAATATATAAAATTCTGAAATAAATATATTTCAGAGCATAAAAAATCACGCAAGTGAAAAATTAAGGAGAAAAATATGAAAATTGAAAATGTAAGAAAATTTGGAAAAGTTTTGTCATTATTGGTTATGACAGCTTTGTTAAGCGTAAATTGCGCCGCAGATTTGGCGGAAGATAATGATTTTGCTATGCCCGAAGTTACAACAACAACCGAGACTACGGCAGCAACAAACTCTGTTACTGTCGCTTTAACATTGCCAGCGGCAGCTGAAGGCAAAAATTGCAAAGTAAACATTTATACACCGGGAGTAATGGGGCCACCAACAATAATAGCTACAACTGGAGAAAATTGTCTTTGCAATGCCACAACGACTGCAATTTGCACATTAACCGATGTGACAGCCGGAATCTATGTTATTTCTGGTTTTGTTGATAACGATGCTTCTGGTGGTTATCCATACACTACGGGCGATTATATTGGTTATTATGGCGCGACGCCAACTCCATTAGACGCTCCGGCAATGGAAAATGCTGTGGTGCCTGCTACTGGAGCTGTTGTCTTTAGTTTTGATCTGGGAACACAACCATAAATTTCCCTTTATTATAAAGCACAAAAGATATTCAAAGTTAAAAGGAAATAAAATGAAAATATTAAGTAAATTAACATTGCTGTTATTACTCGCTTTTTTCGCCGCAGCATCAGCTCAAGAGCAAAAAACTGAGCCTCAGACAGAGACTAATGAAGAAAGCGGAACTCAGAAAGCAACAACAGATGCGCCAGGCGAAAGTAAAGAAGCGGTTGTAGAGCAGGAGCTTGACGAGGTAAGTATTACGGCTACCCGAGGGAAGAGAAAAACGCAGGACGTACCCGCGAGTGTAGAGGTTATAAGCGCCGAAGAAATTGAAGATACAAAAATGCGCAATGTAAAAGACGCATTAACAGGTACCGCAGGCGTGCAAATTGACTCAAAAAACGGCGGTTACGATTCTCGCTTTGTCATCAGGGGCGCAGGCGCTAAGGCTGCCTATGGTATTCGTGAAATTATGATTCTTATAAACGGGGTACCGGTAACCGATCCTGACGGTTTCAGCAAGCTTGATATGCTTGATCCTCTGCAAATTGAAAGCATTGAGGTGGTAAAGGGTCCTAATTCGACATTGTGGGGCGCCAATTCCGCAGGCGGTGTTGTAAATATTATGACCAAAGATCCCATAAAAAATACCGGCGGTTTTGTAAGAACAAGCGGGGGCAACGGAGGAGATTATGACGTAGGAATATCATACGGCAGCTACTGGGGCGATTCTTTTTTATATTCAGCGAGCGCATCGTATGTAAAGTCAGATAACTCATGGCGCGAACGAAACAAATTCAGCGCCTACAGTTTTACGTTTCAACCTTCTTTTGTTTCTAAAGACGGCTCTACCTGGCAGAATTATATCTCCTTTAACAGATCTGATGTACAATTGCCAGGTTCTTTGAGCGAAGAGTTGTTTGAAGAATATAAACAAACTGGAAAATCTCCTGAAACCGATAGTTTATGGAGAAGATCAGGGCGTTATGCCGACAGCTTTTTCGTAAATACGAGATATAATAAAGAGATTGGATCGTTTACTTTAAAGCCGATGGCCTTCTATACGCGATGGACGCATTACCATCCTGTTACCAGCTTTATTGGAGTATCAAAAGCTCATACGGGCGGTTTTGACCTGCAAATAGATCAGAAGCATAAATTTGGCTCTGTAGACGGTACGCTTACTTTTGGCGGTACGATGAGAATTGACGATCAACATGGCGATAAATATAAGTACAAAGATATCGATTGGACTGCCGATACGACTTATGGCGGCTTGCCTCTTGAAAAGATAGACTTAATTCATACCGACGCAAACGGCGAAAAAGCGTCTGTTTCAAGTTCAGTGACAACGCTTGCCGGTCTTTACGCTCAGGAATCAATAAACCCCATGAAAAATTTGACTGTCGACATGGGTATTCGATATGATTTCATAAGGTTTGATAAAAAAGAAATTATCACAACATATTATGATTGGGCCAAAGGCGGTTATGTAGAGTGTACAGCTACAATGACAGATTGCGGCGGTACTGTTGAAAATAATCGGCATAACAACAGAAAAGATTTTATGGAGATGTCGCCGAGAGGGGCTCTATCTTACAGAATCGTGAAACCTTTAAGTTTTTTCGCAAGCATTGCAAGGGGTATACAAACTCCTACAGACGGCGAGGTAAGCGATAACCCTGATCTTGATATCGTTACCTCGACAAACTATGAAACAGGCCTTAAGGGTAGGGGCAAATCATGGGATTTTGACATGAGCGTTTACTATAACCTTCTTGAAAACGAGGTTGTAACAATCTTAGATTCTTCAGGCGATAGCCATTATGAGAATGCCGGTAAAACCAAAAAGATGGGTTTTGAATTTTCGGGTTCCTATAATATCACAAAACCTTTGTACCTTGGAGGTACTTTTACCTATAACGACTTCCGCTACAAAGAGTTTGCTGAAATATTGAGAAATCCTTCTACCGGCCAAAGTGAAGAAGTTTCAAGAAACGGAAACCATATGGTATATTCGCCAAAAT
>Ga0224501_10000302_pt1 | contig 43422 bp, 43 predicted proteins | sample SF_Oct11_sed_USG_4_FD_169105 | JGI IMG/M metagenome (GOLD analysis project Ga0224501, IMG submission 169105) | Sediment microbial communities from San Francisco Bay, California, United States - SF_Oct11_sed_USGS_8_1 | ecosystem: Environmental > Aquatic > Marine > Sediment | place: USA... | reverse complement strand
GGAGCCGGAGCCGGAGGCGGATGCGGTCCTGGATCTCGCGGCGCTGGCGCCGGTGGAGCCGGAGCCGGAGGCGGATGCGGTCCTGGATCTCGCGGCACTGGCGCCGGCGGAGCCGGAGCCGGTCGATGAGTTCATGGAGGTGGAGGCGCTCGTCCCCGACGAGGCGGTCGTGGAACTGGATAGTCTCTCGCCGGCCGGGTTCGAGGCCGGTACCCGGGGCGTCGATCCCGGCCACCCGGAGGAGGTGTTCTCCCTGGCGGACCTCGGTCCCACCGAGGCGGAAGGACCCGGAGGCGACTTCCTGGTGCTCGCGGACGAGGATGACGAGGCGGACCTCCCCCACACGCGTACGATGGCCGAACTCTTCGTGTCACAGGGGTTGGTGGGCCAGGGGATCGAGGTGTATCGGCGCCTGGTGGACGAGTCTCCGGACGACGCTGGGCTCCGTGCCCGCCTCCGGGAGTTGGAGGGATCACCTGGGCCGGGAGGAACCGTCGGCGACGACGGGACGGGGCACGGCGAGGCGGAGTTCCTGGCGCGTGAGCTCGCTTCTTCGGGGGACGACGTCCATGACGTGGCGTCTCCGTTCGTGTGGACCGACCAGGACCACGGGGAGCAGGACGATGCCGTCCTGGACGGAAGCCCCGCGGTGGAGTATTTCGACCGCATCCTTTCCTGGGGAGACATCGACGCGGCGGCGGCGGCGGCCGAGTTCTTGAACGACGTCGAGATCGGCCCGGGAGTTCCCATGCCGGAGCCCGAGGAGAACGAGGGAGCGGACGACTTCACCGCCTGGATGAACGAAGGAGACCAATGAGAGTCGCCGTCATCCATGGAGCGAACCTGCGGCTGCTCGGCCGCAGGGAGCCCGAGGTCTACGGAACCGACACCCTGGACGACGTGAATCAGGCGATTTCGGGAGTCGGCCAGGAGTTGGGTGTCGAACTCGAGTTCTTCCAGTCGAACCATGAGGGTGGAATACTCGACTTCATCGAGGAGGCGGGCGAACGGGTCGATGGATTCCTCGTGAACCCTGGTGCCCTCACCCATACTTCCGTGGGACTTCGGGATGCGTTTCTCGGGGTCGGCAAGCCCTTCGTGGAGGTCCACCTCTCCAATCCCCACGCCCGGGAGCCCTTTCGACACAGATCCTTCCTGGCGGATGTGGCCGGGGGCGTGGTTTATGGATTCGGCGTCGACAGCTATCTTCTGGGTCTGCGCGGGCTGGTGGCCCGACTGCATCGACACCCACACAGCGGATAGATTCAAGGGGCCGTATGGCGAGCACCGCGGAATTTCGCAACGGGATGGTTCTCGAGATCGACGGTGGTCTCTGGGCCATCACCTACTTCCAGCACGTCAAGCCGGGAAAGGGCGGAGCCTTCGTCCGGACCAAGCTGAAGAACGTTCTCACCGGGTCGGTGGTGGACAGGACCTACCGCGCCGGAGAGAAGGTGACGGACGTGCGCCTCGAGCGTCGTCCGGTGAACTACAGCTACACCGATGGCGACCTCTACTATTTCATGGACGCCAACACCTTCGATATGATCCCCATCGCGGGAGACATCATCGGTGAGGACCAGCTCAAGTACCTCAAGGAGAACATGGAGTGCGAGGGACTGGTCTACAAAGAGCGCGTGATCAGTGTGGAATTGCCGAACTTCGTGGAGCTCGTGGTCACCGAGACGGAGCCGGGTGTGAAGGGTGATACGGCTCAGGGCGGCACCAAGCCCGCGAAGCTGGAGACCGGCGCGGTGGTCCAGGTCCCCCTCTTCATCGACGAAGGGGAGATGATCAAGGTCGACCGCCGCGAAGACAAGTATCTCACACGGGTGAGCGGATGATCGACCTCGATTTTCTCGAACGGCTCATCAAGGCCATAGACGAGAGCAGCATCGACTCCGTGGAGCTGGAGCGTGGGGGGACCCGCGTCCGGCTGGCGAAGTCGCCGCCGGTGTCGGCCGTGGCCGCGCCCATGGCGCCCGCCCCGGTGTCCCTGCCCGCGCCCTCCGGACCGGCCGCGGCGCCCGCGCCCGTCGCCGATACGGGCGGATCGGGTGGTGCGGCCATGCCTCCGTCGTCCCGGCTGGTGGACGTCACCTCGCCCATGGTGGGAACGTTCTACCGGGCTCCCGCTCCGGACGCGCCCAACTACGTCGACGTGGGCTCGCGGGTCACCAAGGGCGACACGGTCTGCATCATCGAGGCCATGAAGCTCATGAACGAGTTGGAGTGCGAGGTCTCGGGGAGCATCGCGGAGATCTGCGTGGAGAACGCCCAGCCCGTGGAGTACGGGCAGGTGCTCTTCCGTGTCGACCCGTCCTGAAGCGACTCCATTCCTTTCTAGACCTGCCGGCCCCTCCGCGTGGCGGGGGGGGTGTCAGCGTACGGAGATGATTCCTTGTTCAAGAAGGTTCTGATCGCCAACAGAGGGGAGATCGCCCTGCGCATCATCCGGGCGTGCCACGAGTTGGGTGTCCAGACCGTGGCGGTCTACTCCGAGGCGGATCGCGAGTCGCTCCACGTCCGTTTCGCGGACGAGGACGTGTGCATCGGGCCGCCGCCGGCCACGGAGAGCTATCTCAACATCCCCAGGATCATCGCGGCGGCGGAGATCACGGGCGCCGAAGCCATCCATCCGGGATACGGATTCCTGGCCGAGAACGCCGAGTTCAGTGAGATCTGCGCTCGTTCCGACCTCACCTTCATCGGCCCGACGCCGGATCAGATCCGCGCCATGGGAGACAAGGCGACGGCCCGGAAGACCATGATCGCCGTGGGTGTTCCCACGGTGCCCGGGTCTCCCGGCATCGTGACGGATCCGGGAGAGGCGGTCCAGCTCGCTTCCGAGATCGGGTTCCCGGTGATGATCAAGGCATCGGCGGGCGGCGGTGGAAAGGGGATGCGTATCGCCCACGACGCGGAGAGCTTCCCGAAGTTCTTCCAGGCCGCCCAGGCGGAGGCGAAAGCGGCCTTCGGCGACCCCGGCGTCTATCTGGAGCGCTGCATCCTGAAGCCCCGGCACGTGGAGTTCCAGGTCTTCGGAGACAAGTACGGGAACGTGATGCACCTGGGCGAGCGGGACTGCTCCATCCAGCGCAGGCATCAGAAGCTCCTGGAGGAGGCCCCGTCTCCGGCCCTCACCCCGGAGCTCCGCGAAGCCATGGGGGCGGCGGCCGTGAAGGCGGCCAAGTGCATCGACTACGTGGGCGCCGGGACGGTGGAATTCCTCCTCGACGAGGACGGGTCGTTCTATTTCATCGAAATGAATACCCGCATCCAGGTGGAGCACCCGGTCACGGAGGTCACCACGGGATTCGACCTCCTGAAGGAGCAGATCCGGGTCGCGGCGGGCGAGCGGCTCAGCATGGCGGACACGGACGTGAAGCTGCGCGGCCACGCCATCGAATTCCGGGTCAACGCCGAGGATCCGGCTCGGAACTTCGCCCCCGGCCCGGGAACCATCGCGACCTTCCATCCGCCGGGGGGGCCCGGCGTACGCCTCGACACCCATATCTACACGGGGTACAAGGTTCCGCCCAACTACGATTCCCTCCTGGCCAAGCTCATCGTGAGCGGATCCACCCGCGAGGAGGCCATCGTGCGGGCGCGGCACGCCCTGGAGCACTTCATCATCGAGGGCGTGCCCACCACGATCCCCTTCCTGCGGCGTATCCTGGACAATCCCCGGTTCGTCGCCGGAGACGTGGATACGCATTTCGTGGACGCCATGATGGCGGCGGAGAAGGAGAAGGAGCAGGGGTGAAGGTCGACGTCTTCTTCACCCCCGGCGAAGTGGAGGGGGCCCGGATTCCCGGATCCACCGTGGTCGTCATCGACGTGGTCCGCGCCACCACCACCATCGTGGAAGCGTTGGCCAACGGCGCGTGGGGGATCTATCCGACCTCGTCCACCGAGGACGCGGTGAAGCTGGCGGGCTCGCTGGGGCGGGAGGACACGCTCCTGTGCGGTGAGCGAAAGGGGCTCAAGATCGAGGGGTTCGACCTGGGGAATTCGCCGGCGGACTTCCGGCGTGACGTGGTGGAGGGGAAGCGGCTGGTCATGAGCACCACCAACGGCACCGTGGCCATCGTGAGGGCGCAGGACGCGGAGCGGCTGGTGGTGGCCGCCTTCACCAATCTTTCGGCGGCGGCGAGGCTCGTGGCCGACTCGGAGTCGCTGGTGGTCATCTGCGCGGGGAGCGACGGGCGCTTCTCCCTGGAGGACGCGCTCTGCGCGGGGCACCTCCTCACCTGCCTTCCGGGCGTGGGTGGGGAGGGGTGGACGTTCAATGACGGTGCCCGCGCGGTGCTGGACCTGGCCTCGGCCCGGTCCGTGGACGTGCCGCTTCTCCGGAAGACGCTCGCAGGCGGCGTGCTCGCCGCCATCGGTGCGGATGACGATCTGGAGGCGTGTGCGGTGGTGGATGCCCACGATCTGGTGCCGGTGCTGTCGGACCGGGCGCTCCGCCTGGTGCAGGAGGCGTAGGAGGCTCTGGTCATGCTCACACAGGAACAGCAGAGGGAGATCGTGGCCGTGGGGCTGCTGGCCCTGGCCCTCTTCGTCTTCCTCTCGCTGGTGCCGGTGTCGGTCCTGGGAGAGCGTGGAGGCGAGTGGTTCCCTTCGGGGAACACCATGGGTGTGCTGGGGAGCACCTTCCGCGATCTCTTCCAGGCACTGGTGGGCGTATGGGCCATTCTCGTGCCGCCTCTCCTGGTGCTGGCCGGGTTGAGGACGGCCGGCTGGATGCCGCCCATGTGGGCACTCCGCCTGACGGCCCTCGACTGCGGTCTCCTCGTCCTGGCGCCCGTGCTCTCCTGGGTCCTGGTGGCCGAGCCGGGCGCGTCCGGTTGGCTGGGAGCCGCCCTGGGAGACCCCCTGGTGGCGTGGGTCGGATGGCTGGGGGCTCTGGTGCTGGTGTCGGCCGCGCTCGTGGCGCTGTCCGTGGGCACGCTGGGGTGGAATCCTCTCCGGGCGGCGGCCCGCGGACTGGTCCGGGGGGTGCGGGCGCTGGGGCGCTCCCTCGCCACGCTCCTCCTGCGGGGACGGGAGATCTCACGCCGGCGTGCGGAGAGGCTGTCTCCCATGATGGCGGAGCCCGACATCCTCCAGGAGGTGGCCGACGTCGAGGCCGGCGGAGGGGATGTCTTCGAGCCCGGAGCCCACGAGGAACCGCCGGCCGAGGTCGTGGAGGCGCCCCGTCGGGGACGACGGAAGAAGGAGGCAGAGCCACCGTCCATCGTGGGGTTCGGAGAGGTCGTCGAGCTCGACGACCCGGTGGACGAGGCCATGCGCACCGATCTGGTGCTTCCCGACATGGAACTCCTCACGGTGGCCGACGATACGCGGCGGGCGGGGATGGAGCGGGAGCTGGATCGGCTGGGCGAGGTCCTGGTGGAGAAGCTCCGCACCTTCAACGTGGAGTGCGAATTGGGCGGGCGGACCACCGGTCCGGTGGTGACGCAGTTCGAGGTCGTGCCGGCATCCGGGGTCAAGGTGAACCGCATCGCGAACCTGGACGCGGACCTGGCGTTGGCCCTCAAGGCCCGCAGCGTGCGCATCGTGGCGCCGATTCCGGGGAAGGGCGCGGTGGGGGTGGAGATCCCCAATCCCCGTCCCGAGGTCGTGCATCTGGCCAACATCCTCCGGTCGCCACCGTTTCAACGCGGGAAGCACGAGCTTCCCATGGGACTGGGCAAGGACCTGAGCGGAAAGCCCTTCGTGTCGGATCTCGCCAAGATGCCCCACCTCCTCATCGCGGGGGCCACGGGCTCGGGGAAGTCGGTGTGCGTGAACACGCTGGTCACCAGCCTGATCTACAAGCACACGCCCGAGACGCTGCGCTTTCTGATGATCGACCCGAAGATGGTGGAGTTGTCCATCTATTCGCGTCTTCCGCATCTGCGGCACCCCGTGGTGACCGACCCGCGCGACGCGGCTGGCGTGCTCAAGTGGGCCGTTCTGGAGATGGAGCGGCGATACGAGCTCCTCAGCGCGAACCACGTGCGCTCCATCGGGGAGTTCAACCGGAAGGTGGGAGAAGGGGTGATCCTGAGGCGCGCCCATCCCGTCGGTCCGGAGGGCGACGAGGACCGGTGGATCTACTCCGACGGGAACATGCCCTACATCGTGATCGTGGTGGACGAGCTGGCCGATCTGATGATGCAGGTACAGAGCGAGATCGAGAAGCCGCTGATCCGCCTGGCGCAGAAGGCCCGGGCCATCGGGATCCATCTGATCGTCGCCACCCAGCGACCCACCACCAACGTCATCACCGGCCTCATCAAGGCGAACTTCCCGTCCCGCGTGGCCTTTCGCGTGGCGTCGAAGGTGGACTCCCGGACGATCCTGGACCAGAACGGAGCCGACGCCCTCCTGGGGAACGGCGACATGCTGTTCCTCCCTCCGGGGCAGAGCGAACCCGTGCGCGTGCAGGGGGCCTTCCTGTCCACCGAAGACACGGAGCGCCTCATGCGCTGGTACATCGACCGCCAGGACAAGGTGCGCAGCGGAGAGCTGGACGCCGGTTCCGCCGTGTCCGTGGCGGAGCCCGACATCCTGGACGAGGTGCGTGCCCAGGAGCTGGACGACGCCGCCGTGCAGGTGGAGGAGATCGCCGGAGACTGGGACGACCTCTTCCAGGCGGCGGCCGAGGTGTGCATCCAGAACGGAGGGGGGTCCACCTCGCTCCTCCAGCGTCGTCTGAAGATCGGGTATGGACGTGCGGCGCGTATCGTGGACCAGCTTCACGAGGCCGGTGTATTGGGACCTCAGGATGGTTCGAAGGGGCGTGAGACCCTCATGACCCTGGAGGAGTTGGACATCTTCATGCGCCCGGGCGGCTGACCGGGGCGCCGAGGTTTCCCAGGAGGAGCATGATTCGGATGACTCGGGTGGAGGTGGCGACGGTGGTGTTGTCCCTGGCGTTGCTGCCCTCGGGCGGCAGGGCGCAGTCGGCGTCGGGGGGGGTGGAGGTCCTGCGCAGGGCGGAGACGTTGTACGCGGGGGTGCGGACGCTGTGCGCCGATTTCGTCCAGGAACTGGAGGTTCCCCTTCTGCGGGAGAGCCACTCCGGCCGTGGCCGCCTCTGTCAGAGCCGGCCCGACCGCTTCGCCATGCGCTTCTCCGAACCGGCCGGTGATCTGGTGATCGCGGACGGCACGTCGGTCTGGCGGTATCTGCCCAGTCAGGATCCCAGGCAGGCCTTTCGCGTTCCCATGGAGGGGGGAGCCGGCACGGTGGACCTCCACCGCCAGTTCCTCCAGGACCCCCAGACCAAGTACGTGATCGCCGACGAGGGCACCGACACACTGGGGGGACGCACGGTCCACCGGATCCGGCTCACTCCCCGCGCGCCGTCGTCCTTCGTGGCCGCGGTGGTATGGATCGGATCCGGCGACGCGCTCCTGTACCGCGTGCGCGTGGAGGAGGAGAACGGTACCGTCAGGACCATCACCCTCCAGGAAATCGAAGCGAACCGGTCCGTGCCCGACGGATTCTTCTCCTTCCAGCCGCCCGCCGGCGTGCACGTCATCCAGAGATGACCCGTACGCGCGACCTTCCGGTCTTTCCGGTCATCCCCGAGCCGGGGCGCCCCGGGGTACCGTCCGATGTGGCGCCCATGGCGTTCGAGGTCGAGCCCCAGGGGACCTACCATGGATTGCGGGTGGCGCTGGTCACGATGGGGTGTGACAAGAACACGGTGGATTCGGAGCGTATGATGGCGGCGCTGGTGGGGCACGGCGCCCGGGTGTCTTCGCAGGTGGAGGGCGCCGACGTGGTCATCGTGAACACCTGCGGCTTCATCCAGGAGGCCAAGGAACAGTCCATCGAGACCATCCTGGAGGCCTGCGAGCTCAAGGCCGACGGAGAGATCAAGGCCGTGGTCGCCGTGGGATGCCTCGTGCAACGGTACAAGGACGAGTTGTCCGCCGAGATGCCCGAGGTGGACCTGTTCATGGGGCTGACCGAGCTCCAGGGGCTGGTGCCCGAACTCCGCGACCGGGGCATCCTCCCCGATCCGGCGGAGTTGGTGCCCACCATGGAGCGTCCCCTGCGCGTGCTCTCCGGCGAGACGCGCCACACCTCGTACCTGAAGATCAGCGAAGGATGCGACCACACGTGCGCCTTCTGTGCGATCCCTCTCATGCGGGGTCTCCACCGCTCCCAGCCACTCGAGGAATTGGTGCGCGAGGCAGCGGGGCTGGGGGCGCTGGGGGTACGGGAGATCAACATCGTATCCCAGGATACGACGTGGTACGGAAGGGACCTGCGGCGCGGCGCCGGGGGGAGCGACGCTCCGCTCCTCGCGGACCTTCTCCGGGCCCTGCTCGACGGCACCGACGTGCCGTGGTACCGCCTCTTCTACATGTATCCTTCGGGCATCACCCGGGAGATGGTGGAACTCATGGCCCGGGAGGAGCGCATCCTCCCGTATCTGGACATGCCGATCCAGCATGGGAGTGACCGCGTGCTCAAGCTGATGCGCCGTCCGGAGCGGAGGGAGACGATCCTGGAGCGGGTGGCGTGGTTGCGCGACGCCGTGCCGGATCTCACGCTCCGCACCACCGTCATCGTCGGCTTCCCCGGAGAGACGGATCAGGACTTCCAGGAGATGATGGACCTCCTGGAGGAGGTGGAGTTCGACCGCGTGGGAGGCTTCACGTATTCGGTGGAGGAGGGAACCCGCGCGGCGTCCATGGAGGATCACCTTCCCGAGGACGTGAAGGGGGAGCGGCTGGAGCGGCTCATGGAACTCCAGCGGGACATCTCCTTCGACCGCAACCAGGCCCTGGTGGGCGCGACCACCACGCTGCTCGTGGACGAGTTGGTGGAAGGCGATCCCGAGTTCGCCGCGGTGGGGCGGACGGTGGGGCAGGCCCTGGACGTGGATGGGGTGACGCACCTCCGCCACGGGCGCGAGGTTTCTGTGGGGGAGATGTTGGAGGTCCGGATCGCGGATGCGCTGGACTACGATCTCATCGCGGAGCACGGGAGCGACACATGAGCACTTGGGAGCGGCGGACGGTTCTTGGCCTGCTCGTGGGGGTGGGCGCGCTGACCGCGGGGGGGCTGTCCGCACAGGATCTGGCGGACTTCGACTACGAGAACCTTTCGTTCCGGGGGATCGGCGGCGAGGTGGGCCAGATCTTCCCGTCCCGGGTGGAGGACGCGTACAGCTACACCTTCTTCGTGGATCTGGGATACCTGGGACCGGGGCTCCGGATCGTTCCCTCGGCCACGTACTGGACCTCTCCGTTCAAGGACGCGGAGGTCCAGGAGTTGGAAGCGCGCCTCACGGACCTCGCCGGCGCCCCCGTGGATCTGGGTGAAATCCAGTGGACCGACGTGGCCGTCGCTCTGGACGGGCAGGTCGTGTGGCGGCTTCCCGGGAGCCTGTTCAGCTTCGCCGGCGCCGGGGTGGCGCTGCACGTGCTCGACGGAGAGGGCGCCGCCATCCAGGGGACTCTGGTGGAGGATCTCCTCGACTCCCTCACCCCGGGATTCAATCTCCACCTGGGGTTCGAATATCCCCTGGCGGATCAGTTCCGTTTGAGCACGCAGGGACGGTACGAGGTCATGGGAGACCTCCAGTATTTCGAAGTCCGGGCCGGGATCAGGATCCTTTTCGGAAATCTTGCAGCAGGGGAGGGTAGGAGCCGATGACCGAGGGCAAGGGACTTCCTCGAGTTGCCGTGGTCGGCGCGGGCGCCATCAGCCAGGTGGTGCACGTGCCCATTCTCTCGGAGCACCCGGGGGTGGAGCTGGTGGCGGTCTCGGACGTCGACCTCCACAAGGCGGTCACCGTCGCGCAGCGCTACGCCGTTCCCCTGGTTCTGGGCCCCGAGGAGTTCCTGGACCGGGACGATGTGGACGCGGTGGTCATCTGCACGCCCAACGCCAGCCACGAGGAGTTGACCCTGGCCGCCCTGGAGGCGGGAAAGCACGTCTTCGTGGAGCGTCCCGTGGCGCTCTCCTCCAAGGGCGTGGCCCGGGTCCTGGAGAAGGCGAGGGAAGCCGGACGGATCCTGGAGGTGAGCTTTCCCCACCGCTTCCGCCCCGAGGTGAGCGCGCTGCGCGCGTTCGTGGCGGGAGGCGAGTTGGGGGACATCTACGCGGTACGGGCGAGTTGGCTGAAGCGGCCCATGCCGGTGATGAGGCCCGCCTGGCGCCAGGATCCCGCCGAAGCGGGGGGCGGCGTGCTCATGGATCTGGGCGTGCCCGCGCTGGACCTCTGTCTCTGGCTCATCGGGCGTCCGCGGGTGACGCGTCTGCGGGCCATCATGACGGGAGATGCCGGGATGGGCGAGACGGCTGCTTCGATCCTGGCGGAGACCGACCAGGGGGTCGCGGTGTCGTTGGAGGTGAGCCACTTCTTCTTCTCCGACGACGACCGCTACTACGCCCGGGTCATGGGGACGGAGGGATCGGGTTCCCTGGCACCCTTCGAAGTCTACCGCCAGCTCGGTGGCCGGCCGCTGGACGTGACGCCCAGGCAGCCTCGTCCGCGTGGGGGGGAGAACGTCTACACCAACGCCTACCGCCGCCAACTGGACCACTTCGTGCGCAGCGTGGCCGGGTCGGCCGACACGCCCATCCCGGAGGAGCAGCAGCACCTGATGGAGTTGGTGGAGGCGGCGTACCGCTCGGCCCGGGACGGGGTGGAGGTGGCGCTATAAGGGCGCTGTTCTGGCCCCGGAAGGGCGAGTGGGCCCTTCCGGCCTTGTCGGCCGTGCTGCTGGCGGTGTCGTTTCCGCCGCTGCATCTCCTCATCCCCCCCTTCGTGGCTCTGGTCCCCTTCGCGGTCTTCATGGCCGGACTTCCGCCGGGGGGGGAGGGGCGCGCCGCCGCGGTGCGTGGGGGGCTCGTTCTGGGTACCCTCTACTTCGGTGCGCTGGTGTACTGGATCCTGGTGGCGCTGATCTGGTTCTCCAAGCTCGCCATCCTGGCCTACGTCGGGAGCATGCTCCTCCTCATGGGGCTCTCCGCGCTCTTCGCGTGGACCTTCCACCGGATGTACCACGGGATGTCGGTTCCCCTCTGGCTCGCGCTTCCGGTGGCGTGGACCGCCGCGGAGTGGTTCCGTGCGCACTGGCCGGGACCGCTGGCCTTTCCCTGGCTCGGATTGGGGAGCTCCCTGACGGGGTTTCCGGAGTTGGTGGGGATGGCGGAAGTGGTCGGGGCCCGGGGCGTCACGTTCTGGCTCGCGCTGGTGAACGGGATTCTGGCCGGCATCGTGTTGCGCCACCGGGCGGGAGATCGCCCGGTGCGTTCGTGGGGAGCGGTGCTCCTGGTGGCCGCCCTCCCCATGGCGTGGGGTGTGTGGCGCGCCGGGAACCTGGTGATGCGCGAGGCCGCCCGAGTGGCGGTGGTGCAGCCCAACATCCCCGAGCACATCAAGCTCGATGCCCGCACCGCCCTCGACAGCACCTTCGCGTCGCTGGATCGGTTGATCCCTCAGGTGGAGCCGGGCTCGGTGGACCTCATCGTCCTCCCGGAGGTGGCGCTCCCCCTGTACCCACGGGCCGAATACGCGCAGGGGTGGATGGACCGCGTGGCCGGGTACGCGGCCACCCAGGGCGCTCCCGTCCTCCTGGGCGGGCTCGGCTTCAGCGGAGACCTGTTCGGGGCGTACGTACCCTACAACTCCGCCTTTCTGGTCACACAGGAAGGGCTCACCGGGTACCAGTACGACAAGCGGTACCTGGTGCCCATGGTCGAACGCGTGCCTCTCCTGCCGGCTTCGTGGCTGAGGAACCTCCGGTACTTCGGGAAGTTCGGTGTGGGACAGGGGTGGCCCCTGGCGGAGGTGAACGGCGAGGGATACGGGGTCCTGGTGTGCTACGAGTCCACCTATCCGGAGGGTGCGCGTCACTTCCGGGGGGCCGGAGCGGACATCCTGTTGAACATCACCAACGACGCCTGGTACGGGCGCGAGCCCTGGTACGCCCGGACCACCGCCCTCTGGCAACATCCGGCCCACATGGTGATGCGGGCCATCGAGAATCGCATGGGCGTGGCCCGGTCCGCCAACACCGGGATCTCCCTGTTCGTGGACCCCGTGGGCCGCGTGTACGGCGAGATCGAGCTCTTCACCGCCGGTGTTCGGGCGGAGGCCGTCCTCACCACCGACGTGACCACCCTCTACACCCGCCTGGGCGATCTGACGGGGAACGGCTCCGCCATGGTGGCCGTTCTCATGGTGCTGGCGTCGCTCCGCGCCGGAAGGGACCGCGACCCGGAGGGGCCGCTGGGCCGCTGAGGAACTGCTCCGCGGGGTGACTGGACCATGTTCCCGGGGTTGCCTATATTTCCCAGTCTGTATGGGGTTCACCGCGTCTGGTGGTGCTCCCCGTTCACACAGTGGGCCGCGAGACTCCGCACGGAATCCGGGTCCGATTCACTCAGGCGCCTGGAGCAGGACATGAAGCAGGGCATCCACCCCGACTACAAGGTGGCCACCGTCGTCTGTGCGTGCGGCAACCGCTTCGAGACGATGTCGACGGTGGAAGAGGTACACATCGAGATCTGTTCGGTGTGCCATCCCTTCTACACCGGCAAGCAGCGGCTCGTCGACACGGCGGGACGTGTCGACCGATTCAAGAAGAAGTACGGAAACGCCGCGAACTAGACGCGTGGACGGCCGGGGGCCCGCCCCGGCCGTTCGCGCACCGCGGCTCCCTTCCGCGGCCATGCGTACCGCGGATCTCCCATGAAAGCCCCGACCCTCGATCCCAGGCTTGCGGAACGGCTCCGCGAGGCGGAGAGCCGATTCCTCGTCGTCGACGAGTCGTTGGCCAGCCCGAAGGTCCTGGGCGACCCCAACCTGCTGCGCGAACTGGGGCAGGAGCGCGCCTACCTGGAACCGGTGGTGAGCACGGGGCGGAAGCTTCTCGACGCCCTGGAGCAGAGGGCCGGTGCCGAGGAACTCGTGTCGGGAGCGGACGATCCCGAGATGCGGGAGCTGGCCGAGGCCGAGATCGAGGAGTTGGACCCCCGCATCGAGGAGCTCACCGTGCGGGTCAGGGACCTCCTCATCCCCCGGGATCCCCTGGAGGACCGGGCCGCCGTGGTGGAGATCCGAGCCGGCACCGGGGGCGACGAGGCCGGTCTCTTCGCGGCGGACCTCATGCGCATGTACCGGTACATGGCCGAGCGCCACAACTGGTCCGTGGAGCTGCTGAGCCTCTCCGAGGGGATTCCCGGGTCCGTCAAGGAAGCCATCTTCACGGTGAAGGGGAGCGGCGCGTACGGGCGGCTCCGCTACGAGTCGGGGGTCCATCGGGTCCAGAGGGTGCCGGAGACGGAGAGCCAGGGAAGGATCCACACCTCGGCGGCTACGGTGGCGGTGCTTCCCGAGGCGGAGGAAGTGGATCTCCAGATCGATCCGAACGACCTTCGCATCGACGTGTTCCGCTCGTCGGGGCCTGGTGGGCAGTCGGTGAACACCACGGACTCGGCCGTCCGCATCACCCACATCCCCAGTGGTCTCGTGGTGTCGTGCCAGGACGAGAAGTCGCAGCACAAGAACAAGGCGAAGGCCATGAAGGTGCTGCGCAGCCGGCTCCTCGACCAGATGATCGCGGAGCAGGAGGCCGAGCGCGCCCGGGACAGGAAGACCCAGGTGGGGACGGGTGATCGGTCGGCGAAGATCCGGACGTACAACTTCCCCCAGAGCCGGGTAACCGACCATCGGATCGGGCTCACCCTCCACCGTCTGACGGAGATCCTGAACGGAGACCTGGACGAGATCGTCGCGGCTCTCCGTCTGGCCAAGGAGGAGGAGCGCCTCCAGGCGGACGCGGGATGACGGGGACGGCGGGAGCGGGCTCCGGAAACGGCCCGGCGGGTGATGCGGAGTCGTGGACGGTGCTTCGCCTGATGCGCTGGAGTGGCGCCTACCTGGAGGAGAAGGGAGTCGAGCGGGGAAAGCTCGACGCCGAACATCTTCTCGCGCACGCACTGGGCACGGAGCGCCTCCAACTCTATCTGGAGTTCGACCGGCCACTCGAAGCGGCGGAGCTGGACGGCTTCCGCCCACTGCTGCGGAGACGGGCGTCCAGGGAGCCGTTGCAGTACATTCTGGGCCGGGCGGCGTTCAGGGAATTGGATCTCCACGTGGACCGGCGGGTTCTCATTCCACGGCCCGAGACGGAGGAGTTGGTCGAGGCGGTCCTGGAGTGGGCCAGGGAAGAGGGCGGGGAGGGGCTCACCGCCCTGGACGTCGGGACGGGGACGGGCGCCATCGCCCTGTCTCTGGCGCTGGAGGGACCCTTCCATCACGTGGTGGGAGTGGACAATTCGGCGGAGGCGCTGGAGGTCGCACGGGTCAATCGGGACGAGTCGGATCTGGGCGAGCGCGTGGACCTCCGCGAAGGCTTCCTCTTCCGGTCCGTGCGTTCAGGTGAGACCTTCGATGTCGTGGTTTCGAATCCACCCTACGTGGCGGAGTCGGAAGCGGGCGACCTTCAGCCCGAAGTGGGTGAGTGGGAGCCGGGGGGTGCGCTCTTCGGAGGCCCCGATGGACTGGATGTGATCCGCGGTTTCGTGGCGGAGGTGGGAGACCACCTCAGGTGCGGCGGTCTTCTCGCCGTGGAGGTGGGAGCGGATCAGACGGAGGCGGTGGCGGCGCTGGTGGCCGATACCGGACAATTCGAGGAAATTCGTGTGCGGCGTGATCTCGCGGGGCGGCCCCGGATGGTGTTGGCCCGCAGATTGCTCCGCGCCTCATAGCGCCACAAAGGCAGGGCAACCATGGCTGGAATCTACGAGATGGCGAAGGAACTGGGCGGTGCGCTCGCTCGCACCGACGAATACCAGGCCCTGCGCCGTGCCGGCCAGGCCGTGGACGAGGACCGTGAGTCGGTGGAGTTGAGGAACCGCCTCCGGGAGATGGAGGGCCAGCTCGAGGCTGCCTTCCGTAGTGGACAGCAGCCCAGCGAGGAGCTGGCCCAGGAGTTCGAGGCCGCGGCCCAGGAACTCCAGACGCGGCCGGTGTTCCAGCAGTTCATCGTTGCGCAGACCAATTTCGAGAAGGTCATGCACAAGGTGAACCAGACCGTGGCTCAGGGCATCCAGGAGGGTGCCGCGAGCCGCATCATCATTTCGTCGTGATCCATCAGTTCGGGATCGGCATTAACTCAAGGTGAGTGAGGGAGTTCCGTGAAGCAGCCTTCAGAGATCCGTCCGGCCCAGGGCCGGCTTGGCGTTCTTCTCCCCGGGTTCGGGGCCGTGGCCACTACCTTCGTGGCCGGTGTAGAGGCGGCCCGAAAGGGGATCGCCAAGCCCGTGGGAAGTCTGACGCAGATGGCGACCATCCGGCTCGGCAAGCGTACCGACGCACGCACGCCCTTCATCAAGGACTTCGTGTCCCTCGCGGGGCTGGAGGATCTGGTGTTCGGTGCGTGGGATCCCATCCCCGACGACGGATACGCGAGTGCCGTCAACGCCGGGGTGCTCCTTCCCGAGCACGTGGAGCCCATCAAGGACTTCCTCAAGTCCATCAAGCCCATGCCGGCTGTGTTCGACCCGGCGTACGTGAAGAAGCTGAACGGCCCCAACACGAAGTCCGGGCCCACCAAGAAGGATCTGGCGGAGCAGCTCCGCGCGGACATCCGCAACTTCAAGTCCGAGAACGGATGTGATCGTCTGGTCATGGTGTGGTGTGGTTCCACCGAGGTCTACGTGCAGGCCGGACCCGCCCACCAGACCATCGAAGTGTTCGAGAAGGCCATGGAGGAGAACGACGCCTCCATCACGCCCAGCATGCTCTACGCGTACGCGGCCATCATGGAAGGCGTGCCCTACGCCAACGGGGCCCCGAACCTGTCGGCGGACTTCCCGGCGCTGGAGCAACTCGCCATCGAGAAGGGCGTGCCCATCTGCGGAAAGGACTTCAAGACCGGCCAGACCCTGATGAAGACCATCCTGGCGCCGGGCTTCAAGACCCGCATGCTGGGGCTGAGCGGGTGGTTCTCCACCAACATCCTGGGGAACCGGGACGGTGAGGTGCTCGACGATCCGGAGTCGTTCAAGACCAAGGAGGTCTCGAAGCTGGGCGTGCTGGAGCACATCCTCCAGCCCGAGATCTACCCGGACCTCTACGGGAACATGTACCACAAGGTGCGGATCAACTACTACCCGCCCCGTGGGGACAACAAGGAAGGGTGGGACAACATCGACATCTTCGGCTGGATGGGGTATCCCATGCAGATCAAGGTCGACTTCCTCTGCCGGGACTCGATCCTGGCCGCGCCCATCGTGCTGGACCTGGCGCTCTTCCTCGACCTGGCGAGCCGGGCCGGGATGAAGGGGATCCAGGAGTGGCTCTCGTTCTACTTCAAGAGCCCCCAGACGGCGCCGGGGCTGTATCCGGAGCACGACATCTTCATCCAGCACTGGAAGCTCAAGAACACGCTTCGCTGGATGATGGGCGAGGAGCAGATCACGCATCTCGGCGTCGAGTACTACGAGTAGGGTGCGCGGGACGCGGCTGGACTGCTCGGGGGGCGCCCGCATGTCGGGCGCCCCCCGGACGTCTTCATGGACGGGAAGGATCCTGATCCGGGAGGTGTGCCGGTGAGTGGCCTCTTCGTGGTGTTGGAGGGCGGGGAAGGCGCGGGCAAGTCGACCCAGATCGCGCTTCTGTCGGGTTGGCTGGAGGCCCTCGGGGTGGACCACCTGGTCACCCGGGAGCCCGGCGGGACGGCGGTGGGCGAGGCCATCCGGTCGGTGGTGCTGGGGCGGACGGACCTGGACATGCCCCCCGAAACCGAGCTCTTCCTGATCCTGGGTGCGCGGGCTGCCTTCGTACGCGACGTGGTCCGACCGGCGATGGCCGCCGGGAGGGTGGTGCTGGCGGACCGCTTCGCCCTCTCCACGATGGCCTACCAGGGGTACGGGCGGGGGTTGGATCTCCACGAGGTCCGGAAGGCCGTCGCGTTCGCCACCGGAGGGCTGGAGCCGGACCTCTATGTCGTTCTGGATGTACCTGTGGAGGAGGGCCGCTCCCGCCAGTCCCATGCCGGGATGTCCGCGGACCGCATCGAGTCTGCGGGAGACGGCTTCATGGCCAAGGTCCGCGAAGGGTACCTGGCGTTGGCGGAGGTGGAGCCCAACGTGAGGGTGTTGGAAGCGCGGGGCACTCCGGAAGAGGTCCATCGACGCATCCGGGACTGCCTGATCAGGGAGTTCCCGAACCGCTTTCCGGCGGATGCCGGAGGCGTTTGATTCTGCTGGAGTCAGTGTAGTGGATAGAGCGAGAGGGGTGTGGATGCCGGCCGCGGTGCTGATCGTGGCGACCATGACCGGAGGCTGGCTCCTCCAGACGGGCTCGCGCCGGGCCGAGAACATCTTCATCAGGGCCCGCGTGTTCCAGGAGATCGTGGACCGCGTGGAGTCGAGCTTCGTCGACGAAGTCGACGGTGACGACCTGTACGATTCCGCCATCGACGGAATCATCCAGGACCTGGATGATCCCAACTCCTCCTACCTGGAGGCTTCGGACTACGAGAACCTGCGCATCCGCACCGAGGGAGACTACGCCGGTGTGGGGCTCGAAGTGGTGGAGCGGGACGGCTGGGTCACCGTGGTGAGTCCCATTCCGGGGAGTCCGGGCGCCCGTTCCGGCGTACGCGCCGGAGACCAGTTCTTCGAGATCGCGGGCGCGTCCGCCGAGGGGATGGACGTGGACGACGCGGTCGATCTCTTGCGGGGCCGTCCGGGCACGGACGTGGACGTGAAGATGCGGCGTCCGGGAGTCGATGAGCCCATCCCCTTCACGCTGACGCGGGAGGTGATCGTCCTGCGCGCCGTCCCCTTCGCCGTGCTTCTCGACGACGGGGTGGGGTACGTCGCCTTCGAAACCGTCCGCGAAACGTCGTCCTCGGAGATCCAGGCGGCCGTGGACTCCCTCCTCGCGGAGGGGATGACATCGCTCATCCTGGATGTCCGGGGGAACCCGGGAGGGCTGCTGGACGAAGGGATCGGGGTCTCCGACCTCTTCCTGGAGGAAGGCGACGTGATCGTGGAGACGCGGGGGCGGGCCCCGAACCAGAGCGCCACGTACTCCGCCCGGACCGGCGATCACTACCCCGGGCTTCCCGTGGTCGTCCTGGTGGACGGCGGGAGCGCGTCCGCGTCGGAAATCGTCGCCGGGGCACTCCAGGACCATGATCGGGCCGTCCTGGTGGGGGAGAGCACGTTCGGGAAGGGGTCGGTGCAGACGCTCTTCCCGTTGAGCGGCGGGAACGCGTTGAGGCTCACCACCGCTCGGTGGTACACGCCCGTGGGGAGGTCCATCCACAAGAGCCCGGAGGATCACCGCGTCGCCGAGGATGACTACGATGGGCTGTCCATCGCGGGCCAGCTCGTGATGCGGGAGGATCTCGAGAGCCGGCCCGAGTTCGAGTCCATGGGAGGGAGGGTCCTGTACGGGGGGGGAGGGATCACCCCCGACGTGTTCGTCAGGCCGGAACTCCTCACCGCCGAGGAAGAGGCCGCGGTCCGCAGGATCTTCCGCGAGGCCGGTCCCTTCTTCCGGGCCGTCTTCGGATTCGCGGTGAAGTACATACCGGAGCATCCCGGGTTGGAGCCCGGATTCACCCTCTCCCAGCGGAGCCTGGACGACTTCTATCAGGACCTTCTCGGACGCGAGACCGAGGTGGATCGCGCCGACTTCCGGGCCGCCGCGCGCTTCGTCCGGTATCAGCTGGAGCGTGAGATCGCCCTGCAGGCATGGGGCAACGCGGCAGCGTTCCGGCAGGGGGAGGCTCACGACCTCCAACTCCAGCGCGCCCTGGAGATCCTCGGCGAGACCGGGACACCGGAAGAGCTGGTGGTCGCGGCCACCCGGGACCGGCTGGCCGCGTCGGGAGCGGGGAGCTGATCCGCAGGCCCACCGAGACATCCCGGGTGTCCGGGTCGGGTTCGATATTGCAGTGCGTGCACACGTGCTGATGGAGGCGACGGCGTGAGCTTCGTGGAGGTCTCCCGGGGAGAGGTGGTGGAGTCACGGCATCGGGTGCACGTGGCCGTGGCCGACGCGGACGGGAGGGTCGTCGCGACCGCGGGGTCTCCCGACGGGGTGGCGTTCTTCCGTTCGGTGGCCAAGCCCTTTCAAGCGCTCCCTCTGGTCGAGGAGGGGGTCCTGGAGCGCTTCGGCCTCACGCGAGCGGAGTTGGCGCTCTGTTGCGCGTCGCACGAGGGCGAGCCGCTCCACCTGGAAGGCGCGCGGTCGATCCTGTCCAAGGCCGGCGCCCGGGAGGAGGACCTGCGATGTGGCCCCCATCTCCCGTTCAGGACGAGGGAAGCCCACGAGTTGATCCGTGCGCGGGAGCGGGCGCTCCCCGTCCACAACAACTGCTCCGGCAAGCACGCCGGGATGGTGGCGCTGGCGGCGGCCATGGGATGGCCGGTGGAGGACTACCATCGCCCGGATCACCCTGTGCAGCGGCGGATGCTGGCGGAGATCGCGCGCTGGACCGGGGTTGCGGAAGAGGCGATCGCCGTGGGGGTGGACGGGTGTGGCGTGTCGTGCTTCGGGGTACCCCTCCCGGCCATGGCGGGCGCCTTCGGCCGCTTCACCGGCGCGGCGAGGCGCGGAGAGGCCCCCGCCCTGATCGTGGAGGCCATGACGGAGAATCCCTTCATGGTGGGAGGGACCGGGCGCGCGTGCACGCGGGTCATGGAGCGCACCGGGAGTCGGGCGTTCGTGAAGCTGGGCGCGGAGGGGATGTACGGAGGTGGGCTGGGTGAGAGAGGGTTGGGATTCATCCTGAAGATCGAGGACGGGGCCCGCCGGGCCTGTGACGTGGCGGTGGTCCACCTCCTGGGTCTCCTGGGTGCGTTGGGTGACGAGGACATGGAGGTCCTGGCGGACCTCCACACGCCCGGCCTGGTGAACACGAGAGGGGAGGACGTGGGACGCATCACCGCCGCCTTCGACCTGACGTGGGCGTGATGGGCGAAGACGACACCCCGGTGCTGTCGCCCCGACTCACCATCCTGGTGGAGGTCAGCGCAGGTGTCGCCTCGCGTGACGAGGAGAGGCTCCGCGAGATCTTCGAGCGCGCGGCGGAGTGGTCCGCCGCCGCCGGAGCCGAGTTCGTCGACGCCATGGAGGAGGCGCTGGTGCAGACGTTCCTCTTCCTGGGGTATCCGGCGGCGTTGAACGCCCTGGCGGTATGGCGGGAGGTGGGTCCTCCGGCACCGCGGCCCCGGGAGGCCGACGTGTCCACCTGGACGGCGCGGGGGGAAGAAGTGTGCCGACGGGTGTATGGTACACAGTACGATGGTCTGCGCGGCAACATCGCGGCACTCCATCCCGATCTGGACCGATGGATGGTGGACGAGGGGTATGGGAGGGTGCTGGGGCGTCCGGGACTCCCCCTGGTGGAGCGGGAGCTCTGCATCGTGGGCATCCTCACCGTGCTGGGAACCTCCCGGCAGCTCTACGCGCACCTGCGGGGCGCCCTGCGGGTGGGCGCGAGTCCGGAGGAGGTGGCCGCGGCGGTGGGGCTGGCGCTCCGGTACGCTTCCGCGGACGTGGAGGACATCGCGCGCAGGACGTTGGAAGACGTGGTCTCCCGTCACCGGGAGGCGCACACGGATGATTCGAATGGTGGCGCACCAGAGAGAGGTTCGAGAGATGTTCATTGACCGGGCGACCATCGAGGTCGTGGCAGGTACGGGCGGATCGGGGGCCGACGCCTTCCGTCGGGAGACCGGAGTGCCGCGGGGCGGTCCTTCGGGAGGTGACGGCGGGAAGGGAGGGGACGTGATCCTCGAGGCGGATCCCCAACTCGCTACGCTCCTCGACTTCTCCTACAAGAGGCTGTACCGGGCGGAGCGCGGGCGTCACGGGGAGGGGAGCAACCGCACGGGGCGGAGCGGAGAGGATTTGATCTTGCGCCTGCCTCCGGGAACGGTGGTCACCGACGCGGACTCCGGAGAGGTGCTCGGAGAGCTCATGGAGCCCGGTGAGCGGTTCGTCGTCGCCCGGGGAGGGCGGGGGGGGAGAGGGAACGCCCGCTTCGCCACGGCCACCAACCAGGCCCCCCGTCGTTGGGAGCCCGGCGAGGAGGGAGAGGAGCGCCGCATCAAGCTCGAGCTCAAGCTCATCGCCGACGTGGGTCTGGTGGGGGAACCCAACGCCGGCAAGTCCACGTTCCTCTCGTCGGTGACCGCCGCCCAGCCCAAGGTAGCGGACTATCCGTTCACCACGCTCACCCCCAACCTCGGGGTGGTGCAGTTGTCGGATCACAGGACCTTCGTGGTCGCGGACATCCCCGGGATCATCGAGGGGGCCCACGAGGGGAAGGGGCTGGGTCACCAGTTCCTCCAACACATCGAACGGACCCGCACCCTGGCCGTGATGGTGCCGCTCGACGCCCTCGACCCGCAGGCGGAATACGAGCTCCTCCGCAGCGAGCTCGCGGCGTACTCCGAAACGCTGGCGCTCACCCCGCACTGCCTCGTGCTGACGAAGAGCGACCTCCTGCCACCGGGGGAGGCGCCGCCCGCCATCGACGCTCCCGACGCATGGGGTGTGTACACGATCTCGTCGGTGGCGAGGCACGGGCTGGCGGAACTCCTGGAAGGGCTCTGGAAACGCAGCCGGGCCGTGGCGGCCGCGGAGTCGGGGGCCGACACGGAAGAGGGGTGGTGGACTCCCTGAGCCCTCCCGCCGGGCCCTCCGCCGAGGCGCGTGCCGTGATGCTTCTGGAGCGCCTCCCCCGGGTAGGACCGGTGACGGTTCAGCGGTTGATCGCCACGTTCGGGTCGGCGGAACGGGCGGTGACGGCGCCCGACGCGGAATTCGCCGCCGTCGCGGGGTCCGCCTCCGCACGGGCGCGCCGGGATCCCTCGATCCGCGACGCCGTCTCGCGCACGCTCGACGAGTGTGTCTCCCAGGGGGTGGACATCGTGTCGCTGGGGAGTCGGGCATATCCCGCCGCGCTCCTCCATCTCGCCGATCCGCCGCCCACGTTGTACCTGCGGGGCCCGCTCTCCCTCCCTCGTGGCACGGGCGTGGCGGTGGTGGGTTCCCGCCGCTCCACGGCCACGGGGCGGAAGGTTGCCCAGGAATTGGCGGCGGGGCTGGCCCGGGAGGGGATTCCCGTGGTGAGCGGTATCGCCCTGGGAATCGACGGCGCCGCGCATCGGGGTGCCCTGGCGGTGGCGGGCCCCACGGTGGCGGTGCTCGGGTGCGGGACGGACCGGCCGTATCCGCGGGCCCACGCGCGCCTCTTCGCGGAGATCGCCAGGGAGGGGCTCCTGGTGAGCGAATTCCCGCCGGGCACGGATCCGGCTCCCCACCACTTTCCCCGCAGGAACCGGATCATCGCGGCGCTCTCGCGGGCGGTGGTGGTGGTGGAGGCGGGTGAGCGGAGCGGCGCGCTCATCACCGTGGATCATGCCCTCGACCTGGGGCTGGACGTGTTCGCGTGTCCGGGCCGTGAGGGGGATCCGGTGTCGGAGGGGTGCAGACGATTGATCCGCGACGGGGCCCGGGCCGTGGGGTCCGTCGCCGAGCTGCTAGACCAGCTGGGAGGGGATCTCCGCGTGGCGACCCCGGCGGACGGGGCTCCGGGAGTTCGCCCCGCTGGGGTGGCGGGGAGGGTGTTCGAGGCACTGGACGCGGCCGGCGTCTCCGCGGACGAGGTGGCCCGGCGTTCCGGGATGGGTGTGGGCCCCACGTTGGCCGCCCTCAGCACCCTCGAGGCGGGGGGGTGGGTGCGCAGGGGTCCGGGGATGCGCTTCGCCGTGGTCCGCACTTCCGGATCGGCGCGGGCCTGAGCTCATGACGCCCACCGCCGTCTCGTCCGTGTACGTCCACGCACCGTTCTGCGTGCGCCGCTGCCCCTACTGCGACTTCGCGGTGCAGGTGCGGCGGGTGGGCGACGTGGAGGGGTGGCTGGCGGCCCTCGCCGGTGAACTCCGGGCCGTGGAACGCGAGGGACTCTTCGTGGCGGCGGACCGGATCCGCACGGTGTATGTGGGTGGGGGAACACCGTCTCTCCTCGGCCCCACCGCCATGGAGGGGGTGGCGGCCCTCCTCGGGCGGGAGCGGCTGGGCGACGCTCTCGAGGAGTGGACGGCCGAAGCCAATCCCGAGAGCCTCACGAAGTCTGTGGCGGCGGCGTGGCGTCGTGCCGGGGTGGACCGCCTGAGCATCGGGATCCAGTCGTTTCACGAGCCCACGCTCCGGTGGATGGGACGGCGGCACGGGGCGGAGGGCGCGGAGACGGCGGTCCGGGTGGCGCGCGCGGCGGGGTTCGAGAACCTGAGCGTGGACCTCATCTTCGCGCTTCCCGCTTCCACGGGACGGTCGTGGCGCGACGATCTGGAGCGGACGCTCGCCCTGGACGCACCCCATGTGAGCCTCTACGGCCTCTCGGTGGAGCCCGCCACGCCGCTGGGCCGCGCGGTGGCGGAAGGGCGCGAACATCCGGTGGACGAGGAACGGTACCGGGAGGAGTATCTGGAAGCGGTGGCCGCCCTGGAGGGCGCGGGGTACGTGCACTACGAGGTGTCCAATTTCGCGCGTCCGGGATGGGAGGCCGTGCACAACTCGGTGTACTGGGACGGGTCCCCGTATCTGGGTCTCGGCAACGGTGCCCATAGCTTCGCTCCGCCGGTGCGGCGGTGGAACGTCCGCGACTGGAACACCTATCGTGAGCGGACCCTTCTGGACCGGTCCCCGGAAGAGTCCCGCGAGGTGGTGACCGACGGGGCGGAGGCGTTGGAGGCCATCTGGCTGGGGCTGCGCACGCGCCGCGGGTTGTCCGAGGAGGGGCTGGGGACCTCCGGTGCGGCGCTGGCCGCGGCGTGGGAAGCACGGGGCCTGGCGACCCGAAACGACGGCCGGGTACGGCTCACGGCGGAGGGTTGGGTGGTCCTCGACCATCTCGTCGTGGAGTTGTCCGAGGTCGTGGCGCCTTGACCTGGTCCGCCGACCCTTTCGATCTTCGAGACATGGCACCCCTGGAATCAAGAGATCATCCGGCAGGCGAGGACCTTTCCGACCGAGAGCGTCAGGTCCTCGAGGCGGTGGTCCGTACGTACGTCGACACGGCGGAGCCCGCCGGGAGCCGCACGGTGTCGCGGCGGTACGACCTCGGTGTGTCCGCCGCCACCGTCCGGAACACCATGAGTGATCTGGAGGGGAAGGGATATCTCTTTCACCCGCATACCTCCGCCGGGCGGATCCCCACGGATCTGGCGTACCGATTCTTCGTGGATCGCCTCATGGAGCCCCAGGTTCTGACCGAGCTGGAGCAGGCCGCGTTGGTGCGTGAGCTCGGGGGAGCGAGCTCGTCGGCTGTGGAGCGGTTGGTTCGGCAGGCCGTGCGGGCGTTGAGCCTCATCTCCAACGAACTGGGGGTCGCCCTGGCGCCCTCCGTGGAGTCGACGGTGCTGGAGAAGCTCGAGCTCATCCAGGTGGCGTCGAACAAGGTGCTCATGGTGGCCACCATCCGGGGTGGGGTGGTGCGCACCGTCTACGTGGATCTCCCGGTGGAGGTCCCTCGGGACACCCTGGTCACGCTGACCGTGATCATGAACGAGCGACTCGCCGGTCTTTCCCTGGACGACATCCGCCGCACGTTGCCCGACCGCCTTCGCGACGTGGCGCCTCCCGAGGAGGGAGTGTCCGAGCTGCTCAACATCTTCGTGCAGTCCGGGTCCGAGTTGTTCAACCTCGCGACGCTGGAAGGCTCCTCCCTGCACCTGGGCAACGCCAGCGTTCTCGCCGCCCAGCCCGAGTTCGAGAGCGGCGAGCGCCTGAAGGAACTCATCGCCCTCACGGAGAGTACCGATCTGATCGCCGACGCCATGCTGAAGCGCGAGCACGGCGGCCGCATGAAGATCACGATCGGCGGCGAGCACAGCACACTGGCGCTCAGCGAGTTCACTCTCGTCACGGCCGAGTACCGCGTCGGAGGGCTCCAGGGCGTGATCGGCGTCATCGGGCCCACCCGGATGCCCTACGAGAAGGTGGTGGCCATCGTGGGGCACACGTCCACCCTGGTATCCCGCATTCTCGAATCCTGATCCTCTGTCCCCCGGTCCATGGCGGATTACTACGAGCTCCTGGGCGTATCGCGAAACGCGGACGCCGATGAGATAAAGAAGGCCTATCGCAAGCTGGCCCTCGAGCACCACCCTGATCGCAACCAGGGCTCCAAGGACGCCGAGGAGCGCTTCAAGGAGGTCACGGAGGCGTACGAGGTGCTCCGCGATCCCGAGAAGCGTGGCGCCTACGACCGATTCGGAGAGCAGGGTCTCAAGGGACGCGGCGGCGGGTTCGGCGGTGGGTTCGACTTCTCCGACGCCATCGAGATCTTCATGCGTGACTTCGGAGGGTTCGGGGGCATCGAGGATCTCTTCGGGATGCGCGGTGCGCGGCAGTCGGGGGTCTCGGCCCGGAAGGGTCAGACGGTTCGCATCCGCTTGCCCCTGACCCTGGCCGACGTGGCCACGGGGGTGAAGAAGACCCTGCGGGTGGCGCTTCTCGACGCGTGCGAGGCCTGCGAGGGCTCCGGCGCGGAGCCCGGAACGCAACCGTCCACCTGCACGGTATGCGGCGGCGCGGGGGAAGAGCGCCACGTGCAGCGATCGGTGTTCGGTCAGTTCGTGAGCGTTCAGCCCTGCCGTACCTGTGGCGGTGAGGGTCGGGTCATCACCACGCCGTGCACCCGCTGCTCGGCCGAGGGGCGGCTCCGCGTGGAGAAGGAAATCGAGGTGGAGGTGCCCGCCGGCGTCACCTCGGAGAACTTCCTGACGCTGCGGGGACAGGGGAGCGTGGGACCCCGCGGGGGGCCTCGGGGGGACCTCGTGGTCCTTCTCGAGATCCAGGAGGACCCCCGCTTCGTCCGGGAGGGGTCGGACCTCCTCTTCGACCTTCCCATCACCTTCGGGCAGGCGGTGCTCGGCGACGAGATCGAAGTGCCCACCATCGAGGGAACCGCCAACGTGGCGATTCCGCCCGGAATCCAGGGTGGGGAGATGCTGCGCCTCAAGGGACTCGGGATCCCCGAGTTGAACGGCCGTACGCGGGGAGACCAGCTCATCCGGATCCTGGTGTGGGTTCCGCAGGAGCTTTCCGCCGAGCAGGAGGAGGTGGTGCGGAAACTGCGTGAGGTGGAGGACCCGGCGCCCGAGAAGCTCGACCACCGGGCGCGCAAGGGATTCTGGTCGCGGGTGCGGGAGGCCTTCACCGGAGGATGAGCGGCGACCCATCGCTCCGGTGGCTCGAGGTACGGGCCCGTCCGGGGCCTTCGGTGGCCGGGGCCGAACCCGACCCCGATCTGGACGCGCTCCTCGCCGACGGCCTGCTCGGCCTCGGAGGCCGAGCCATCGAAGAGCGGGACGGTTGGTGGGTCACCTATCTCGACCGCCCGTCTCCCGAGGATGCGCGCGAGGATCGGATCGCCGCGCGGTTGAGCGAAGACACCGGCCTGCACGGGATCGAGGTCTCCCTCCGTTGGCAGCCGGACGAGGAGTGGGCCGAGACGTGGAAGCGCGGCCTGGCCCCGCGCCGAATCACCCCGAGGCTCGTGGTCACGCCCTCGTGGATGGACGCCGGCGCCGGGCCCGGCGACATCGTGGTGGTGGTGGACCCGAAGATGGCGTTCGGCACCGCGGAACACGGAACCACACGCGGATGCCTCCGGCTCCTCGACGGGGTGGTGGAGCCCGGGTCGGTCTGGGCCGACATCGGGTCCGGATCGGGGATCCTGAGCATCGCCGCCGCGCGCATGGGTGCCGCCCGGGTCACCAGCGTCGAAGGAGACCCGCTGGCGTGCGAGGCCCAGGAAGAGAACCTCGAGGCCAACGGGGTGGACCCCGTGGTGACGCTGATGTGCGCCTGGGCGGACGACGCGCTCCTCGAGGGTCTGGCTCCCCTCGACGGGCTGGTCGCCAACATCGAGACCGGGATCCTTCGTCCCATGCTGGCAGGCTTCCGCGCGGCGCTGAGGCCGGGGGGCGTGCTGATCCTCTCGGGGATCATGGACGTGGAGTGGCCGACGATGGAAGCGGCCGTGGCGGCGGCCGGGTTCACCCTGGACGCCCTGGACGAAGACGGAGAGTGGCGGGCGGCGCTCCTCCATTCCTGATTCCTCCACGTCAGGCGGCGCGCCCGGTCCAGCGTTCGCGGACCGCCGCCTCCTCCAACACCATGCGATGCCATCGGGCCACCTCGGAGGTGGAGCGCTCGTCCACGCCCCGGGCGAGCCAGCGGACGCTCTCGCGGAGGATGCGCAGCGCCGGCGTGCCGGACGTCGCCGACGGTCCGGACCGTGGGGTACCGAGGAGGGCCACCCACGCATCCGGAGAGGGTGCCGATCCTCCCTCCCGGGGCCGCCACGGCCCGCGGGCCGGGTCCAGGATCTTCACCCGGTCCGGGGCGCTCTTCAGCACCCCGAGGAGCTTGGCTCCGTCGACGCTCGAGCACGAGGGGTGCTCCCGGACCTGAACCAGGAGGTCACCGAAGGGCATGGCGGGCGCGGGATGGTCGCGCAGAATCGACTCGGCGAGGGTGAGCAGCATCTCCATGGAAGTCTCCTGTGCCGTGGAGTCATGGTCCGGAACGCGGAACGGAGGGGAAAGCTCCACTTCCGGAGGGGGCGTCTCCATGGCACGATGAGACGAGACGCGGCGGAAGGGGCGGGGAGGGCCCATGCGTCCATTGCGCGTGGTCCCACCCTCCAACATGATCGGGTGGGAGGGAACCACGGGAGAACCCGCACCCCACCCCCACCAACAGGAGGTTCGAACAGTGTCGGAAGCCCAGTGCCTCTTCTGCCGTATCGCTTCGGGAGAGATTCCAGCCACGGTGGTGTTCGAAGACGAACACGTCCTGGCGTTCCGCGATATCGATCCCAAGGCACCCACACACATCCTCGTCATCCCCCGGAACCACGTGACGTCGTTGGCGACGGCTCAGGCGGGGCACGGCGACCTTCTCGGGCGCATCCTGCTGACGGCGGCCGAGCTCGCGCGGGCGGAGGGAATCGCGGAAAACGGGTACCGGACGGTCCTCAACACCGGCGCCGACGGCGGTCAGTCGGTCCACCATCTGCACCTCCACCTCCTGGGGGGCAGGGCGATGGGGTGGCCTCCCGGGTGAGGGCGGGGCGGGCTCGTTGACCCTTCGTCGGGGATCTGGATAGCTTCCGTCACCGAGCGCGGACGCGGGGCCGCCACCCGTTCCCCGTGCCGCACGTCCGCCTACCCCTTCGACCGGAGGAGAGGCGTCCTGAACCGAGAGGGATCAACGTGTCCAGCGATATCAAGACCCGGATCCAGGGCGATCTGAACCAGGCCCGCAAGGACCGGGACAAGTTCCGTACCCTGGTGCTTTCCACCCTCCTGTCCGAGATCAAGAACCGGGAGATCGACGGCGGGTCTCCCGTGGATGACGAGGCCGTCCTGCAGGTCGTTTCCCGGGCCATCAAGCAGCGCCGGGACGCCGCGGACCAGATGCGCTCGGGTGGACGCGAGGAGCTGGCCGTCAACGAGGAGGCTCAGGCGGAGGTGTTGAAGACGTACCTGCCCGAGCAGCTCTCCGAAGACGAGGTGCGCGCCCTGGTGCGGGACGCCATCGCGGGCGGCGCGGACCAGATGGGCCCCCTCATGGGCGTCATCATGCCGAAGGTCCGTGGGCGGTTCGATGGAAAGGAAGTCAACCGCATCGTGAGGGAGGAGATGGGGGCGTGACCCGGTGAGCGAGCACGCGCTGCGGGTTCTGGAGTACCCCAGGGTCCTCGACGCCGTCGCCGGGCGGGCGTCCAGCGTCCTGGGAAAGGAGCACGTGCGGTCTCTCCGTCCGTCGGGAGACGTCACGGGGGCGGCTCGGGAGCTGGCCCGCGTGGGCGCCGTCATGCGGTTCCTGAACGAGCGGCCGGCCTGGGGGATGCCGCCCGTCCCGGACGTGTACGCCGCGTTGGATCGGCTCGGCGCCGAGGGCGCGGTGCTCGATGCTCCCCAGGTGTATCTCGTGGGGGTGGTGCTCACCTCCTCTCGCACGCTGGGGGAGGAGTTGGGGGGAGGCGACGGCGCGTACCCCGAGCTTTCCACGCTTCGGGAGAGGCTTTGGCGAGACCGTTCGCTGGAAGACTCCGTCCGGAAGATCGTCGACGTGGAGGGCGTCGTCCTGGACTCCGCGTCCAGGGAGCTCCGATCCATCCGGCAGCGCCTGCACGGAGCACATGCGCGTATCGTGCGGCAACTCGAGGCGTTTCTCAGGAACCTCCCCGAGCGCATCGTGGTCCCCGACGCCTCCGTGTCCATTCGCGAGGGCCGGTACGTGATTCCCGTGCGCCGCGAGGGGAAGGGCGACGTCGGGGGGGTGATCCACGGCGAGTCGGCCACCGGAGCCACCCTGTTCGTGGAGCCGCCGGTGGCGTTGACGCTCATGAACGAGCTGCGCGAACTGGAGCGCGAAGAAGCGCGGGAGATCCATCGCATCCTCCGTGAGGTGAGCGGGGGCCTGGCCCCCCACCGCGACGTCCTCACCGGAGCCGTCGAGGCGTTGGTGGATTTCGATTCCCTCCATGCGCGCGCGAGGACGGCCATGGCCTGGAAGGCCGAGGTTCCCGCGCTGGTGGCCCGTGGGGAGGGCGCGTTGGAGATCCGAGGGGGGAGGCACCCCGTGCTGGTGGAGATGTCCGGCGAGGACGTGATCCCCTTCGATCTGATCATGGAGCCCGAGGAGAGGGTGCTCGTGGTGTCCGGCCCGAACACGGGGGGAAAGAGCGTCTTCCTCAAGGCGGTGGGGTTGGTGTCCGCCCTCGCGCAGAGCGGGATCGTCCCGCCGGTGGGGGAGGGGACGCGCCTGGTCGTCTTCCGCTCGTTCTTCGCGGACATCGGCGACGAACAGTCCATCGCCCACAGCCTGTCCACGTTTTCCGCCCATCTCACCAACCTTCTCGAGCTGGTCCGGCGGGCGGATACCGACTCCCTCGTCCTCATCGACGAGATGGGGACGGGCACGGATCCGGCGGAGGGCGCCGCCCTCGCCCGGGCGATCCTGGAGGAGTTGTCTTCCCGTGGAGGGCTGGCGGTGGTCACGTCCCACCTGGGGGAACTGAAGCGACTCGATCACCCGGGGAGCGGGATCGTCAACGCCTCCCTCCAGTTCGACGGTGAGCGGATGGAGCCGACCTACCACCTGGTGAAGGGGCGGCCGGGGAGGAGCTTCGGGCTCGCCATCGCTCGCCGGCTGGGGTTCCCGGCGGAGTTGCTCGACCGCGCGGAGAGCTACAGGGAGGCGGGCGAAGCCGAGTTGGAGGAACTCCTCACCCGCCTGGAGTCCCGCGAGGAGGAAGCCCGGCTGCTGGTGGAGGCATTGGAGGTGGAGCGGCGGGAGGCGGAGGGGCTCCGCGCGGAGGTCGCCGTGCGCGCGGAGACGCTCCGGAAGGCCGAGCGGGAATCGGAGGGGCGCGCCCGGGAGGAGGCCCGCCGGGTGCTCCTCGAGGCGCGCTCCGAGGTGGACGCCGCCATCCGTGAGGTTCGTGAAGCCACCGCCGCGGACCTGGACGAGGCGAGCCGTCAGGCGCGGAGCCGGGTGGAGGCGGCGGCCCGCGAACAGCGCGCGGCCGTGCGGGCCGGGGCATCGTCCCGTTCCTCCGACGTGCGGGTGGCTCCGGGGGACCGGGTGCGCATCCGGTCCACCGGCGGGAAGGGGAGGGTGGTGGAGGTCAGGGCTCGCCGGGCGTCGGTGGAGGTGGGGGCGATGCGGATGGAGATTCCCGTCCACGAGTTGGAACCCCTGGAGGGCGCCGCGCCGCAACCGGAGGAGCGGGGGTCCGCCGGGAGAGGGCACGGGGGGTGGTCGGGGCCCGAGGCGGCCCGCATGGAGGTGGATCTCCGGGGGCTGCGCGTCGACGAGCTGGTGCTGGCCCTGAGCCGCGCGCTGGACGACGCCGTGCTGGAAGACCTCGCCGACCTGCGCATCATCCACGGGAAGGGAACGGGGGCGCTGCGCCAGCGCACCCAGGAGCTTCTCGCCGGCGACTCCCGGGTCGTGTCGTATCGGATGGGCGGGCCCACCGAGGGCGGGGCGGGGGTGACGGTGGTGAGCTTCCGATGATCCCCGACGACCAGGTGGACGAGGTCCGCGCGCGGGCGGACATCGTGGACATCGTTTCCGAGCACGTCCAACTCAAGAAATCCGGGAAGGAGTACAAGGCCAACTGCCCCTTCCACGACGAGCGCACGCCCAGCTTCTACGTGGTGCCCGACAAGGGGTTCTACAAGTGCTTCGGGTGCGGGAAGTCCGGAGACGTCTTCTCGTTCGTGATGGAGCGGATGGGGCTGGACTTCGTGGAGGCGGTGCGGCACGTGGCCGCCCGCTCGGGGATCGAGATCCGCGAGGTCTCCCGCGAGCGCGAAGAGGAGGATCCCCACCGCGCGCTCTACGAGCTCAACACCTTCGCGCGGGAGTTCTTCCGCAAGAACCTCACGGATCCCGAAACCGGCGCGGTGGCGCGGAAGTACCTGGCCGATCGGGGGGTGACGGAGGAGGTCGCGGAACGCTTCGGCCTGGGGTGGGCACCCGACGAGTGGACCGCTCTGCGGGACACCGCCGCCAAGCTCGGGCTCGACGAAGACCTCATGGTGGAGGTGGGTCTTCTGGGGAGGAGGGAGCGTACCGGAGACGCCTACGACCGCTTCCGGGGCCGGATCATCTTCCCCATCGAGGGGCTTTCGGGGAAGGTCGTGGGATTCGGGGGGCGGATTCTCGCCCAGGACCGGAGCGACGCGCCGAAGTACCTCAACTCGCCGGAGACCCCCATCTACCACAAGGGGAGCGTCCTCTACGGGCTGTCCGGCGCGCGCCACACCATCCGGAGGGAGGAATGCGCCCTGGTGGTGGAGGGGTACATGGACGTGGTCTCCCTGGCGTCCCACGGCTTCGGGAACGCCGTGGCGCCCCTCGGCACCGCCATGACCGAGGAGCAGGCGCGACTCCTGTCGCGCTACACCACGAAGGTGGTCCTCCTCTTCGACAGCGATTCCGCGGGGCTGAAGGCCACCTTCCGCGCCGGCGACGTCCTCCTGGCGGAGAAGTTGCATCCCGCCGCGGCGACCCTCCCGCCGGGAGAGGACCCCGACTCCCTCGTCCGGAGCGAGGGTGCGGAGGCGTTGCAACGGCACCTGGACGACGCGATGGACGTTCTGGATCGCAAGCTCCAGATCCTGGAGGAGAAGGGCTACTTCCGGAGCATCGAACGGACCCGGAGCGCGGTGGACCGTGTCCTCCCCACCCTGCGCGCCGCGGCGGACCCCGCGCTGCGCGACATCTACGTGGCGAAGGTGTCCGATCGGACCGGCGTACGCCGGGACACGCTGGAAGAGGAGATCCGCAAGGAGGGGAGGCGAACCCGCGCCGTGGGCACCCCGCCGCCCGCCCAGACGGCGCCCCGGGGTCGGCCTCCCTCCACGGTTCTCCGCATGGGGCCCGAACGAGAGCTCCTGGCCATCATGATCCGCAACCCGGAGTACGTGGAGAGGGTTGCGGAGTGGCTCGGGCCCGATGACTTTGTGGATTCCGCCTACCGGGCGATCTTCCAGACTCTGCTCGACGACCCCGAACTACGGAGTCCACCGCCTTCCATGGACCCGGTGGCGGCGGCCCGTTTCACGGAGTTGTTGAACGACCCCGCGGAGATTCCCCACGTCGGGAGGGTGTTCGAAAAGGCCGTGACGCGCATACGCGCGGCGGCCCTCGACGCGCGCCTGGAAGCACTTCACCGCCGGGTGCGTGAAGCCACCGATGAGACGGAGAAGAGGACACTCGCCCAGGAAAAGTTTACGTTGTCCAAGGAGCTGAGGGATTTGGACCCCGAGTACTGGGCTTCTACCTTACGCCGTATCCAGAACGATCCCCAACGCGAACAGCACAACCCATGAGTCAGCAGACCCGTACCGCCCTTCGGGAACTCCAGGATCTCGACACCCGCATCCTCGAGACGCAGAAGGAGATCCAGAGCTTCGATCCCCTCTTCGAAGAAATCGAGGAGCCGGCCCTCGCGCTGGAGAGCGAGGTGAACACGACGCGCACACGCCTCCAGGAGATGCGGGTCGAGGAACGTCGCCTCACCGTCTCCGCCGAAGAGAAGACCGTGCGCGCCGAGAAGCTCGAGGAGCGCATGAACTCCGTTCGGAACCTCCGCGAGGAGGCGGCGGTGAGTTCGGAGTTGGACATGATCCGCCGTGCGCTCCAGAGCGATCAACAGGAGGCGTACACGCTCCTGGACCAGGTCCGGAAGCTGGAGGAGAGGTTGGCTGAGGCCGAGGCGGGGCTCGCGGAGGCCCAGGGCCAACTGGCGCCTCGGCGCCAGGAGCTTCTCGACCAGAGGGCCGAAGTCCAGCGAAAGCTGGAGCGCCTGAACGAGGAGCGCGACGCGTTCGCCGGGGGGATCGACGCGCGGGAGCTCGAGCTGTACAACGCCATCCGGCGGGGCGGGAGCCGCGCGGCGGTGGCGGCCCTCACGGACGATGGCGCCTGCAGCAACTGTTACGGGGTGGTGCCGCTCCAGTTGCAGAACGAGGTGCGGCACGGCACGCGGTTGATCCGTTGTGAAGCGTGCGGGGTGATTCTCGGTTCGCCGGACCCGGCCGCGTCCGAGACTTCCGGCGAGGTCGAGTCCACGGAGGAGTGACCGCGCCGCCGACCCTGGTTCCGCCGGCGCCCCGGTGGGCGCCGGTGGTTCCGGTATCCGCCGCGGAGGTCGCGGCGCTACAGGAGGCGCTTCGCCTCCCCCGGTCCGTTTGTGCCGTCCTCGCCCGCCGGGGACTCGCGGACGTCGGGGCCGCCAAGGCCCACCTGCGCCCCGTCCTGGACGGATTGAGCCACCCGGAGGTCATGGTGGACCTTCGCCGGGCGGCGGACCGGATCGTGGCCGCCATCCGGAGTGGCGAGACCATCTTCGTCCATGGCGACTACGACGTGGACGGCATCAGCGCCACGGCGCTCTGCACCCGTTGGCTCCGGCGGCTCGGGGGGGACGTTGTGCCCTTCGTGCCCGATCGGATGCGCCACGGGTACGACTTCGGGCCCGCGGGGCTCCAGGCCGCCCGGGACGCGGCCGCCACCGTGGTCGTCACCGTGGACTGCGGGATCGTCGCCTTCGAGACGGTGGAACGAGCCACCTCGGAGGGGATGGACGTGATCGTGACGGATCACCATACCGTGGAATCCCGCCTGCCCCGCGCCTTCGCCGTGGTGAATCCGAACCGGCCCGACTGCGGACATCCCGACCGTGGTCTGTGCGGTACCGGAGTCGCCTTCAAGCTGTGCGCGCTGGTGGGGGAGCTCATGGGCACGGGAGACGGGGACGTTCTCGAGTACCTGGATCTCGTGGCACTGGCCACCGTGGCGGACCTGGTGCCCCTGAGGGGTGAGAACAGGATCCTGGTGCGGCACGGCCTGCGCCGGATGTCCCATACGGGGATCGCCGGGCTCCGGGCCCTCCTGGAGGTGGCGGGAGTGTCCGGAGAGAGCGTGGACGTGTCGGCGGTGGGATACGGCATCGCACCGCGCATCAACGCGGCGGGTCGGATGGGCGACGCCACGACGGCGTTGGAGCTTCTTCTCACCGACGATCCGGCCCGGGCGGGCGAGTTGGCCCGGGAACTGGATGCGTTGAACAAGGCGCGCAAGGACGAGGATCGTCGGACGCTGGACGGAGCCATGGAGGTCCTGACCGGATCCTATGATCCCCTGTCGGACTTCGGAGTCGTCGTGGTGGGTGAGGGGTGGCACCCCGGCGTGATCGGGATCGTGGCCTCGCGGGTCGTGGAGAGGATCCACCGCCCCACGGTGATGGTGGCGTTGGACGGGAAGGGCGGTGGGCGGGGGAGCGCCCGGTCCATCCCCGGATTCCACGTCTACGAGGCGTTGCACGCGTGCCGGAAGTACCTGCGCAGGTTCGGCGGCCACGAGCAGGCCGCGGGGATGGACATCGACGCCCCGGCCGTGCCGGAGTTTCGCGCCGCCTTCCGCGAGGAGGCCTCGCGCCGGATGGAGGGTGTTTCCCTGGAGCCCGTCCTGGAGCCCGAGGTGGAGCTGGGACTCGACGAGGCCGATCTCGACCTCGCCCACTGGCTCGGATACCTGGGACCCCACGGGATGGGGAACCGGCAACCCGTGTTCATGGCCCGAGCCGTGCATCTCCAGGAAGCGCGGGAGGTCGGGCATGGACACCTCAAGGTCCGTCTCGCCGACGGGGCCTCCCGGCTCGATGGGATCGGGTTCGGCCTGGCGCACCGGATCCCGCCGGGCTCGCTGGGCGGGGGGCCGCACGACGTCCTCTTCCGGCTGGAGAGGAACGAGTGGAAGGGTCGACCCCGGGCCCAGGCCAGGGTGCTCGACCTCAGGCCCGCCGAGGGACGCTCCTCGTGAGGATCATCGCCGGTCGCTGGCGGGGCCGCCGCCTGAATCCCCTGAAGGGACGGAACATCCGTCCGACCACGGACCGGGTCCGGGAGGCGTGGATGTCGGCATTGGGCGGGGACCTCGCCGACCGTGCGGTGCTGGACCTCTTCGCGGGGTCGGGCGCCCTGGGGTTGGAGGCGCTCAGCCGCGGTGCGGTCGGCGTGGTGTTCGTGGAGAGCGCCCGTTCGTCGCAGAAGGTCCTGGAGGCGAACATCCACCTCCTCGGCGCCGAGGAGAGCTGCACCGTGATCCACGACGACGTGTTCCGCTATCTCCGGCGCCTCGGGCAGGAGGCCGACGCCGGTCTGCCGTTCCACGTTGCCCTGGCCGATCCCCCGTACGGCACGGGCGACGCCCAGCGGCTCGCGGACGCGTTCCGCGAACGCCCGTTTGCGTCCCAGCTCTGGTTGGAGCATCCTTCCCGGGAAGACGTGGGCACGCAGTGTGTCGCCCGGAGTCGGCGGTACGGAGACACGACCCTCACCACCCTTGTTGCCGAGCCATGAATCGCGCCACCCCCATCACCGCGATCTACCCCGGTTCCTTCGACCCCCTCACGCGGGGGCACGAGGACATCGCCCGACGTTCACTCCGCATCGCCGACCGATTGCTGGTGGCGGTGGCCTACACGGCGACCCACGTCAAGAAGGGCTTGTTCTCCGTGGAGGAGCGCCTGGAGCTCATCACGGAGGTCTTCCGCGACGAGCCCCGGGTGGAGGCCGTGTCGTTCCAGGGACTCCTGGTGGACTTCGCTCGCCAGCGGGACGCGCATGTCGTGATCCGCGGCCTGCGGGCGGTGTCCGATTTCGAATACGAGCTCCAGATGGCCCAGATGAACCAGAAGCTCTGGGACGAGATCGAGACGGTGTTCCTGGTCCCGGAAGGGGAGTACTCCTTTCTCTCGTCGTCGCTGGTCCGTGAAGTGGCCAGCTTGAACGGAGACGTGGGACCGTTCGTGTCGCCGCCGGTCCTGGCGGCGGTGAACCGCAAGTTTTCGTCCCGGTGAGAGCGGCTTTGGGCACTTGGAGCTTGCCCCGACATTTGTTCCCTTTTTATCATTGAACGGCTCATCAGGCCATGGCGCCGCACACCGTGATCGGTGGCGGGGCGACATCCGCATCCAGACGTGAAGGGAGATCCCATGGGCTTTCAGGTGTCACAGAGTGGTGACGTCACCCTGGTAGAGGTAGAGGGGCAACTCATCGTCGGGAACCGACAGGAGTTGAAGCAGAAGGTCCTGGAGCACCTGGAGGAGGGGGATCGGAAGTTCGTCATCGATTTCTCCAACACGGGGTACATCGACTCTTCCGGCCTCGGCGTGTTGGTGAGCCTGTCCAAGAAGATCCGCGAGCAGAGCGGGGAGTTGCGGCTCTCCAGCCTGAACGAGGATCTCAAGACGCTGTTCGAGCTCACGAAGCTGGATACGCTCTTTCGGATCGCGGACGACAAGGCGCAGGCGCTGGACGGATTCTGACCGTTCCGCCGCGCGACCCAAGGGTAGGCTGTTCACCCCTGAGCACTCCGGATCCGAGACCGAGCCCCATGGATAAAGACCTGATTCTAGAGCTCCCCACCGACCTCCAGTCCATCGAGGATGCGGTGGACTACGTGGTGGCCCGGTGCGACGCCTGCGAGCGGGCCGCCTCCCGTCTCCGCTTCAACTTCCGCGTGGGACTCACCGAGGCCCTCTCCAACGCGATGCTGTACGGAAACGGTCACGACCCGTCGAAGCGCGTCATGGTCGAGGTCCGCATCAACAAGGTGATGGTCACCGCCCGCGTCACGGACCAGGGCGTGGGCTTCGACCCGGCCCTCGTGCCCGACCCCACCACTCCGGACCATCTGTCCGACGTGGGTGGCCGCGGGCTCTTCCTCATGAAGAAGCTCCTGGACGAGGTGAGCTTCAACGACCGGGGGAATTCGGTCACCCTGGTGCTCCGTCTGGACGGGGACGGGGTTCTGGAAGGTGGTGCCCAGGCCTAGCCCGGTGTATCGAAAACCTCTCCGTCGTCCGAGCGCCGATCCCCCCGGCCCTCCTCTTTCGTCATGAGCGTGGAATCCACTGGAGCGGCCCTTCCGGCTTTCCTTCCCGATGCGGCGAAGGAAGTCCTGCAGGACGTCGAAGGAGCGTTCGGGGCGCGGGTCAGGGTCTTTCCCCAAGCCGTTCCGGGTGACCGTGGTGAGCCGCTCTACGAATCGCCGGCCGTGCCCGTTCCGGAGGGTGATTCCCCGCCGCCCGTGACCCGCCGCGTTCTCCTCAAGGATGGAGGAGCGCTCGTGGTGGAGGTTCTCTCCGTGGAGACCGCGCCACCGGACGCGGTGGCCGACGTTCTGGCCTCGGCGTTGTATCGCGCCATGGAATCGGAGCGTGAAGTCCGCTTCTTCACGCACGAGCTGTCCGAGCGGTACGAAGAGATCAACCTCCTCTATTCCATCAGCGAGACGCTGGGGTCCATCCTCCATCTCGACGAGGCGGCCCGGGTGATCCTCGGGGAGGTGTGTGACGTGATGGGCGCGCTTCGAGGCTCGTTGTGGGTTTTCGACGCCGGTGACGATCACCTCCACATCATCGCGGAATTCGGGGCGCACGGAGTGGAGGGTCCGCTCTCCACGGAGGACCCGGACCGCGTCACCTCCACGGTGTTCCGGGAGGGACGCTCCGTCATCGCTTCGCGGACTCCCACGGTCGCGCAGAGAGAGCATGGGCTTCCCGGAGACTCGTTCCTCTCGGTACCCATCCGGTACACGCCGCCCACGGGAGAGTCGCGCACGGTGGGCGTGATCAACCTCATCGGCCGCAAGGAGGACGATCGCTTCAACGCGGCGGACCAGAAGCTTCTGGCGGCCATCGCCTCGCAGGTGGGCGCGGCTCTGGAGAACAACCGCCTCATCCAGGAGAGTCTGTCGAAGGAGCGTATGGCGCGCGAGATGGAGTTGGCGCACGACCTCCAGCAGAAGCTCCTCCCCGACGCGGGTCGGTTTTCCGGCGCCCGTGCCGCGGCCCGGGTGGTGCCCGCCGAACAGGTGGGTGGGGACTTCTACCAGCTCTTCAAGCTTCCGGCGGGGCGGATCGGGGTGATGCTGGGTGACGTGTCCCAGCACGGGTTCCCGTCGGCCCTGATCATGACGCTCACGATGAGCGCCGCGGCCATCTACGCTCGCGAGTCCCCGCTGTCGCCGGCGCAGGTCCTGAGGGACCTGGACGACGCTCTGCGCGAGGAGCTGGAGACCACGGAGATGTTCCTCACGGTGTTCTACGGAGTGCTGGATCCCGCGGCGCGGACGTTGATCTACTCCAACGCGGGGCACCCCCATGCCTTCGTCATGAAGTCCGGCGGTGAGGCGGTTCGCCTCACCGCGACCGACCCTCCGGTGGGATTCGCCGGACCGGACGCGTATCAGGAGGAGGTGGTGTCCTGGGATCGTGACTCCGACACGCTCGTCCTGTTCACCGATGGGCTCCCCGACAACCTGGCGTCCGCCACGCGCGGTGACGGTGAGGCGCGCATCCTGGAGGCGGTGAGGCTCAACCAGGGAGAGGACCCCGCGCGGATCGTGGAGGCTCTCTTCACCCTTCCCGTGTCCGAGGGATCCGCGCTCACGGGGGACGACCGCACCGCGATGGTGCTGAGGACGTGACGCGCTCCGCGGTGCGCGGCGCGGTGGCACCGTGACGGGCGAGGCGGGCCGGCATCGCGCCAAGAAGTCCCTGGGTCAGAACTTCCTGGTCGACCCGAATCTCCAACGGAAGATCGTCGACGCCGTGGGAGTCGAGCCGCGGGACGAGGTGGTGGAGATCGGCCCCGGCCAGGGCGCGCTCACCCGGCACCTGGCGGAGAGGGCGGGCCGGCTCGTCGTCGTGGAGCTGGACGACGCTCTGGCCGTATCCCTGGAAGCGGAGTATGGGGACCGGCCCCACGTGAAGGTGGTGCGGGGAGACATCCTCCAGGTGGAGCTGGCCGACCACGTGCCCTCCATGGAGCGGCTCAAGGTGGTGGGAAACATCCCGTACAACATCACCACGCCCATCGTCTTCCACCTCCTCCGTCGGCCTCGTCCCCAGGTGATCGTCCTCCTGGTGCAGGAGGAGGTGGCCGACCGCATGGTCGCCCCGGCCGGGACCGGGGAGTACGGCGCCCTCACCGTGGGCGTCCAGAGCGTGGCCCGGGTGGAGAAGCTGTTCCGCGTGGGTCGCAAGGCGTTCCGTCCCGTTCCCAACGTCGAGTCGGCCGTCGTGCGGTTGACGCCCCTGGCCCCCCCTCCCCTGGACCCGGAGGCCGAGGCACGGCTGAGGGTGTTGGTGCGGGCCGCCTTCCAGTGGCGCAGGAAACAGTTGGGGAAGATCCTCCGCTCCCATCCCGATCTCGAGCTCGGTCCGGAGGTGTGGACGGACGTCCTGGAACGCATGGAGATCGTCCCGGAGTGCCGCCCCGAGCGCCTTACCCCGGCCCAGTTCGTGGAGCTCTCCCTGCGCCTTCCCATCGCCCTGGGGGGATGACGGGAGCACCGCTCCCCGCGGAGCCGTTTCCCGCGTTGCTCATCGGGAGGGTGCCTCCTAGATTTGTGATGCTTTTCACAAGCAAGCTGTTCCACTGTCAGGGTGGCCTGGGCACATGATCGCACCGCGAAGGATCCCCAAGACGACGGTTCGCCGGTTGTCGCATTATCTCCGCACCCTGGAGTTGCTCGAAGACCAGGGCGAGGCCACGGTATCGTCCGAGGAGTTGGCCCACGACGGCGGCACCACGGCGGCCCAGGTGCGCAAGGACCTGTCCCACTTCGGTTCCTTCGGGAAGCGGGGGATGGGGTACTCCGTCAGGGAGTTGCTCGGCCATCTGCGCCAGATCCTCGGCGTGGACCGCCGGTGGCGGGTGGCCCTCGTGGGGGCGGGACGGATCGGAGCCGCGCTCACCGAGTACCCGAACTTCACGCGGCGGGGGTTCGATTTCGTTGCCGTGTTCGACGTCGATCCCGCCAAGGTGGGGACGGCCATGGGGTCCGACGTGGTCCGACCGCTGGAGGAGTTCGAATCGGTGATCCACGACCAATGCGTGGACATCGTGGTGCTCGCCGTGCCGGCCGACGCGGCGCAGCAGGTGGCCGACCGGGCGGTGGTGGCGGGAGTGAGGGGAATCCTCAACTTCGCGCCGAAGCAGCTCCGGGTCCCGAAGGGGGTGTTCCTGAAGGACGTGAGCCTCGCCATGGAACTGGAGTCCCTGAGCTTCGACATCAGCCGCGGAGATACGGACGCGTGAGGGAGGGGAAGGGCCTCACACTTTCCCAGCGGGTCGCGCGTCGTCTGCGGGGTGGCGCGCTCCACACCCTCGACATCGCCCGCGACGTCCTCCGGCTGTCCGGCCATCCCGGCGCGGCGTCCGCCGCCGTCTTCCAGCTCCTGGGATCGGACCCGCGCTTCCGGGTGGACGCCCAGGGGATCTGGAGTCTCGACGAAGCTTCCGGGTCGGATCAGTCTCTGGCGGAGCTGTCGTACGTGGTGGTGGACGTGGAGACCACCGGCGGGTCCTTCGCCCGGGGGGACCGCATCACGGAGATCGCCGCCGTGGAGGTGAGGGGAGGCGTGGTGGTCGACGAGTTCCAGACGCTGCTCAACCCCGGGCGATCCATCCCGCCCATGATCACCCGCATCACGGGGATCGACGACCGCATGGTCGCCGGCGCCCCGTACTTCGACCACGTGGCGGACGAGGTGATGCGCCGGGTGGACGGCCGGGTGTTCGTGGCGCACAACGCCGCGTTCGACTGGGGATTCGTCTCGGGTGAACTCCTCCAGGCCCGTGGGGACGTGCCCGGTGTGCCCCGTCTCTGCACGGTGCGGATGGCCAGGGCGCTCGTCCCGGAGTTGAGACGCAGGAATCTGGACGCCGTGACCCGTCACTTCGGCGTGGAGGTGTCCGACCGGCACCGTGCCTACGGCGATGCCCTCGCCACCGCGAAGGTCCTCATGTGCCTTCTGGACGAAGCTGGGGCGAAGGGGCTGGCGGATCTCCCCGCGTTGGAACGGTACCTGGGGCGCAACGCCAGGAAGAAGGAGAAACCCCTGAGTCCGGAACCCCCGGAAGAGGCGTAGGCTTCATGGCGCGCGACATCGCGGAGATGCCGCTGGTGCGGAGCACGCGGGTGGGGGGGATCCGCATCCACGCGCTGGAGGCCGGGCTCCTCTGGCTCGACGGCGGGGCCATGTTCGGTGTCGTTCCCCGCCCGCTGTGGGAGGAGCGGATTCCTCCGGACGACCGCAACCGGATTCCCCTGGCCATGCGCTGCCTTCTCATCGAGGCCCCCGGCGCGCTGGTGTTGGTCGATACCGGAGCGGGGAACAAGGAGTCGGAGAAGTTCCATCGCATCTACGGCGTGGCCAACCTTGGATACCCCTCCCGCCTCGAGGACGCCATCCGGGCCGCGGGGTTCCAACCCGACGACGTGGACATCGTGGTGAACACCCATCTCCACTTCGACCACGCCGGCGGGAACACCTTCCGCGACGGGGACGGGCACGTCCGCCCCTCGTTTCCGGGGGCGAGACACGTGGTTCAGCGCCGCGAGCTGGAGTTCGCGCGCGGGGGGAACGAGCGCGTGCGGGCGAGCTATCTTCCGCACAACTTCGAGCCCGTGGCCGAGGCCGGCCTCTGGAGTCCCGTGGAGGGTGAGGCCGTGATCACGGAAGGGGTCCGGGTCGCGCCCACGCCGGGACACACGCCCCATCATCAGTCCGTCTGGGTGGAGGACGGCGGAGACGTGGCGTGTTTCCTGGGCGATGTCTGCCCGACCTCGGCCCATCTCCCTCTTCCCTGGATCATGGGATACGACCTGGAGCCCCTCGTGACCATGGAATCCAAGCGCGGCCTGTGGCCCCGGGCCCGGGAGGAAGGGTGGCTCCTCGTGTTCGAGCACGACGCCGACGTGCCGTGGGGCCGCCTCGACCGTGACGATCCCACTCCGTCCCTCCTCCCGTCACCGACCCCCTGAAGCGCGGCGCCCCCGGGTGACCGGCGGGGTCGTTTTTCCTATCTTGAAAGGGCTGACCGCTGGCCCATCCTCCGGGGCGCGCCCGGAGTTCCCCGACATCATCGAAGCTTCGCATGACCGACAAGAGCCGTAGGCCCGTGATCCTGAAGGGGGGTGCTCGCACTCCCATCGGCCGATTCCTCGGCGGATTGAGTCCGCTCGCGGCTCCCGGCCTCGGTGCCGTCGCCATCCGGGCCGCCGTGGAGCGCGCGGGGATCGACGCCGCGTTGGTGGACGAGGTGATCATGGGGAACGTCGTGGGGGCGGGTTCGGGCCAGGCGCCGGCCCGCCAGGCCGCCATCCACGGGGGAATCCCCGCGGGCATCCCCGCCCTCACCATCAACAAGGTCTGTGGCTCGGGCCTCAAGGCCGTCATGCTCGCCGCCCAGGCCATCAAGGCCGGTGACGCGGGTCTTGTGGTGGCCGGGGGGATGGAATCGATGTCCAACGTTCCCCACTACCTCCGCGGGATGAGGAACGGGGTGAAGTTCGGGGACCAGAACGTCCAGGACGGATTGATCTTCGATGGGCTGTGGTGTTCCTTCGGAGCCTGCCACATGGGCGGGCACGCGGAGTACACGGCGCACAAGGCGGGGATCTCCCGGGAAGACGCGGACGCGTTCTCCCTCGGGTCGCACCGCAAGGCGGTGGCGGCCCAGGAGGCGGGGAAGTTCGACGGAGAGATCGTCCCGGTGGAGATCGCCGGCCGGAGGGGATCCACGGTGGTGGGGGTGGACGAGGGCCCGCGGGGGGACACGTCCCTGGAGGCGCTGGCGAAGCTCCGCCCGGCTTTCGTGAAGGATGCCCCCGCGGACATCGAGAACCACGTGGTCACGGCCGGGAACGCGCCGGGCCTCAACGACGGAGCGGCCGCGGTGGTGGTGGCCTCCCTGGCCTTCGCCGAAGCGCACGGCCTCGAAATCGAGGCGACCATCAACGCCTACGCCGTGGGG